>OHPH01000872.1_pt1 | contig 14374 bp, 10 predicted proteins | sample 1577681 | NCBI WGS metagenome assembly OHPH01 (sample SAMEA3879603, study PRJEB24766) | human gut metagenome | biome: human-associated habitat; feature: feces | place: USA | collected 1985/1987 | reverse complement strand
TTTTTTTTTTTTTTTTTTTTTTTTTGGAAAATATTTCAAACCCGTGCACTTCCGAGGGCGGCTCATTCGTATCCAGAATGAAGCGACAAAACCGGGTGCACACCCCGGCAGTGATACACACAATAAGAAGAGGGGATATATTATTATGAAAAAGACGGTTTCTGTTTGCATGACGGCTGTGATGGCCCTTTCCCTGCTGGCAGGCGGTGCGGTACAGGCATACGCACTTTCGGCAGAGACGGCAGAGCCGGTTTTTGCCGTGGCTGAGGAAAACTGCATTTCCGGCAGCTGGAAGCGTGCTTCCGACCCGGCACTGACCGAGAAAGTCCGCAAAGTGTTCGACAAGGCCTTTGATGGTCTGGAGGGCGTTTCCTATACGCCTGTGGCCCTGCTGGCAAGCCGCACCACCGGCTTCGGTACCCAGTACCGCATTCTGTGCAAGGCGACTGTCGTCGTACCGGGCGCACAGGAAGAGTATGTTGTGGTCACGCTGCAGCACAGCTGGCTGAGCAAAGCAGAAATTCTGGACATCGGCGATCCACTGTGCCTGACAGATCTGGACTATGAGGAAGGCGCTGTGGGCACCTGGCAGGAAGCGGAGTCCCCCGCCATGACGGAGGAAGCCACGGCGGCGTTCAACAAGGCCACCGAGGGCTTTGTGGGCGTGGACTATGTGCCAGTGGCTCTGTTGAGCACCCAGACCGTGGCAGGCACGAACTACCGCATCCTGTGCGAAGCAACCACGGTTTATCCTGGTGCTGAGATGCACTATGCCGTTGTGAACGTGTATGAAAGTCTGGAAGGCAATGCCAACATCATCAGCGTGACCGATGGATATGTGAGCTAAGGGAGAGTTTTTGATTCAGAAGGTCCTCCGCTGCACCTTGGGTATATTCAGCGGAAACATTTATTTTGATATTGCAAACAAGCCAGACCGGCGGGTCTGGCTTGTTTGCTGTTTCACGGAGTGGGCGTGGAGGAAAAGTGCTCCGCAGCATAACCTCAAAGCTGTGAGCCTTTTTATTTGACTCGTCCCTTTCTCTGCTGTCACTCTGCCTGTATCTCCTCCACCAGCGGCAGATAGTCGGCACAGTATTTCCGGTATAGCGGCTGCACCAGTTGCCGGAAGTTCTGCATTTCTTCTTCGGGCAGCGGCAGTTCCTGGCACCCGCCAGCCAATGCCGCTTTTCGGGCAGCTGTTTCCTCCTGTGCCCAGAGCTGGCGCTCATACTGCGCCGATGCCCGGGCGCACGCCTGCAGGGTCTGCCGGTATTCCTCCGGCAGTGCATCCCATGTGCGGCCGGAAGCCAGCTGCACCTCCGGTACGCGGCTGTGCTCATCGGCCATGTAGTACCGCGCCACCTTGTAGTGCTCCATGGAATAGTAGGCCGGCCAGTTGTTTTCGGCGGCATCGATCTGCCCGGTTTCAAGCGCCGAGTACACGTCGCTGTAAGCCGTGGTCTCCGGCACTGCACCCAGCAGGCGGATCATGTCGATCACGATCTGCGAATCCTGCACGCGGATGGTCTTGCCCTGCAGATCGCTTAGGCTGCGCACCGGCTGACGGGCATAGAACGAGCGGGCACCCGCGTCGTACCAGCTCAGCCCCACCCGCCCCTGCGCGGTAAAGTCCTGCAAAAATTCTGCTCCGATGCTGCCATCCAGCACACGCCACATATGGTCGGCATTCCGGTAGAGATACGGCAGCAGCAGTACGTTGAGCCGGGGCAGATTGTCTGTGGCCGCCGAAAGCGACACACGCGCAAAATCTACGCCGCCAATGGCAAGCTGCTCCCACACCTGCTGTTCCGAGCCGTACTCGCCGTTCGCTTTGACCTGAATGACCACCTTGCCCCCGGTCTGCTGCTGCACAAGATCCGCAAAATACTGTGCGCCCTGTGTGGTGGGGTACCCGGCGGGCTGGTTGTCGGCATAGGTCAGCACATAGTCCGGTGTGGTCTGCGGCTTTGCGCCACAGCCTGCCAGCTGCAAGGCTGCAAAGCCCAGCCCGGCTAAAAAGGTCCGTCTGCGCATGGTGTCTCCCTCCCTTTGCAGATAGTATAGCGCACAAGACTGCTTTTGTGCAAGAGACAGAAAAAGGCGGTGCCTGCCGCAAAGCAGGTACCACCTTTTAGGAGAAGAAAAAGGAGATGTCTCAGTTACATCAGGCCCATTGCCTGCGGCAGTGCGGTAGACACTGCCGGGATAAAGGTGACCAGCAGCAGGCCGCCGATGATGGCCACATAGTACATAAGCATATACGGCATGACCTTGGAAAGCGAGGTGCGCCCCACCTTGATACCCACGAACAGGGCGTTGCCCACGGGCGGCGTGATGTTGCCGATGCAAAGGTTATACACGAGGATCAGACCGAACTGAATGGTGCTCATGCCAAAGCTCTGGCAGATGGGCAAAAACAGCGGAGTGAAGATGAGGATGGCCGGGGTCACATCCATAAAAGTGCCGGACACCAGCAGGATCACGTTCATGATGAGCAGGATGATGTACTTATTGCTGGTCAGGCTCAGCAGGGCTGCCGCCACAGCATCCGGGATCTGCAAAAAGGCCATGACCCAGCCCAGAATGTTGGAAACACCCACAAGGAACACCACCATGCCGGACATCTTGGCAGAGTCCACGATGATCTTCCACAGGCTCTTCAGGTTGATGGAGCGGTAGCAGAAAGCCAGCACCAGCGCATAGACGACCGCGATGGCAGAGCCTTCGGTGGCAGAGAACACGCCGCCGATGATGCCGCCGATGACCACGATGATCAGGGAGAGCGAAGGCAGAGCGCGCAGGGTGCAGATGCCGAGATTTTTCCAGTCAAACTTGCCGGGGGTGCCTTTATAGCCCAGCTTGACCGCCAGCAGCACGCCCACCACGCAGCAGCACAGTGCCCAGATGATGCCGGGGATGTAACCAGCCATGAACAGCGCAGCCACAGAGGTGCCGCCGGACGCCAGAGAGTAGGTGATCAGGGCGTTGGACGGAGGAATCAGCAAACCGGAGCAGGAGGAAGCAGCGTTGGTGGCAGCGGTCACGGCGGGGTCGTAACCCTGCTCGTCGGCACCGTCGCGGATCATGGAGCCAACAGCAGCCGCAGCAGCGGAAGCAGAGCCGGAGATGGCACCGAACAGGGCGTTGGTGCCGATGTTGGTCACCAGCAGTGCGCCGGGCAGCTTGCCCAAAATGGCCATGACGAAATCCACCAGACGCTTGGCGATGCCGCCCTGATTCATAATATTGCCGGCCAGAATAAAGAACGGGATGGCGGTCAGGCTGAACTTGCTCATGCCCACAAAGGTGCGCTGGGCAGCGGTCAGCACGGCTACGTTCAGGTCAATGGAAGAAAGAATGGCAGTCAGGGAAGAGACTGCAATGGCGTACGAGATAGGCACGCCGAGGAACAGCAGCACCAGCAGCACTGCCAGAATTACGAGTAACGCTTGAATTGCCACAGCTTAGTCCTCCTTGTTTTCCTTGTCGGCATCGGCAGCCATTTCGGCTTCCACTTTTGCAAAGTCTGCATCTTCCGGGGTATCCAGACAGATGGAGCCGTTGGCGATACCGATAATGTTCAGCACGGAATACACCAGAATGATCACACCGCAGATGGGCATGACCCAGTAGAACACGCCCACGGCTACGCCCAGCGAGGAGGTCTGCTGCCCCATAGCCAGCCGGGACACCTGAAAACCGCCGAACACCAGAATGGTCGCGGAGAAGAGGAAGGCGATGACCTCGGCAAAGATGTGGAACGCCTTGCGCATGATGGGGTTGAACCGGTCCACCAGCACGGGGATGTTCATGTGGCCGCGCTCGCCGGAAACGATGGTGGCACCCAGCATGGTGCTCCAGCCGAACAGATAACCCACCAGCTCTTCCGACCATGTGGAGGGAGAGTTGAAGATGTAACGCACGATGACCTGATAGGTGGTCAGCACCACCATGACTGTCATGCTCAGACCTGCCAGCAGGTTGAGCACCTTGTTCAGGGTATTTCTCAGTTTTTCCATGATGCTCCTCCTCAGTCCGCAGTATGGGCAGCGTTGTGCTGCTGGATCAGGTCATAAATGGGCTGCAACTCCGGGTTTGCGGCCAGCACGGAATCGTGCAGGGGAGCCATAGCCTCCTGAAACGGTGCAGTGTCCGGGTAAATAAAGTTGACGTGCTGCTCGTTCTCGGCCTTGTCCTTGGCCTCGGCCACAGCGTCCTCCCAAGCGTCCTGCTCGGTGCGCTTCACGATCTGGAAGCCCTCTTCAAAGATCGCGCGCTCCTCGTCGTTGAGCTCGTTCAGGAAGGCGTAGTTTGCAACCAGCAGATCCGGCACCATCTGGTGCATATCATAGGAGTAATACTTGCAGATATCGCCGTGACCGTTATCGGTCAGAGCCAGCTCGTTGTTCTCGGCACCATCCAGAATACCGGCCTGCAATGCGGTGTACACATCGCCGAAGCCCATGGGGGTCGCCGTGCCGCCCAGCAGGCGCATCATTTCCACGTTGGTGGGCGACTGCTGCACGCGAATCTTCAGACCCTTCAGGTCGGAGGGCTGGTTGATGGGGGTCTTGATGGTGTAGAAGTTGCGGGTACCGGCATCCAGCCACGCCACCGTTTCCAGACCGGCCTTGGAAGTGGTCTTGAAAATGGGGTCCGTCACCTCGGGGTCATCCATGGCCTCGTGGTAGGCTTCTACGCTGGAGAACAGGTAAGGCAGGTTGAAGATCTGGTATTTGGCACTGAAGGTCTCCATGATGGCAGTGGACGCCACCACAAAGTCGATGGCACCGGTCTGGGTCAGCTGCACCATTTCGGTCTGGGAGCCCAGCAGCTCGCTGGGGTACACCTCCACGCGGTACTTGTCGCCCAGCTTCTCGTTGATATAGTTGGCGAAGGCTTCCAGTCCCAGATGATCCGGGTGGGTCTGGGACTGCACATGGCCGATGCGCACGATCTTGCGGTCGTCACCGGTGCCGGCACCGCAGCCGGTGAGCATCATGCTGCTGGTCAGTGCCGCCGCGCCCATCAGCGACAGAAACGTTCTTCTCTTCATGAATGGCATCCTCTCTTTTCGCGTTTTTCTATGATTATAGTTTAACAACTCGTTCATTTTTGCGAAACCGGATTATTTTGTGAAACGCAGTACGATTTTGTCTTTGTTGTATCCAAGTACAATTTTTGCGTTTTTCTGACGAAAGAAACTGGCAAAAATAAAGAAGCGCCCGTCCCTCTCCTGCTGACAGGCAGAAAAGAACGAGCGCTTCTTTTGGATCCGATTTATCCTTGTACCGCTTTTTCCGCTGCGGCCATGCGGTATTCCGAAGGGGTCTGGCCGGTCAGGCGCTTGAACACCCTTGTAAAATAGTTGGCGTCGCTGTAACCCACAGTAGCGCCGATATCTTTCAGGCTCAGGCGCGGGTCCAAAATCAGCTGGCGCGCCTTGTTCACCCGATATTCGTTCAGGTAGGCCGAAAAGTTCACCTTAAAGCACTGCTTGAACAGCTTGCAGAAATAGGCGTCCGAGTAGCGCAGCGCAGCGGCGGCATCCTGCATGGAGATATCCTCCCCATAGTGAGCGTCGATGAAGCGGCTGATCTCTGCCCGGATGATGGCGGTGCGCATATCCTCGTCCTCTTCCCGGCGGAGGGGCTCTGCAGGCGCAGAGGGCTGTGCCGGGCGGGAGGGCAGCTGCACCGACACCTGCCGGATGGCATCCTCCACCGCGAATACCAACTCCTGCTCGTTGTAGGGTTTGAGCAGATACTCCAGCGCCCGCACAGAGATCGCCTGCCGCGCATAGTCGAACTTATCAAAGCCGGTCAGGAACAGGATGGCGCAATTTCTGTCTGTTTCTCGGATCTTGCGCGCCACCTCCAGCCCGGTGAGACCAGGCATTTCAATGTCCAGCACGGCCACCTGCGGCGCTTCGCGGGCAAAAATTTCCAGAGCCTCTCTGCCGTTTTTGGCTTCATACAGGCAGATCAGGTCTCCCAGATACTTCTGCAAAGTCCGGCACAGCACCTTGCGCTCGATCAATTCATCCTCTGCCACCAGCAATTTGCACTTCACGAGAGCGTCTCCTCCTTTTCTTCCGGTTGCTGCGTTTGCGGCAGTTCAAACCGCACCACAGTGCCATGACCTGCGCGGCTGTACACCTGCATTTTACCGCCCGGATACAGCATCCCGATGCGGCGGGAAATGTTGCCAAGGCCGATGTTACGGCCGGTCTGCTCGCTCTGGGCAATTTTGGTTTGCACGGCGTCCAACTCCTCTGGGGTCATCCCCTTGCCGTTGTCCGCGACTGTGAGCACCAGCACCTTGTCCTGCATCCATGCCCGCAGCAGGATGCGTCCGCCTTCCTCGCGGGACTTGAGCCCGTGCGAGTAAGCGTTTTCCACCACCGGCTGCAGCATAAAGGACGGCACCAAAACCGCTGCAGGCTGCACCCGGATGCTTTTTTCAACGGTAATGCGTCCGTCGAACCGCATCTGCTGCAGATAAATATAATCCTCCAGTCCGTCCAGCTCCTCCTCCAGCGTGATCTGCTGACGCTTGGTACGCAGGTTGTGCCGGAACAAACTGCCCAGATGCACGATCATCTGGTCGGTGGTGGAAGCATCCTCCAGCCGCGCCATGCAGGAGATCATGTTCAGGGTGTTGAATAAAAAATGCGGGTTTACCTGACTTTTAAGCACCTCCAGCCGGGTGTGTTCCAGATCCTTTTCCAGCGCAAGGTTCCGCACCTCTTCCCGGTGCAAGGCCTGCTGCGTGGTCAGCTGCTGCGCCATGGCGTGTTTCATCTGGTTGAAGGTGGCCGTCAGCCGCCCCACCTCGTCGCTGCTTTTCATCGGAAGATCCGGGCTGGAAAAATCTCCCTCGGCAATGCTGCGGGAAGCCTGCGCCAACCGCAACAGCGGACGCACCACCGCGCGGCTCAGCACCCGGATGAGCAGCAGCATCAGCACGGCCGCCGTCAGGAACAGCCCCAGATACAGCCACGGCAGATGCCGGAGGCGGGTCGCCGTGCTGCTGTAAAGGGTGTTTTCCTGTTCCAGCGTGGCCTGTGTCAGCCGCAGCGCATACTCGGCAAGGTAGTCTTGCAGCGCCATCACATGGTACATCTGTTCAATATAGGTATCTGCCGAGGGCGAAAGCTGCAAAAAGGCATCCCGCTCCTGCCGATAGCCCGCGTATCCCTGTAAAAGGTTCCAGGTACGGGCATAGCGTTCTTCGCCGATACGGGCGTAATCGAAGGGCAGGGCCGCAAGGCTCTGCTCGGCGGCAGCGCAGGCAGCGGTATAGGCCTGCTCCGTTTCAGAAGTAGGCTGGCGCACATAGCGTGCAAAGGCCTGTGCTTCGTCCTTGAGGGCGTTTTGCACCGTGTAGCAGACGGCGTTGTCGGCCAGCAGCGTATCAAAGGAGTGCACCGTCCATTGACCTGCCACGGTAGCAATGCCGGTGGAAAGCATGGTGACCAGCAAAATCGCGGCAAGCCATGCCGTGACCCTGCTGCGCAGGGAGATGCCGCCCTGTGCGGTTTTGTTCCGTGCCATACGCTTTCCCTCCTGCCCTTGCAGCACCCGGTCTTTTTTATAAGATAAGTATAATAATCTCCCGGGAAAAGTGCAACTGCAAAAAAAGCACCGGTTTCCGCAAAGAAGCCGGTGCTTGCAGGCAATGTGCCAAGCGGTCAACGGGTCAACAGCTCAAAGTGATTCCGCTTGGTGACCAGCAGCCCTTCTTTTTGCAGCTTGGAAAGCTCCACCGACATGGCGGCACGCTCCACGCAGAGAAAATCCGCCAGCTGCTGACGGTCAAAGGGGATGTCAAAGGAAAGGGAGGACTGCCGGATGGATTCGGCGGACAGGTAGGACAGCAGCTTTTCCCGGGTGGTTCGCTTGCTGACATGGGTGATCTTATCGTTAAAAAGCAGTATTTTATTTGCCAGAACGCTGACCAGATTGCGGATGAGTTTCTGGTGATGGTCGCAGGCGGTGGGGCAGGCGGTGAGCAACCGCTTGACGTTCAGCAGCAGGATCTCGCAATCCTCCTCTGCCACCACGCTGATGTTCAGGATGGCACCGGGGGTGGCGGCGTAAGGCTCCCCGAAAAAGTCTCCGGTATTGCACTTGGACAGGATATTGCGGTGTCCCCAAAGATCCTCCTGTATCACAAGGGTGGAGCCGGACAACATGAGCCCCATGACCTCCGTGGAATCTCCGGCACGGAAAATGTAGGAGCCCCGGGGCCGGGTGATTTTCGCTGCACTGACACAGTGCAGGATGGACAAAATTTCATCGTCAGTAAGCCCGGTGAAGAAGGGGCAGCTCCGCAGAACAGGCAGATATTTTTGCATAAAGGCTCTCCTTGTTGGAATTCAAACATACAAGATGGCTTTAGTATACTATAATAAACCTGCAAATGCAAAAAAAAACCACAACAGGAGAGTATAGATATGATTCGGAAGATCATCCATATTGACGAAGAAAAATGCAACGGCTGCGGCTTGTGCGCAACCGCCTGCCATGAGGGAGCCATTGATATCATCAACGGCAAGGCAAAGCTGGTGCGAGAGAATTTCTGCGATGGCTTTGGCGACTGCCTGCCGGGCTGCCCCACCGGTGCCATCACCTTTGAAGAGCGGGAAGCTCCCGCCTACGACGAGGCAGCGGTGCAGGAGAACAAAAAGAAAAAGGAATTGCAGGAGAAGATGAAGCACCTCCACGAGGGCGGCTGCCCCGGCTCCCGGATGCGGATGCTGGAACAGCCGGAGGCTGCCGAAAGTGTGGCTTCTGCTCCCGTACAGCCGGTCTCCCGCCTGCGCAACTGGCCGGTGCAGATCAAGCTGGCACCCATCCATGCGCCCTACTTTGAGGGCGCAAAGCTGCTGATTGCAGCGGACTGCACGGCCTATGCCTACGCCAATTTCCATCAGGAATTTATGCGCGGCAAGGTGACCCTCATCGGCTGCCCGAAGCTGGATGCTGTGGATTACAGCGAAAAGCTCACCGAGATCCTGCGCAGCAACGACATCCAGAGTGTGACCATCCTCCGCATGGAGGTGCCCTGCTGCGGCGGCTTGGAGATGGCCGCAAAAAAGGCACTGCAGACCAGCGGAAAGTTCATTCCGTGGCAGGTGGTCACCATCTCCATTGACGGAAAAATTCTGGATTAAAAGCACAGGGCAGACCTATACCGCCTTTTAATGCTTCACGCATTTCTTGCCTTGCGGTAAAATACCATAGATTCCATAAGCGGGCGACCTGAAAAAGGCTGCTCGCTTTTTTATCGTCATCGCAGTATTTTTGCGGGAACGGCTTTTTGCCGGTAAGGGATAAAAGCGTTCCATAGAAAATAGGTGCTCTTTACAAGAAAAAATCTTGAAACGCTTCTGTTATAATGTTACAATTATGCTACATAATAGGATAGATATTCAAAAAAGCTGCTGACAGCAGAACGAGAATGATATTGCAAGCACCTTCCTGAAATCGGTGAAGTGAAAATAAAGCCGGAATGAGACCGTCTGGGGTGGAGAAAGATTGGATAAAATGAAAAACTCTGGAATGAGCGAAACCATGCAGACCTTGACACGGAAAAGCGCCTGTGTGATGCTGAGCCTACTGTTGCTACTGTCAGCCGTGCTCCCTGTGAAAGCTGCCGCGGAAACCGCCTCTGCAAAGGTTGTTCGTGTCGGCTCGTTTGAGGACACCTTCAACTATGTCAACGAGAAGGGCGCAAGAAAGGGCTACGGCTACGAATTGCTGGAGACCTTGTCCGGCTATACAGGCTGGCAGTTCGAGTATGTGACCTGCGACTGGTCAGACTGCTTCGAAAAGCTCAAAAACGGCGAGATCGACATTATTGGCGGTATCTCTTATACGGAGGACCGCACTCAGGAGATGCTGTTTTCAGACGAGCCGATGGGAGTGGAAAAATATTACCTCTACGCCGATCTCTCGCGCGCAGACATCTCCGCCTCCGACTTCAAGACGCTGAACGGCAAAAAGATCGGCGTTCTGATGGGAACAGAGCCGGAAGTGATGCTGGCCGAGTGGGAAGAAAAATACGGCCTGAAAACGGAACACGTCAACATCTCCAACAACGAGGATGTGAAGCAAAAGCTGGCAAACCACGAGATTGACTGCTTTGTTTCGCTGGAAGAATCCTTCTGGGCAGAGCGTGGCATCTCGACCATAACCCGTGTGGGAGAATCCGGCATCTACTATGCGATCAACAAAAACCGGCCTGATATCAAGGAAGAACTTGACGATGCGATGCGCGCGTTGGACGAAGCTGTGCCTTTTTATACGGCGGATCTGTACAAAAGATATTTCTCAATGGATTATACGCCCATCCTTACAGGGGAGGAAAAGGCGTGGCTCAGAAAGCACGGTGCGATCAGGATGGGCTTTCTGGCGAGCGACAGCGGCGTCAGCACCTTTGACCCTGCCACCGGGGAGTTTACCGGGGTAATCACGGACTATATTCAGTTTGCAGCAGATTGTCTGGGCAATCAGGAACTGGAATTCCAGCTGGTCGGCTATGACAGCAAGGAAGCAGAACTGGATGCGCTGAAATCGGGCGAGATCGACATGATCTTCCATTGCGACCAGAACCCCAATCTGGCGGAAGAGTATCACTTTGCCTGTACCAACACAACGTGGACCTCCAACCTGATGGCGGTCACGAACAAACAGCACTTTAACGAAAACAATGTAAACCGCATTGCCGTTCCCCAAAACAAACTCTCCCTGAAAAAGTACCTTGCGTTTTATTACCCGCAGTGGGAGATCGTGGACTGCGATACACAGGAGGATGCGGCAAGGCTGGTCAAAGACGGACAGGCAGATTGCTTTGTTACCGGGATCAGCAGTGAGAATAAATACAGCAAGAAATACAGCTTTTACAGCGTTCCGCTGGTAAACCCTGTAAGATCCTGCTTTGCGGTCAATAGCGGAAACCGCAGCCTGCTGTCCATCCTGAACAAAACGATCAAGGCAATGCCTGTTAATATGCTTGCCGGCGCGCTTGCGATGTATAAGAGCTCCGCGCGGAAGGTTACCCTGAGCGATTTTATAAAGGATAACTTCTTTAAAGTTATGTTGATCAGCAGCATTGCTGTTGCAGTTGTTCTGCTCACGATTTTGATGCTGCTCCAGAAGGCGCGTAAAGCCGAAGCTGCTGCAAGGAAAGCCGCAAGCGATACGCAGGAACTGAATGCAAAATTGCAGGTCGCCGTGGAAAAAGCAGAGAGCGCGAACCGCGCCAAGAGCACCTTCCTTTCCAATATGTCCCACGATATCCGCACCCCCATGAACGCCATCATCGGCTTTACCACGCTGGCGCTCAGCAATATTGACGATACAGACCGGGTGAAGGATTATCTTGGCAAGACCCTTGCATCCAGCAACCATCTGCTCTCCCTCATCAACGATGTGCTGGATATGAGCCGCATTGAAAGCGGAAAAATTCATCTGGAAGAGGTGGAAGTTAACCTTTCGGATGTGTTGCACGATTTAAAAACCATCGTCAGCGGGCAAATTTATGCAAAACAGCTGGAACTTTACATGGATGCCATGGACGTGACCGACGAAGACGTCTACTGCGACAAGACCCGGCTGAATCAGATCTTGCTGAACCTGCTGTCCAACGCCATCAAGTTTACCCCGGCGGGCGGCACGGTCTCGGTACGGGTGCGGCAGCTTGCCGGTAAAGTGCGCGGCTGCGGACAGTACGAGTTCCGCATCAAGGATAACGGCATCGGCATGAGCCAGGAGTTTGCCCAAAAGATCTTTGAGCCCTTCGAGCGGGAGCGCACCTCCACGGTAAGCGGAATTCAGGGCACCGGCCTTGGCATGGCCATCACCAAAAACATCGTGGATATGATGGGCGGCACCATCGAGGTGCAGACAGCGCAGGGCAAGGGCACCGAGTTTACCGTCTGCGTGCCCATGCGCGCACAGACCGAGCAGCGCCCGGTGGAAAAGATCACCGAGCTGGAGGGCCTGAAGGCACTGGTGGTGGATGACGACTTCAACACCTGCGACAGCGTGACAAAGATGCTGGTGGAGCCCACCGCACCCAGCGCTGTGGAGCCCGCAAACCGCCCCACCACGGCCACGTCCGACATGTTGAATAAGACCTGCAGCAGGTTGGATAATGCCAGCGGCAGGCTGACCAGAAGGATCTGCTTTGCCAGCGGGCCTTCTGTCAGGGATCTTGTGCTAGATTTCATGCTCTCTTTTTCCTTTTTCAGTCCTAAACCGTGCCCGCGCACACCGGGGCACAACACCTATTATAAGAGATGCGCACACTTTTGCAAGATGAATCTTTCAAAAAGGAGGAACAGAATGCATCAGCGTCTTGCTGGCGCGGGATCGGGCACGGAATCCGGATACAGAGCCGCCAGACGGCTTGATTTTTGCCTCCGGCTGTGCTATACTACATTATACTGGTTTTCCAGTAATGTGCGATCGTAGCTCAGCTGGATAGAGCGTTCGGCTCCGACCCGGAAGGCCAGAGGTTCGAATCCTCCCGGTCGCATGTGTTAATAAAATCCCCGGTACACAAAAGTGCGCCGGGGATTTTTCTTTGTGGCCGGGAGGGTCAGACCTTACTTTAGATTTTCCATAAGTTTTGCCGCCAGCGTTTCGGCTTCTTTGGCCGGAACCCAGATATCCGGGAAGAATCCCCGAAGTTCTTCAAAATAATCGGAGCCATCCGGGGTCAGATAGACCGTGGAGAAAGTCATATCCACCGAACACTTGCTGTTGGGCAATTCGATATGGCCGCTGTTGCTGATCATACTTCCATTTGTGTTCTCTCCAATAATCAGGCTATTGTCTAAATTATAGGAAAGATCCAGTGTGATCTCCGCACAAGATGCAGAGCACTTTCCGCTTAGAAGGATCAGAATGTTGTCATTGCTTGCGCGGGGCGTTTTTGAGGTGGAAGGTGAAGCGACAAGAGAAGCTGGAAGAACGGAATAACGAACTCCAGTGCCAAATACCCGTTGGTGGCTGTATCGGTTGAACCACTGATGCGCAACTTCTTCATAGCCGCCAACATTGGAGCGCAGGTCCAGCATGGAGATCGCAGCATCACTCATTTGTGCTGCCGCAGCATTGACCTCCTGTAGAAAAGAGACCTCAAAGCTGTTGAACTGGAATACCGGGATTCCATCTGTCTGGCGAAGATCGGTATTCTGGTCTTTGGGAAGCTCTTTGTAATACTGGCTCCATGCGTCTGCTGTCAGTGTGTCGGTACTGCCGTCTGTATAGTGCACCGTCAGCGTTTCATCACAGGTGTGCTTTTCCCATTCTGTCCCATCAAATGTAGCAGGCTTCAGCAGGACCGGATAATACACCAGATACCCCTGCTCAGAGATTGAACGCTTGAACAGTTCATCCAGATCGGGATGATCGTCCACGGATGCAACGACTTTTCCATTGGCATTCTGATAGCCCGAATCCGTTTTTACGAACATCACCTGACGGAAGAAAAACGGAATGTCTTTTTCCGACGGATAGTCCTGATTGATGTTGAAGTGACCGTCCTTGATAAAGGTAAGATGACTTACCAGAATCTTCTGCAAATCTTCACAGGTCAGGCTGTCCCTGCTTTGGACTTCCTGCAGAGTATCAGCCTTTGCCTGATCGAATACAGCGTGTCCGCCAAAATAGTCATAAAAGGCAAAATCATAATAGAATGCGTCGAAGAGATAGTTCACATCTTCTTCGGCTTCTTCCGGATTTAATTCTTTGGCTGCATCGTATTCGCTGTAGGTGTCAGTGAGATAATCGGTTGATTTCTGGGCATCAGCGGGGTCATCGTAATGCCGTAGGTATGGAGTTGGGTCAGAGGAACCGCCCTCATAACGGCGATGCTCTTCGTTGATTTCTGCGAGCAGTTCCACTTTGGTTGGCTGCGCGTCTTTCACCAGCTGTGTGACCTTGGTACAGCCGGAAAAGCTCACGAGCATGATTAGACAGCAGAGCAGAGATGCAAGTTTGGACTTCATGGTGTAGGACTCCTTTTGATTTTGATATTACCCTTTCCGATTTTTCTGCCAGATGCGGTATAGGCCGTCCGTGATCAGATACTCCCGGTATTCGATCGGCGTGCGGCAGGCCTCACGGATGGTGCGGGGCAGGTTGCCGGTGGCATAAAAGCGGATATCCGGGCCAAGCTCTGCCTGAAAACGCTCGGCCAGCCCATCCAGCAGCCCGGCGGTGCCAAGCACAAAACCGTTCTGTAAGCAGGCAGAGGTGTTCTTGCCCAAGATCGAGGAGGAAGCTGGAGCGGAGAGGTCGATCTGGGGCAGCTGGGCGGTTTTTTGCACCAGCGCGGAAAGGGAGAGCTGCGGCCCGGG
>OHPH01000864.1_pt1 | contig 14508 bp, 8 predicted proteins | sample 1577681 | NCBI WGS metagenome assembly OHPH01 (sample SAMEA3879603, study PRJEB24766) | human gut metagenome | biome: human-associated habitat; feature: feces | place: USA | collected 1985/1987 | reverse complement strand
CACTTGGAAAATATTGAAATTAAATTATCTGACCAGGAGGCCAAACATTTAATTATCACTGGGAAAAATGGAAGTGGTAAAACCAGTTTGCTAAATTCGATAGCTACTTTTTTGGGTTCAATTACAAATTCGGATAACCCGATGGATGCGATGCGCTATCTTGAAAATGATAAAAAAAATCTGATAGTCAGCAAAGAAAAAGGAAATACTTTAGAAGTTCGAAAAATTAAAGAGCGTATAGCATATTTTGAAAAAGAAATTGAAGAAACTTCTGCAGGGATCATGTTAGACTTAAACTGTTCATTAGAGGACGTTCGACAGGAATTTCAACAAGGGCATTTTATCGTAGCATATTATAAGGCGGATAGAGTTTTTAGAGCTCAGGTCCCCAAGCATGTGGAAAAGGTTGAACTGAAAAATGATTATACGATAGATGAAACTCCTCGAGATGATTTTATTAAGTATTTACTTGACTTAAAAATGACACAGGCGTTGGCTGCTTCTAATGGGAAAGAAGAGAAGGCAGGAAAAATTAAAGCATGGTTTGAATGTTTTGAAAAATTGCTACAGACAATTTTTGAGGATGATTTTCTAAAACTAGAATTTGATGAAGATACATTTAAGTTCAAAATTATCATGAATGGAAGGGAACCATTTGATTTTAATACGCTTTCCAGCGGTTTTGCAGCCGTATTAGACATTGTGGTAGATGTTATTATCCGAATGGAAAAACAGATTACTACGGTATTTGATTTTTCTATACCGGGTATTGTTTTGATAGATGAAATAGAAACACATCTGCATTTAGCTTTACAGAAAAAAATATTAGGATTATTAACAACTATTTTCCCCAATGTGCAGTTTATTGTTTCAACGCATTCACCATTTGTTATTAACAGTATTGAAAATGCAATCATATATGATCTGGAAAAACATTTATTAGTAACAAATGGACTGTCAAATGTACCATATGCAGGAATTGTAGAAGGATATTTTGATTCAGATACAATGTCAAACAGTTTAAAAGAAAAATTCGAAAGATATAAAATTCTAGTAAATAAAAAAGAGTTATCAGATGATGATTTTGAGGAAATATCTGAACTGGAAATGTACTTGGATGAAATTCCGGATTATCTTGCACTGAATATCACAACGGAGTATCAACGCCTGAAGTTAGCGTTAAGAAGCAGGGAGGACATTTAATGGTCAAAATAGTAAGATCTTTTCCTGCGCCAGTTTCATTACAGGAAGAAGCTAAGAAAAAAGGTGGAAGCTATGAAAAGAATGATGTAGTGGAACAATTGAAAAAGGATTTTCATAATAAGTGTTATATTTGTGAGATGGATAAATTGCAGGATCCTCAAGTGGAACATTTATTGCCACATAAAAATGGAAAGTATTTAGATAGAAAGTTCGATTGGAATAATTTGTTTTGGGCATGTGGACACTGTAATAATGTAAAAAATCAAAATAAATATGATGAGGGAATTATTGATTGTTGTAAAACTGATCCTGAAGAGGTAATATCATTTCAACTGGAAAATGAGAATGTACATATATTTGCTAGAGATGAAAAAGATAAGAATTCATTATTAACGGCAGAATTGGTAACGGAAGTGTTTAGCTTAAGAAATACATCGATGCGTGTATATAAAAGTGAAATGAGATTTGAAGCATTGACAGAGGAAATGAATAAATTATATGATTCTATTGAAGAATTCCAAAACAATCCGGATTCGAGAGTGGCAAAAAGGAAAATAAAAGCATTACTTAGAAAGGAATCCAGATTTGCAGCGTTTAAGCGGGAATACATACGAGAGAATCACCCCCAATACAGACAATTATTGGATAATGATTTGTGGTGTTTTCATTAGGTGTAATAGGTGAGGAGAATAAGCAGGAAAATACAGACATAAAAAAATAAAAGGGAGAAAACAGATAAGAGACAGGGAAATATGCATACATAGACTACCGCCAACTCGCTGCACAAGCCATGCAGCTGCTTTATAAGAACGAACGTTATGGGTTGAATGATGAAAATGAGAAGGTATTTTGGCAAAATAACACCGAATTTGAGTAAATTTCGCCTTTGGAACAGTTGTTTAAATGTCACTTCTATTCCGCCACTACAGAGAAGAAGGGAGAAAGGCTGACCGCACATGAAGATTTTCAATTATTTGCAAGAGTACAAGCGTGAAAAACCTGTCAATCAACAAGATAAATTAATACAGACACATTATCCGCAAACTGAACATTCACCCAAAAGCCAGCAGAAAAGGTACTTTATATCACATGATAAAGTTAGAATAATTTATTTTCAAGCATCTGTGTTAGTGAGGGCAATGCCCTCACTAACACAGATACTACCATCACTAATAAGCAGTTCATTATAAACCAGTTAGAGCCAAAGTGAGGGCATGAGGGCATTTTCGCGTCCAACTTTCTATTTGTTAAGTTGAAAGGGATGGTTTCTATTCTCCGGTATGAAAGACACCGTTTCCGGCATCGCACCAACTTATCTTGCTCTTTCTTTCCAAAGACGAGTCATATCTTCCAAAGTCTTTCCTTTTGTTTCAGGAACCATCTTCCACACAAACAGAGCTGCAAGCACACAAATCACGCCATAAAGCCCATAGGCAAATACCGGACTGAATTCATACATGGCAGGAAAAGTGGAAGAAACCAGATAATTGAATATCCACTGGAAAGCTACAGCGATAGCCACTGCCTTACCGCGGATAGTATTCGGAAATATCTCTGCAATCAACACCCAGCAGATAGGTCCCCATGACATCATAAAGAATGCAGCATAAACTATGATGGAAAGAACAGGAAGAATACCTTCCACCTGAAACTCATCACAAAACGCAACACAGAATGCACCTACAGCCATGCCAATAGAACCAACAATCAACAAGGGTTTACGTCCCATCTTCTCTACGGTAAAGATGGCAATCAATGTAAAGAGAATATTAACTACCCCCATTACCACAGTCTGCATCATACCATCGCCACCGCCACCGATTTTTTCAAAAATACGCGGTGCATAATAAAGCACAGCATTAATGCCGATAGCTTGCTGAAATACAGAAAGCAAGATGCCGACTACAATAACTGTCAGCCCGTATGTAAGCAGTTTTTCCGTTTTCTCGGAAGTTACAGCCTTTATTTCAGACAAAATAGTTTTAGCCTTATCTGTTCCATTTACTTTTTCAAGTACAGAAAACGCTTTATCATCCTGATGGGTCATAGCCAAATAGCGCGGAGTTTCAGGAACCAAAAACAATAAAATGCCAAATAATGCAGCCGGAACCGCTTCTGAACCAAACATATATCTCCAACCATCGGAAACAAGCACTTCATCCGGCATACCATCTTTAATCATATAATTCACAAAATAGACTACCAACATGCCAAAAATAATAGCAAACTGATTACAGGAAACCAATTTACCACGAATTTCGGAAGGGGCAATTTCGGCAATGTACATCGGACAAACAGCAGAGGCAAGTCCTACACCGATTCCCCCGATGATACGATAAAAGTTAAAAGCAAGGATCAATGCAAACGAAGTATCTCCTTTCGAGAAAAATAAAAATTCGGGATAATAAGAGCCTAAAGCAGACAGGAAGAACAATAAAGCAGCCAGACGCAACGAATTACGACGTCCTAACCCCGAAGCAAAATAACCGGAAAAAGCACTGCCAATGACGCAACCTATCAATGCACTGGAAGCAGTCACGCCATGCCAGAAAGCATCTAATCCCAAATGTTTTTGCAGAGCCTGCTCCGCCCCCGAAATAACAGCTGTATCATAACCGAAAAGTAAACCGCCGAGAATGGCTATAAACACCACTCCCATCAGATAGAAATTGTTTTTCTTGTTTTTCATAATAAAAGAATTATAATAGTTTTCGTAATAAATACAATAACAAAGCTGTGCGAAAATAATCATTAATACGTAATTCTATTATAATTCTCCAACCATTTTAAATCTTTTTCACATCAAGGAAAAACAAGATTATTCCGTCTGAACTGTTCTATGTCTTCCTTTTTTAATCCTATCTTATCCAATGACTTAGGAAGATTATGGTCATTAAGATAATAACGCGGACGAATGAGATATTGTCTGTTTGCTACCGATAGGCTATCTGCCCTATAAGGTGTCTGTACCCCTGCCAAATTCAGCATGGTATGAAACACAGAAGCATTTCCTGCTACCGGTTTTTCACGGTTCTGCAATATAGCTTCATGTACTTCCACATTCTTTTCTCTATATGTTTTGGACAACCAAATTAAAAATGGCACATGCAGTTGATAATAAGACGGGACTGGGGATGCATGTAAAAATAATTTTCGATTATCATCAAAAATATCCTCTCCATGATCCGAAGTATAAAGCATAGCCGAAAAAGAGTTTGTTTTCTGCAATAAAGTGATCAAAGAAGCCAGGAAACCATCTGTATAACGGATGGTATTATCATATGCATTCATCAAATACTCTTTATTCTCATATTTGGCGTCTGTCAGATTATCCGGTTTAAAGACAGACATGGATTCGGGATAACGTTCTTTATAATTAAAATGTGATCCATAGGCATGCAGCACGATGAATAATTTTTGATGACCTGCCTTTAGCTCCTTTTCTACCAGAAACAATAGTTCGTCATCCGAAATATTGGCTCCTTTCGGAGTGTCTTTCTTGATAAACTTCCAATCATCTGCCTCCATCCCCAAAAAATCAATAAAAGAATGGTTAGGAAGCTGGTTCGAAAAAAAGGCAGTATGAAATCCTGCTTCCTTGAAAGCGGTAATGATTCCTTTCTGTCTATAAAGACAGTCATAATCCTCAGCCGAAGCTGCCGAAAGCAACATAGGCACACTTTTATGAGTAGTATTAGACTGGGTAAGCACATCCGTGAAAGTTACCACCCCCTCCATTTTATCAAGTAATGGAGTGGTATTCCTTTCATAACCATAAAGTCCGAAATTACAGGCACGGGCCGTTTCCCCTATCACCAAGACATAAACTTCCCGGCTGTTTTCATCATGTGCGGCACTGGCATTAAAAGTAAAATCCCTTGAAGTTTCCGCATATCCGGCAGTTTCGCCTGCACGTTCTGCAGCCAATACTAGATTATAACATACATTAGCCGGATACATTTCGATCTTTACTTGATAATCACGTTGCGTCGCATAGCAGATAACGGTCAATAACGCTCCTGCAACAATGCCTGCCAAGGCATACTTACGTTGAGAACGAATAAAAGAATATTCCAACTGATTACCCCGGGCCCATGAAAAACCTCCCAAGACCAAAGCAGGAATGTAAACAACAAAAACACCAATTACAGCCGGCAGTAAATTATCCAACAGTTCCATCACCTCCCCGGAATTAGTAGTTGTCAGATTCAGGAACATATCTACTGCAATGATAGAACGCCCGAACAGGTATAGCAATACCAGTTGGAATGCCGCAAAGAAAACAAACGGAAATAAGATCCAAATAGTCTTTCCAGGTTTACGCCCCAATGTCATAATCAACCAATAAACCGATACCGGCAGAATGACATTACAAATACGTGCCCAAAGTGTCATTTGCTGTTCTGTAAAAAACAATGCCACATTGGGAATGGCCAAGACAACGATGAACAGAACGAACAACCGTTGTGGCTCACAACACCACTGAATAAATTCTTTAAAATGCTTCATTTATATTAAAGATAAAACCAGACTGTCCATTTTTTCCAAATCCATAGTCCAGACGAACATTTACATTCTTTTTAAACTCCCAACGATAACCTATTCCATAATTAGGCAACACTCTGTCCATGCACAAAGCACTGAACTTATTGAATACAGTTCCGGCCCCTATCCAAACTACAACACCATTACGTTTCCATACATGCTGACGCAATTCCACCTGCCCCTCTATTTTATGCTTGTCACGATAGCGCCCTTCGTAATAACCACGCATGGAATACGAGTTTCCCAACAACGCCATCATGGCCCATGACGGATTACCGAAATTAAAAGTACCGCGTAATTCTCCTGCCAACAATCCTCCTTTCCATACAGGATGATAATAACTGGTACGCAAATCCGTAGTACTGAATGCATAATCGTTTCCTAAAAACTTAGGACGGAAACATTGGGTAATATTCAAATAATATCCCTTATGGGGATTGGTCAACACATCGCGCGAATCATATGCCAAAGAAAGGCCCACTCCATAATTAGCAGTAGTAAGATTCATCCCCTCCAGTAGTTCGGGGCGTTCCATATTCTTACCATGCACATAATCATAAGATACCATAGGACCTATATATAGATTATCCGCTATCCGAAACAGGAAACTAGCTTTAACTTGTGCTTGCCAGCGATCTAAATCAGATTCATTGGCATCTACCTTACCCATATCGTACCCTATTCCCCAAAACTTGGAAGGAAAGGAATAAAAATAAAGAGTATAATCCAGCCGGTATTTGTCCTGCGGAAAGATATGAGTTCCGCGTATCCCCAACATATAGAAGCCAACAGTGGAAACATCTCCAAATAAAGATACATTGGACGGGGGAAGAAGCATGTCACTTCTATCAGCACGATAAAGCCCCGCTGCCACCAGTCCAAGCCCCAGTTTGGTATCCGTACTGTAATGTGGTCCGCCAATAATACTGAAATCAAATTTCTTATGATTCTTATCTTTATTAGCATCATTAAAATAGTCCAGAAACTTTTTGAAAAAAGTCCTTTTCTGTACTGTGCTGTCTTTGTGTTGCATTGTCGTATCTTCAGGCAAATAAAACAGCCCACCCTCTTGCGTGACTGCCAAAGCCGCATCTGCCATACATATAAAGATTACGATCCAAAATGATATTTTCTTCATTGTAATCTATTCTTTTTTCCACTGTTAAAACAAGCTTTACAGTAAACATAAACTGAATAAAAACAAATAAAGCAGGTCTGAATACAAAGATAGCCAAACCTGCTTTATTGTGACTTTTTTATATAATAAGAATCTGGTCTGAATTTACCTATTTCTGTCCTAAATACCTTATACCGGTTGCTTTTCTGTAATCAGCCAACGCAATCTTCTGCTCATAATAAGATTGGATAAGGTTTGTATATGCCTGTATCCATGTCAGCTGTGCAGAAAGCACATCCAAAATAGTCAACTTACCTTCAGTATAACTAAAAGTGTTCAAATCCAAGTTCTCTTCTGCCAGTTTGCAGTTCTCCTCGGCAATACTTATCTGACGGGTATTCTCGGTCAGACTAGTCCACGCCTTCGCCACTTCTTTGCTTATTTGGTCTTGCTTATCTTGCAATGCATACTGCTTGCTTAATAAAATAGCCTTCTGTGCAGCCGTCGATTTAAAGCGGGCTCCCCAATGGAAAATCGGCAATTTAATAGAGGCATACACATTACTATTAAACATAGTTTCGCCCGAAATGTTCAACATCTGTGTTCCCCATGTCTCTTTAAAACCGATAGAAAGAGAAGGATTGTACTTGGCGGCAGCCAGACTTACCTGTCTTTTCTGATAATCCACATCCAACTGTGAGATAGCATAATCGGGACGCACATTCAAGGCTGTTTCCGCTCCAACAAAGGCAGGCATAGGCAATATGGTAGAAATAGAATCCGTCAAATCCATTTCAGCCAGCGGTTCCAATCCCATCAGCACATTCATATTCTGCAAGGCGACCTGATAAGACTGATAGCTGCTGGAACGTTGCAATTCAGCCTCTTTCAAACGAGTCTGCATCTGAATGAGATCCGTCTTGCTGATATAGCCATCATCGTACTTATCTTGCAGCACTTTGGTCAACTGCTCAATAATCTGTACATACTGGCACATCGTTTCATACATTTCTTTTTGTGCGGCTGTTCCCCAATAACTGGCTTCAGCGGCATAGATAATATTATCCGTTGTCAAATCCACCGACTTATCCGCCATCTGGGTTTGTATTTGGGAAGCCTTGTAATTGTGATAGATGCTTCCACCGGCATAAATAGGTTGTGATACCCCTACTTCGGCACTGTATGAATCGTGCTCCATAGGAACAGCCATTCCGCCAAAATCCATCTCGTATTTGTTAATACGATACTGATAGCTTCCCGTTGCATCAACAGCCGGGAAGAAAGCGGTTTTTGCCGCTTTCATAGCCTTCTGCATAGCTGTACGTTGTGCCACACTCTGTTTTAAGGTTTGGCTATAATCCAGTACCTTTTGTTCAAAGGTAGAATAATCCACGACAGTCTGAGCCGAAAGTGTACCGGTCATACAAGCCATACCTATAATATAGATCATCTTAGTTTTCATTATCTGTCTGCTCTGATTTTAAAGAAAATACAATAAGTTACCGGAAGAACAAAAATGGTCAGTACCGTCGATACGAACAAACCACCCATAATGGTAGCCGCCATACCTGCAAACATGGCATCGCCCAACAATGGAAGCATACCCAGAATAGTAGTTCCGGAAGCCATGGTCACCGGAACGATACGTGTCTTGGTAGCCTCGACCACGGCAGGCACAGCCCCCTTTCCATCCTTCAACTGAAGTCCGATTTCATCGACCAGCACAATGGCATTCTTGATATTCATACCAATCAATCCCAACAGACCGAGGATGGCAAAGAAGTCCAATGACTTGCCAAACAAGAGCAATCCCCATACCACACCGATAAACACCAGCGGCAACATAAGCATAATCAATACCGGCTTGCGGTAGTTGCTGGGGAAAAGAAACAGCAGAACCACATAAATCAACAGGAAAGTCAGCGGAATATTCTTCGCCAATGCAGCGTTACTTACATCCTGTGTTTCCTGCTCACCGAAATATTTCATTTTATACCCTTCGGGCAACTGCATCTGCTCTTGTACGGCAGTAAGCACCTGTTTAAACGCAGCCATCGTATTGGCTCCACGTTTAGGTTCACATTGCATCATCATACAACGCTCGCGGTTAAAGCGACGGACTACATTATAATCATAACCCAAAGCGAAATTATCGATTACCTGTTCCACTTTCACGGAATTTCCTTTCGTACTGAATACAGGCACACTTTTCACATCATTCAAGTTCATTTTTTCCACATCCTCATCTTTCAGCAGGATAGGCAAGGAAACATCCCCCTCACGATATTCTCCCAAAGGCAAACCATTGGTAGCCGTACGGAATGAGTTGGCAACCTGCTGACGGGTAATCCCCAAGCGTAAACCTTTCTGTTGAGAGAACATCGGTTTCCACACGGGCACCTTATCTCCCCAGTTGGAACGGATATCCGTCACCATATCACACTGGCGGGCTATTTTTTTCGCCCTTTCAACCAATGCGGTCAATGTATCGGGATTTTCACCGATAAAACCGATCTCAATAGCAGCTTCAGGCACCGGAGACAAAGCAAAAAGTGCCGAACGGGTAATGATATTGGGAAAGTTCTGAGTCATGTGCTCATAAAACTGCTGTTCCACTTCGGCTGCATCTTCGGGGTCTTTAGTTTCCACCATCACATTGGCATAGTTAGACTTCGGTCCAAAAGAAGAACTTGCCAAATAGTAACGCAACGGAGTACCACCCAATGTCACCGAATATGATTTAACTTTCTCATGATTCTTCAAGTAATCCTCCACCTTCATCACATCCTGATCTACCGCATGAATACTAAATCCCTCAGGGAATACCAGATCAGCACGGAAATAAGGCTTATTCATTTTCGGGAAAAAACTCTGAGGCATAACAGCCATAATAACCAAAGAAAGCACCAAAGTTACAAAAACTGTGGTCAATGTCACAAAACGGCGTTTAATCAGCAAGGTCAGAAACTTCTCGAATTTATGATAGAGTTTAGTATCATACGGGTCTTTCATCGCACCGCCGGGAACAGCTTCTTTCAAAATAAAATTACCAAAAGTCGTAGTCTGGCACAAAGCCAGAATCCAGCTCAATCCCAGTGATACAGCCAATACAACAAATAGCGGTTTCACAATCTCAGCCACGGATGCCGGTGCCAGATACAAAGGCAGGAAAGAGCAGATAGCAATAAAAGTAGCGCCCAGCAATGCCCATTGCGGCTTGATGGCTCCCTCTATCAATGACTGATAACGTGATTTTCCGCGCTTGATACCTATCTGCGCATTATCTGTCACCACAATGGCATTGTCCACCAGCATCCCCATGGCGATAATAAATGCCGCCAAGGAAGTACGGTTCAATCCTACCCCCCACATCAACATAATAAGCAAAGTACCACCTACCGAGAAAAGTAACGAACTACCTATCAGCATACCGGCACGCGATCCCATCACCACAAAGATAATCAGGATAACAATAACCAATGATTCTATCAAATTCAGGATAAAGCCATTATTCGCCTCATCGGCAATCTTGTCCTCAGGATAAAGCGAGGTCAGTTCAATGCCGATAGGCAACAATTGCTCTATTTCCGCCAACCTTTCGTCCACTGCTTTACCCACAGCTACCACATTATCCTTTGCTCCACTGGCCACACCTATACCGATAGCACGTTTACCATTGACCCGCATCAAGGTTGAAGGCGGATCATAATATCCACGCTCCACTGTTGCAATATCCCCCAAACGGGCTTCCCGTCCGTCCTTGCTGATAATCAACTGGTTTTCTATATCTTCCAGACTGGTATAAGTTCCTTCCGTACGCAAGCGCAACTGATAAATTTCTGTCGCTATATCTCCTGTATTCACCTGTATGTTCTGCTTCTGCAAAATGCCCATAATCGAAGTGGGATCAATACCCAATGCCGAAAGTTTGGAGGTAGATATCTTGACATTGATCACTTCGGTCTGCTCTCCGTATAACATTACTTTCTGTACTCCCTCAATCGGGGTCAACTGAGTACGGATACGCTGTGCCCAGTCACGCAAATCGGTATACGAGAAGCCCTCATCAGCTGTCAAAGCATAATAAATACCATACACATCACCAAAGTCATCATTTACAGTAATGGTAGACGCCCCACTGGGCAACTTAGGTTGTATATTCGCCACTTTACGACGTAATTCGTCCCATTTTACAGGCATATAATCCGGATCAATCGTAGGCTGAAGTTCAATAGAAATCTTAGACAGTCCGAAATAAGATTCCGATTTAATCTGATATACATCTGTCATGGACTGAATTTCACGTTCAATCGGTTCCGTAATCAGTTTCTCCACTTCATGTGGATTCGCTCCCGGATACTGGGTAACCAATACCGCAGTCTTTATCACGAAAGGCGCATCTTCTTTCTTAGGCAGCTTGAAGAAGGAGATTACTCCACCTATCAGCAAAATAGCCAAAAAGAAATAGATAACCTTCCGGTTCTCCAAAGAATATTTTGGAATATTCATGATATGCTCTCTCCTTTTTTATTCTGTTAATATTTTTACTTGCTGGCCATCCACAAGATAAGAGGCTCCGGCAGAAACGACCTGTTCACCCGCTTTCACATCTCCGGATACTATCAGGTCGTTACGTCCTACAATAATTCCCTCATCACTGACTTTACGCAGTTCTACTTTCTGTGTAGACGGATTATATATAAATACGATCTTGCTATTCAAGTTATTATCAAACACTACAGCGGACAAAGGCACTGTAATTCCTTCTTTTACCACATCATTCTCAATATTGACAATAACACGGCAAGAAAAGCCCACCGATACCTTATATTTTTTCAAATCAAATTCCGGATCATCAATGTAAAGGAATACAGGAACTCCTGCCCCATCGGGAGAAGCCTCTACATACTCCTTTACTTTTGCCTGAAATAATTTTCCTTTATAGGCATCAAATTCTACGTAAATAGTAGAAGGAGAAGTTACATAAGAAATATTCGTTTCGGGGATAGTGAACTCCACTTGCAATTTAGCCGGATTAATCAAACACACCACTCCTTGTCCTGGCTGTACACGCTGATAGTTTTCAACATATTTTTTTTGGATAAAGCCATCAAATGGAGCGCGTAGCTTGGTGTCATTCAATGTGTTTTGCGCATTTTCAAATGCCGATTTGGCATTGGTATACGAAGCTTGGGTCGTTTCGAACTCTTGCATGGAAATAGCATTCTTGGCCAACAGTTTCTCTGCGCGTTGCATCTGTGATGACGCCTTTTGGAATGAAGCCCTCTTAGCGTCATAATCCAGTTTGTAATCTGTCGGATCAATTTCGGCCACTACCTGTCCTTTCTTTACCCGCTGTCCTTCGAGTACATTCATTGCTACCAGCGGACCGGACATTTTAAAGGCCAAGTCACTGAACTGATCAGGCGACACAACACCTGAATACGATTTTTCGATCCTGCTTAACGAGGTCACTTCCGCCAATTTCACGGGACGGGGACCGCGTTCTTGTGCAGGTTGCTGTCCGCAAGAACAGAACACTGCTGCAATCATTGCCATGATAGACAAATTTTTACCTTTCATACTGTTAATCTTCACTATTAGTTTCCGCTGCAAAGTTCTCATAATTATTAAAGGCGTACAAGTGCTAACAGTAAGATATATTAGTCTATTTTTAAGCATTTTCTTTGTTATCTGCTCTAACTGCCCTATATTTGTGGTGCATAATCAAAACCTTCTTTATTTTTATGAAGTATATAGATGACATTAACTTATTTAAATCGAATAAGGATTTCGTTGCAGAAATTGACATGACAGGATCATTAGGCCGTATTTACCACTACCCGCAACGAATGGAAGGATGCTTGTTCCTTCTGTGCCTGCGAGGTGAATGTGACATAACGATCCATCTGTCTGAACACAAGATACAAAAGAACGACATTGTCACTATTTTGCCAGAAACCTTTGTACATGTCCACCGGCAAAGTCCCGACTGCCGTCTGTACCTGATAGGGTTCAACAAAGAGTTGCTGAACGGAATAAATCTCTTCAATTCCACCATGAACTATCTTTCAGCCCTGATTGACACGCCCATTATTCCTCTGCGTCCCGAAATAACCGAGTTGTTTCAAGACTATTTCCTGTTGCTGATAAAAATGAAACGTATGGGAGCCAAGCCCAATAAAGACTTAATCAGCACCATGCTGCTCACTATATTGCACGGTGTAGGCAGCATTCATCAGAACACCAATGTAACCACACGTACTTTCAACCGTGGAGAAGAAATTGTGAAACGCCTGGTCCAATATATCATCAAACATTATACGAAAGAACGGAGTGTAGCTTTTTATGCCGACCTGCTTCATATATCCCCTCAGCACCTCAGCACTACTGTCAATAAGATTACGGGAAAAACTGTTACAGATATCATCGCCAAACTAGTGATAACAGATGCGGAAGCCAAACTAAAATCCACAGACTTTACCATTCAGGAAATAGCCTATTCACTTAATTTCCCAGATATCTCATTCTTTGGGAAATATTTTAAAAGATATACAGGAATGTCACCGAAACAGTATAGGGAGAGCACATAACAATGCTCATTCCCCATATAATACGGTTTCGGTAATCCATGCAAAAACATTGGCTATCAATTTGGAAGCATCATTATTGATGGTTCCTGCTGTGTTATTAATGTGATTCTCACTAGTCGCCCCTGTACCGGATAAATTACTGCTCATATCTGTATCCCCCCAATATACAATTCTCCTGGAATAATCTATACCCAACACTATTCCCCCACCAGGCCCCATCAAAATAGGAGTTATGCCCTCAGAAGCACTAGTATTCACCTGTATCTCACCATGATATATATCATAATTCCGTAATGCAAAATTCGAAGTGACAGGAGCATTTTTGGTAAAAGGTCCGTCAGTAGTAAAATAATGATTACCAATAGTAGAAGCAGCCAAAGGATAAGGTCCTCCGTTTGATGTAAAATATTTGATGCCACTCTTCCCCGCAAGAATTTCCGCTAACAAATTCTGACTTACATCGGAAGCATCATAAGAGGCGATCAAGACACGATTCTTCTTTGTTTTCAGCCAGTTATGAAGTTTATGAGCATCTTGACTACCAAACTGCGAGGTTGGCACATAATTTATATATACTACATCAAACAGAGAAAAAAGAGCATCTGTCAAATTATTAGCATTAACCCCTACTCCCACCAAATTATAACCGCCACACTCCACTACCCCATCGGGTCCAAAATTAGTTTGATTAGTCAAAATACCACGAAGTCCGGTAGCACGAGCTTCAGCACTACTAGAACCTAAAATATTAGTACCCAAATACCCCAGACCGGAAGTAAATGACATCAAATTGATCGTTTTATAAGCTGCTATATCATACTTCTGCTGTATGCTGACATAAATAGTCCACCGCTGAGCTGTAATCACAAAATGCTGTATACGGTTGCTACCATCTGCCAAATTATTTTGCAAAGCTGTTATCACCAACCGACTTCCATTATCCTCCTTCGTTACTGTAAAATAATCATTAGACAAAGACTGGGCTCCGGTTCCTTGGAGCACACCTGCATCATCTGCCCACTGCAACGTATAATCCAAAAGGTCTGTACT
>OHPH01000854.1_pt1 | contig 14661 bp, 9 predicted proteins | sample 1577681 | NCBI WGS metagenome assembly OHPH01 (sample SAMEA3879603, study PRJEB24766) | human gut metagenome | biome: human-associated habitat; feature: feces | place: USA | collected 1985/1987 | reverse complement strand
AAAGCTATATGAAAATATAAATATACATGATATAATTAATTAATAATTTTGAGGAAAGGAAATATGTTATATGAAAAGGTTGTTAAAAGGGAGTCTGGCGATAGCTTCGGCTGCAGTAATATTTGCAGGAAATATGTCATTTACAGCGGTTAATGTATTAGCTGATAGTAACGAAACGGAAGTTATTCCATCAATAGATAATACTGTTTATACAGGTACATGGGGAACATGTAATTGGATCTATGATAATGGAATACTAACAATTAGCGGAGGAGTTGCAGAGGGCTCGAAATCATGGGACAGTTATAAGAACAATATTGAAAAGATTGTTATAACAGGAAAGATTACATTTGACAAAGAGACATCATTGTATGGATTGTTTAGCAAGATGACATCTTTAAAGACAATTGAGGGGCTTAGTAACCTTGATACAAGTAAAGTAACTGATATGGATTCAATGTTTCGTGACTGTAGTTCTCTAGAAACATTGGATGTCAGTGGTTTTGATACAAGCAGAGTAACTAACATGAGCGGAATGTTTTATGGGTGTAATGCATTAACAACGCTTGATGTGTCTCAATTTGATACCAGTAAAGTAACTTATATGGGTTCAATGTTTCATGGTTGTAGTTCTTTAGAAACATTGGATGTCAGCGGCTTTAATACCTCTAATGTTGAAAGAATGGATGGCATGTTTTATGAATGCCAAAAGCTTCAGAATATAGATGTATCTAAGTTTGATACAGGTAAAGTAAAGAGTATGGATTTCATGTTTTCTGGATGTAAATCAATAACATATCTTGATGTAAGTAATTTTGATACATCTAAGGTTACTGATATGAGAGCTATGTTTCAAGGCATACAATGTGAAGAACTTGATTTAAAGAACTTTGATACATCAAAAGTTACGGATATGGAATGGATGTTTGGCAAAGATACGAAATTGAAAAAAGTTGACGTAAGCAGCTTTGACACGTCTAACGTAACAGATATGTCTAACATGTTTTATTTATGCTACAAATTATATAATTTAGACATTAGTGGTTTTGATATGAGCAAAGTTACCAAAATGACTGAGATGTTTAATGGCGCCAGCCTGGTAACTATAAAGGTTCCTTCTAAGCTTTCAGAGGATAGAGATACATTTTTGAAAGAAATGAAATCGGGAATGAGATCTGGAAAATGGATTGATGAAACAGCCGATATTAATTATGATAACAAAGCATCAGTCGAATTATCAGAAGGACATTCATATAAGTTTAATCCGGGAAAAATGTATGTCATGTTAAATATGACTAATACAACTGAAGGCAAGGAACTGGCAGCAAGTGTTAAGGGAGGGGCATATGATTATACTTACAAGTTTATAATGTACAACCCTTCTGCTGATAAGTGGACACTTCTTAGTGACTATAGTTCATCACGTTCATATATTCTTAATATGAAAGAAAACGGCGAAAGAAAGATATATGTAGATGTCAAGGACGCACTGGGTAATGTAGTAAGAACATCAAAGACAATAACGCTTACAGGGCAGGAGCCTCTTACAGTCGAAGCATCTAAGAATGAAACAGACAAGCAGGTGACATTCACAGCTGCAGCAGCAGGCGGTTCATCAGATTATACATATAAGTTCATTGTATATAACAAGACAACAGGAACATGGGGCATAGTACAGAACTACAGTGATAAGAACACATGCACATGGACTAAGGGCAGTGCCGGAGACAGAGACTTCTATGTTGATGTTAAGGATTCAGATGGAAATGTTGAAAGAAGCCAGGCAATGAATGTAAAGATTGAAAGTACTAAACCGACAGCAGTACTTACACCAAGTGCAACAACACTTTCAGCAGGCGGTAAGCTTACACTTACTGCTTCAACTGATAAGAGCGGATGTACATACAAGTTCTTAATCTACAATCCATCAACTAACCAGTGGTTTAAGTTACAGGATTTCAGCAGCAAGAACACTTGTACATGGACGGCTGGAAGCAACGGAACAAGACAGTTCTATGTTGACGTAAAGGATGCCAGCGGCAATGTGACAAGAAGCAAGGCTGTTAATGTGACAATCGGTGGAGAAGGAACATTGTCAGTAAAGACAACAGTAAGTGCTAATACATCAAAACCGGGAGATAAGATAACATTTACAGCAGTAGCAACAGGTGGTAAGGCAGGTTATACATACAAGATGGTTGTATACAACAAGACAACCAAGACATGGGGACTTGTGCAGAACTTTAACGCTAATAACAAGATAACATGGACATCGGGTAGTGCCGGAGACAGAGATTTCTATATTGATGTTAAGGATGCTGACGGCAAGGTTGTCAGAAGTTCAGTTATGAATGTGAAGACTGCTAATTAAATAAGAGCAATTGAATAATTGGTGACGAAAAGGGCAGGAGTTCTAACGATTGATTTTGAATTGTTAGGGCTTCTGCTTTTTATTGCTTTACTGGCGGAAGCAGCAGAGGAGATACTTTTTGAGGGCTTTTAAGGCTTTTTAAGAGTGGGGTGAAACTTTGATTAATTGATGAAAGCCTACTAACTCACAAGCTATGAGTGATTTCGTAGGTATTTTTTGAATGTGTTTTGCTAATGAACTGTCAGAAGCCTACTAATCAAGAATAAAGTGGAATTATAGTAGGTCTTTTGCAGAGGGAGTTATTTTTGCCTAACATTTCTACATTATAAGACCTATTGTTGACACATAATGACGATATATACATGGCTTTGTTATATATTAGACTAAATTACTTGATTATTAGATGCTATCGGGTGTATTATTTTAGTGATAATTATTTAATGTTTCTTAAAGAAACGGGAAGGGGAATATGAAAAAGAAGATTAAAAGAGCAGTTGCGACTGGAATGTCGTTGGCAATGGGAACAGTTATTATGACATCAGACGTAATGGTGTCTCCTGTTATGGCATCTCAGATTAATGGAGAGAAGCCTTATGCTGTAGAGTTATATGCAGCAAGTAATGCATCATATAATGGATTGTACTACTCCACTAGTGGTTCATATGCAACAATTACTGGATATGATGGACAGAGTACAGATATTGTTATTCCGGAGAAGATAGGAAGTTATACTGTTAATACAATTGAGTATGGGGCATTTAAGGATAATAATAAGATAACAAGTGTCAAGATTCCATCAACAGTAACACAGATTGGTAATTCATACGGTTCGGGAGCGTTTGAGAATTGTGCTAATCTTAAGTCCGTTAGTATAGCTGCTGGTGCAGAGACAGCATATATTGGTGATGCAGCATTTAAAGACTGTACTTCTCTAGAGGAGATAACAGTACCGGGTAATTATACAACAATATATTCAGATGCTTTTCGTGGATGCCGTTCACTTAAGAAATTCGTATACAATGATAATGGTATCAGCAGAAAGATACAGAACAGAGCATTTTATGAGTGCACATCACTTGTAAGTTTGTCGTTACCAACATCATTGAATTCTATTGGAGATGAGGCGTTTTCAGGATGCAGTTCACTGACTGCGGTAGATATTCCAGAGGGAGTTAAATTAATTGAATATGGAGTATTTAATAATTGTAAATTGCTAAAAAAAGTTGTAATACCTTCAACAATACAGAGAATTGGAAATAGTTATAATACAGGAGCTTTTCAAAACTGTACATCATTATCAACAGTAACAATAAAAGAGGGAAGTCAGGCAGCTACAATAGGAAGCAATACATTTTCTGGCTGCTCAGCAATTACTTCTATTGTGATTCCAGGCAATTACAGTAATGTAATGGATAGTGCTTTTAAAGATTGTAAAGGACTAAAGACACTTACATATTCACCATCAATAAATGGAATAACACATAAGATTGGAAGTTATGCTTTTGAAAACTGCCAGTCTCTTGCACAGGTTACATTGGGAACAGGTCTGGAGAGCATTGATACTAAGGCATTTTATAATGATAGTATGATAACAGAAGTTAATATACCGGTTGGAGTGAAGAGTATTGGACAGGAAGCATTTTCTAATTGCACAAGATTGTCAAAGCTGATACTTCCAGAAGGACTTACTGTTATTAAATCAGGAGCATTTGCATCATGCAAATCTCTGAAGTCAGTAGTAATTCCATCTACAGTAACCAGAGTGACAGATAGTTATGTCGCGGGAGCTTTTGAGAACTGCACGGGTCTTACATCTGTAACATTTAAAGAAGGAATTGCAGAAGCAGTAATTGGGCAGGATAGTTTCAACGGTTGTCAGTCACTTTTATCTGTTATTATTCCGGGCAATTATGGCAAAATTGGTGATAGTGCATTTAGAAACTGTACATCGTTAAAAAGTTTTAAATATGCTCAATCAGTCAATAATATTGAACATACAGTGGGAAGTTCAGCATTTAGGGATTGTAAATCTTTAACAAGCATAACACTTGAAAAAGGACTTAAGACAATTGATTCATATGCTTTCTGCAATACTAACGTCGATAAGCTTGATGTTCCAGAAGGTGTAACACAGATTGCTGCTGCGTCATTTATGGACTGTAAGAATCTTGCATCTGTTAACATTCCTTCTACAGTAAGCAGTATTGGGGGAGCATATTATGGTGGAGCATTCGAAAGTTGTGCTAAATTAACAGCAGTCAATATTGCAGGCAACAAGAATATTGAAGCTTCGATAGGTTATAGTGCATTTAAAGACTGTGTTATGTTAAAGAATATAGTTATCCCTGGCAATTATAACAGTATTGGAGAGTATGCATTTTCGGGTTGTTCAAGTCTTACAGGCTTTGAATATAAGAAGAGCTCATATGATTTTGCTAATCAGAGTATTGGAAGTCATGCATTTTACCAGTGCATAAAATTAAATGATGTGAAGCTTCCAACTACATTAGGTACTATAGGAAGCTATGCCTTTTATGGCTGCTCTGTATTGCAAAAGGCTGTGATTCCAGAGGGCGTAAAGACAATAGGCAATAATTCATTTGAAGGATGCAAGGCACTGGAAACTGTTACAGTTCCATCAACAGTGGAAAGCATTTCCAGAGCATGCTTTGAAGGCTGTACAAGATTGAAGAATGTTATAATAGCTAAAGGTGATACTGATGCTAAGATAAGTTCTTATGCATTTCAGGATTGTACTTCATTAACTGATATATCTGTACCAGGTAATTATGTTAATGTAGACAGTTATGCGTTTAGCGGATGTACTAATCTTTCAAAGTTTTCATGGGAAAAGGGAATGTATGGTTATAACAATCAGTCTCTGAGTGGATATGTTTTTGATAATAATAATAATCTTTCAGTGGCATCACTGCCTTCAACTCTTGGAACAATAGATAAGAATTCATTTTATAATGTCAAATCAACATTTGTGATTGAAGGTGAAACTGGTTCAGAGGCAGAGAGTTACGCTAAGACAAAAGGAATAACATTCAGAAAATATTCACAGCCATTATCAATTAATGCTGTAATATCACCATCAGGTAGTGCCAAGGATGGAGATGTTATTAATATTCAGGCAAATGCATCTGGCGGTTCATTGGATTATCTGTACAAGCTTGTTGTTTATAATGAAGATACGGGTAAATGGGGCATTGTCAGAGATTATGGGGAGACAAGCGGATTCACATGGGCATCCTCAACTGGTAACAGAAAGTTTTATGTTAAGGTTAAGGACAGTACAGGCAAAGAAGTGTTAAGTCCGGCTTTGATTAGCATTAACAAAAAGCTTGAAGCTAAGGCATCATATAAGTATGTGAATAATAATATTGAGTTTACAGCTTTAGCTAATTATGGCAGTGGTAATTACCAGTACAAATTCATTGTTTACAATGTAGATACAGGTAAATGGGGAATTATTCAGGATTACAGCAGCAAGAATACATGTGTATGGAATGCTTCTGGAGCATCAGCAGGTAACAGAAAGTTTTATGTTGATATAAAGGATTCTAACGGAACCGTTGCAAGAAGCGCGGCAATGAATGTTAGTACCCAGACAGGTCTTAATGTATCGCTTAAATCATCAGCAGCACAGGTTAATCCGGGTGCTTCAGTAAAGCTTACTGCTAATGCCACAGGAGGAAACGGAAGCTATCAGTACAAGTTCATTGTTTATAATACAGCGACAAAGCAGTGGGGTAAGGTTCAGGATTACAGCAGCAGTAATACATGTACATGGATTGCAGGAGCAGCAGGAACTAGACAGTTCTATGTTGATGTAAAGGATGCAAGTGGTAAGGTTGTAAGAAGTGCTGTTAATACTGTTAATGTTGGAAACGGTATGAGTGTCACTGCCACAATTAGTACAAATGTTAATAAGGTTGGAGGTAAGGTTACAATAAGCGGTGCAGCAACAGGTGGAGCAGGCAGCTATCAGTACAAGTTTATTGTATACAATAAGACAACTAAGACTTGGGGTCTTGTTCAGAACTTCAGCACGAACAACAAGATAACATGGACAGCTGGAAGTGCCGGAGACAGAGAGTTTTATATTGATGTTAAGGACGCTGATGGTAAGGTCGTAAGAAGTTCAGTAATGAATGTTAAGACAAGCAAATAAAATAGTGTTAAATAAAAGCGGCAATCATGAGTAATGCATAGGTTGCTGCTTTTTTAATTCTAATAAAAAATTTACATTGGATTTTTCACCCCATTGCATAATCCCAAAACATGTTATATAATATAATGACATATGAGATTATATTGCTACGAAGAGCCAATAGGAGGATATGATGACAAGAACATACGCTGTTAAGTATAAGAGTAAATCAAAGATGTTAACAACACCTGAGCAGGTTGCCAAGACTGAGGAAGATATCAAGGCATTAGCACTTGTTAAGGATGCAGTTATTAAGGAAGACGGACAGGTTGTTACTGTTGAGGTTGAGAATGAGGAAGATTTCGAACCGGTTATGGACAGAGTAGTCAACATTTTCAGAAGAATTGATGACAAGTCTGAGGTTTCATACAAGTTCGGTCTTAACCGTGAATAATTCGAAGACTATTGATTAGAGTAAGCCTGTGAAGCCGTAGACTGCGTCATAGGCTTATATTATGTGTATGCCGGAACGGGTATGAATTGTTTATGTATTATGTTTATAAAGGAGTAAAACAGTGAGTTTAGAAAGTGAAATTAAGAAAAGAAGGACATTTGCCATTATCTCTCACCCGGATGCTGGTAAGACTACATTAACAGAGAAGTTCCTGCTTTACGGAGGAGCTATTAACCTTGCAGGTTCTGTAAAGGGTAAGAAGACTGCCAAGCATGCGGTTTCTGACTGGATGGAGATTGAGAAGGAGAGAGGTATTTCTGTTATTTATATTACACATGACCTTGGAGTTGTAGCAAAGGTCGCAGACTATGTCAATGTTATGTATGCAGGTAAGATTGTAGAAAAAGGCACGATCAATGAGATATTCTATGATCCGAAGCACCCTTATACATGGGGGCTTCTCTCAGCAATGCCTGATCTGGATACGGATGATGAAAGACTCTATACCATTCCTGGTTCACCGCCAAACCTGCTGCATGAGACACAGGGTGATGCCTTCGCAGCACGTAATAAATATGCGCTGGAAGTAGATGATAAGGCAGATCCTCCTATGTTCAAGGTATCAGATACACATTATGCAGCTACATGGCTGTTAGATCCGAGAGCACCTAAGGTAGAGATGCCGCAGGAGCTGAAGGCTCGATTAGAACGTATGAAGAAGGAGGCTAAGGATTATGGCAGTGAATTATAATGCAAAGCCGCTTCTTACGGTAGATGGCTTGAAACAGTATTTCAAAGTAAGCAGTTCTTTTACAGTACATGCTGTAGAAAATGTGTCTTTTGAAATCTATCCGGGTGAGACTTATGGATTGGTAGGAGAATCCGGTTCCGGTAAATCTACCATTGGCAGAAGTATCATCAGATTATATGACCCAACAGCAGGTAAGATTGTATTCAATGATGTGGATATCAGTGGCAAATTAAGCAGATCTACAAGCCAGATGCTCCGTACACAGATGCAGATGATCTTCCAGGATCCGTCCGGTTCGCTGGATCCCCGCAAGAGCGTGAAGGAACTGATCGGAGAACCGCTGAAGATCTATAAAACCTGCAAAAACCGTGACGAATACGATGCCCGCATCGCCGAGATCATGGAGACCGTTGGTCTGGATGAGCGTTATGCAGAGAGTTTCAGCCACGAGCTGGACGGTGGCCGCCGCCAGCGCATCGGCATCGGCCGCGCATTGGCCATGGACCCGGAGTTCATCATCTGCGACGAGCCGGTCTCTGCACTGGACGTTTCCATTCAGGCACAGATTCTGAATCTGCTGATGGATCTGCAGGATGAGAAAAAGCTGACCTATGTCTTTATCACCCACGATCTGAGCGTGGTCAAGCACATCAGCCACGAGATCATGGTCATGTATCTGGGCCAGTGTGTGGAATATGCCAAGACCGAGGATCTGTTCAAGAATCCGCTCCACCCCTATACCAAGGGTCTGCTGGATGCTGTGCCCATCCCCAGCCTGAAGGCCAAAAAGCTCTCTACCGAGGTCATGCGCGGCGAACTGACAAGCCCTGTGGACCCGGCTCCCGGCTGCCGTTTTGCGGCCCGCTGTCCCTATGCAACAGATGCCTGCCGCGGTAGGGATATCCCCTTGAAGGAAGTGGAACCCGGCCACTTTGTCAGCTGCACACGCTTTTGAGAACACGGAAAGGCGGGAAAATCGATGACAGAGGAAGAAAAAAAGGCCGCTGCCGAGCAGAAGCAGCGTGAGATGGAAGAGATGATGCGGCAGGCGCAGGAGAGCTACCGGCAGGAATATGCCGGTATGCCCTACGACGGCCCGGTCTATGGCTGCCGCCGGGAGGAGCTGATGCTGCCCATGCAGGACGGAGTGAAGCTCTATACCGAGATCTTCAAACCGGAGGGGCTTGCACAGTTCCCTGTGCTGATCCAGCGCAGCTGCTATCCCAATCAGCAGCCGCTGTATGAGATCAACGGAGCAGAACTGACCCGCCGGGGCTACGGCTATGTGATCCAGACCTGCCGCGGTACGGGCAAGAGCGAGGGACATTGGGAACCCAACGTCAATGAGCGCCCGGATGGCCGCGATACCCTGCAGTGGCTCAACGATCAGCCCTGGGCAGAGAGCATCGGCTATTTCGGAGCCAGCTATCTGGCCCTGACCGGCTGGGCCATTGCAGATATCGTTCCACCCAAGGTCAGGGGAATGATGCTGACGGTCTATGGCACCGACCGTTTCAAATCGGCCTATGAAAAGGGGCTGTTCCGCCACGACGTGCTAACTGGCTGGGCAATGCAGAATGCAGGCCATCCGGTCACAGCGGACTATCTGGAAAGCTGCCGCTTCCGTCCCCACGACAAGGTGGACGGAGCGCTGTGGGGTGGAACGTTGGACTGGTATCAGGACTGGATCCACGCCACCCGCCGCACAGATGCCTACTGGCAGCAGGGCTGGTGGAAGCTGTTAGCCGATGTGCCCGGAAATACCAAGGTTCCGGTGTATATCATCGATGCATGGTACGATCACCATTTTGGCAGTGCCATCAACACTTATGCCTCTCTGGCCCCTGAGACCAAAGAGCACAGCTGGCTGGATATCGGCTGCTGGAATCATATGTCCCAGCCCTGCATTGCGTGGGGCGAACAGCACAATCTGGAAAACGGCGACATCCACCGGATGCTGGAATGGTTCGATCTGTTGCTGAAGCAGAAAAAACAGCCGGAAAAGCGGGTGCGCACCTATGTGATGCGGGAGGACCGCTGGAAAACGCTGGAGGCATGGCCTGCCCCTGTGAGCCGGATTGAGAAGCTTTATCTGGGTGAAACAACTCTGAATGCCGAGCCGGCAGAAGGGGAGCGCACCTTTGTGTATGACCCGGAGAACCCCGTGCCCAGCCATGGTGCAGAAAGCGTTCTGACCACCATTGCAGAGGCGGGCAGCCTGCTGCAGCCGGAGCCGGACTATCGGCCCGATGTGGTCAGCTTCGTCAGCGCTCCGCTGGAAAAAGCACTGCCCATTTGTGGACAAATCAAGGTGCACCTGAATGTCTCGACCGATGTGGATGATACTGCCTTCACTGCCAAGCTGATGGAAGTGTTCCCGGATGGCAGGGCCTATAACATCCGGGGCGGCATCACCACCATTGCAGCAGATTTGCCGGAGGGGCAGACCTATACTCCCGGCCAGACAGCAAAGGTCTGTGTGGAGATGTGGGATATGAACTGGACGGTACAGCCGGGCAGCTGCCTGCGGCTGGATGTCTCTTCTTCCGACTTCCCGCAGTACGCCGTTCACAGCAATTACGCAGGAGTCTGGTCCGAACAGGGAAAGACCCGCATCGCCCACCAGAAGATCTTGCTGGGGGAGGGCAGCTTTGTAGAACTGCCCCTGCACGAGAACTGAGAGAAAGGAACCAAGACCATGACGGAACAGGAACGAAATGTCCTTCTGAACGAACTGCGGCAGCAGGAGAGCCAACGGGAAAAGCAGATCAAGCGGGAGCGGTTCCGCCGCCTGAATCCTTATGCAAAGAAAGGAGCGGTGGTGTTTGCCGGCTCCAGCCTGATGGAACAGTTTCCGCTGTATGAGTTTTTGCAGGACGATGATCTGCACTGCACCTTGTACAACCGGGGCATCGGCGGCTTTACCACCACCGAGCTGCTGGAGGCTATGGACGAGTGCATCCTTGAGCTGCAGCCTGCGCACCTGTTCCTGAACATCGGTACCAATGACCTGAACGGCCCGGACTACGACCACGCCGCCATGCTGGGCCGGTATGAGGAGATCGTGCAGCAGATCCGGAAAAAACTGCCCGAAACAAAGCTCTACCTGCTGGCCTATTATCCGGTAAACCCCACCGTGGCCGAAGATCCGGGCCTGATCGAATGCTTCCGCTGGCGCACCAATGAGCGTATCCGGGAGGCAAGCGAGGGCGTGCAGGCATTGGCCCGGAAATACGGAGCGGAATTCCTCGACCTGAACAAGGACCTGTGCGATGCTGCCGGAAATCTGAAAGCGGAGTACACCATTGAGGGAATGCACCTGTATGCCAATGGCTACCGCCCTGTGATGGATGCTCTGCTGCCGCTGCTGCGCAAAATCGGAGAAGAACAGGGAGGAAAGCAATGACCGGAGTCTTTGGTGTTGTTCTGGGGCAGATCCTTCTGATGTTCCTCTATCTCATCATAGGTTATGTGCTTTATCGTACCGGACTAATCACCCAGGAGGGCAGCAAGGCACTGGCTCACCTGCTGTTATATTGCGTGCTGCCCTGTGTTGTGCTAAAATCATTTTGTATTGAGTATTCGGCAAAGGGAGCTGTGGAATTGGCTGTCAGCATTGCGGCAGGTGCCGGGGTGCTGCTGCTTTCCATGGCGGTGTCGTGGCTCTTTTTCCGCAAAGACCCCATGGCGCAGATCGGTGTGGCTTTTTCCAACGCCGGGTTCATGGGATTTCCGCTGGTCACAGCAGTGCTGGGTGGAGAAGCCGTGTTCTACGCAGCAGGCTTTGTAGCCCTGCTGAATGCTTTGCAGTGGACCTACGGCCAGGCAACGCTTTCCGGGGACAAAAAGTACATCCAACTGGGGGCAGTGCTCAAAAATCCGCTGGTGCTCTCCCTGTTGGGCGGTGTAGTGATCTACTTCTGCCGTATTCCGGTGCCGCAGTTCCTCCGCACCCCCATGGGGGCCATTGCAGGCATGAACGCTCCGCTTGCCATGATCGTGCTGGGTGTCTATCTGGCCAGGACCGACCTCAAAGCCATCTTTACCCGCCCCCGGCTCTACGCCCTTTCGGCGGTACGGCTGGTGGTGATCCCACTGCTGACGATCGTCTGTCTGATGCTTCTTCCAGCCGGATGGCGGCAGATCGGCACGGTGCTCATCATTGTGAATGCGGCCCCCATCGGCAGCAACATCGCGGTATATGCCCAGCGTCTGGGGCTGGATTCTTCCTACGCTGTGCAGATGGTTTGTCTGAGCACTCTGCTGTCACTGATCACGCTGCCGGTGATGCTCGGCCTGGCTGCCGCGTTGGGCTTTGCATGAGTCTGAAAACAACCAACAGAAAGCAGGAGATAAGATGAAACAGTATCTTTTGATCGACATCGGCGGAACCTTCATCAAGTACAGCCTGGCCGATGAACAGGCCCGGAAAATCTCTGGTGGAAAGGTTCCGACACCGCTGACGAATATGGATGACCTTCTGGCGGCCATCGAGGGCTTTGCCGCTCCCCTTCAGGGACAGTTCGTGGGCTGCGCCATCTCTATGCCGGGCCGCATCGATACCAGAAACGGCATCGCCCATACCGGTGGAATGCTCAGTGCCTTTATGTGGGAGCAACCCTTTGCTGCGCAGGTGGAGGCACGGCTGGGCGTGCCGGTGACCATCGCCAACGATGGCAAGTGTGCCGCAGCAGCGGAGGGGTGGACCGGTGCGCTGGCCGGTGTGGAGAATGGCCTCGTGCTGGTGCTGGGCACCGGCATCGGCGGCGGCATCATCCTGAACGGGAAGGTGCTGATGGGCGCTCACGCCGCTGCAGGCGAGGTTAGCGGCCTTGTCTCGGATATTTCAAAGATGGCCGACGATGATTTCAAACTGACCTCGGTAGAGCGGTATTCCGAAGCACCCCTCTGGGCGGGAATGGCCTCGGCAAGTGGCCTGATCTTCGAGTATGCCCGGCAGAAGCATCTGCCGACGGGCAGCCCCATGCCCACCGGGGAAGAAATCTTTGCGGCTTACAATGCCGGGGAGCCGGAAGCGCAGAAGGCTCTCAAGATCTTTGCCCGGCGGGTGGCCGTTGGCATCCTGAGCCTGCAGCATGTGCTGGATGTGGAAAAGGTGGCCATCGGCGGCGGTATCAGCGCAGCGGAGGCTCTGCTGCCTGCGATTCAGGCCGAGTTGGATTGGCTGTTTGAGCGCTGCACAGTCATGCCGGCGGTCAAGCCGGAGCTGGTGCGCTGCCGCTATGGCAACAATGCCAACCTGATCGGTGCCCTGAAGCTGTTCTTTGAACAGAACCCCGCCTGAACCAGAACAAAATAGGATAGGAGTAGAAACTTATGAGCGTTTTCCGTGATGATTTCCTGTGGGGCGGTGCCTGTGCAGCCAACCAGTTCGAGGGCGCATGGGACGTGGATGGCAAAGGCCCCAGTGTCCCTGACCTGTGCACCAATGGATCTCACACCAGTCCGAAATGGGTGACAACTGCTGTCCGCTCCGACCGGCTGTATCCCAGCCATGAGGCCATCGACTTCTACCACCACTACGAAGAGGACATCGCCCTGTTTGCCGAGATGGGCTTCAAGACCTTCCGCACCTCCATCAACTGGACCCGCATTTTCCCCACCGGCATGGAGACCGAGCCGAACGAGAAGGGCCTTGAATTCTATGACAAGGTCTTTGACTGCTGCAAGAAGCACGGCATCGAGCCGCTGGTCACCATCAGCCACTACGAGCTGCCCTATGCGCTGGTGGAAAAATACAACGGCTGGGCCAGCCGGGAACTCATCGAGTTCTATATGAACTACTGCAAGGCTATTTTTGAGCGGTACAAGGATAAGGTCAAGTACTGGCTGACCTTCAATGAGATCAACTGCGGCACCATGCCGATGGGTGCGATCCTGGAAACCGGCACCATCCGGGGCTTTGAAGGCCCTACCGACAAGGTGCCGGACAACAAGCAGGAGCGCTTTCAGGCGCTGCATCACCAGTTTGTGGCCAGTGCAGAGGCTGTTCGGTATGCCCACGACCACTACCCTCAGTTCAAGATGGGCTGCATGATCTGCTTTATCACCAGCTACGCACTGACCTGCGACCCGGCCGACGAGATCGCCAACCAGAAGGCCATGCAGATCAGCAACTGGTTCTGCTCTGATATGCATGTCCGCGGCGAGTATCCTTCCTACATGAAGCGCTATTTTGCCGAGAATAACATCACCATCCGGCAGGAGCCGGAGGATGCTGCCATCCTGAAGGCCGGTACTGTCGATTTCTACACCTTCAGCTACTATATGTCCAACTGCATCACCACCCACAAGGATGCCGATGATGTGGGCGGCAACATCATTGCTGGTAAGAAGAATCCTTACCTGAAAGCCTCCGACTGGGGCTGGCAGATCGATCCCATTGGTCTGCGCTACACCCTCAACGAGATCTACGACCGCTACCGCATTCCCCTGATGGTGGTGGAAAACGGCCTGGGCGCTTACGACAAGAAGGATGCCGACGGAAAGATCCACGACAGCTACCGCATCGATTACCTGCGCGCCCACATCGAGCAGATGGCCGAGGCTGTAAAGGACGGTGTAGACCTGATGGGCTACACTCCCTGGGGCTGCATCGATCTGGTGAGTGCCTCCACCGGTGAGATGGCAAAGCGCTACGGCTTTATCTACGTCAACAAGTTTGACGACGGCACGGGTGATCTGAGCCGCGAAAAGAAGGACAGCTTCTACTGGTATCAGAAGGTCATTGCTACCAACGGCGAAGATTTAGGATAACAAAAACAGACCTCCGGGTGCCATGTTTGCAGTACCGGGGGTCTGTCTTTTTGAAAGAAGGAGGTCATTTATGGAAAAGGCATTTTGCTGTGCGCCGGATTTTCCGATGGTTCAGACAAATTACGGTCCGGTGCGGGGATATCGCTTCCGGG
>OHPH01000851.1_pt1 | contig 14682 bp, 21 predicted proteins | sample 1577681 | NCBI WGS metagenome assembly OHPH01 (sample SAMEA3879603, study PRJEB24766) | human gut metagenome | biome: human-associated habitat; feature: feces | place: USA | collected 1985/1987 | reverse complement strand
CCTCGTCCGACGAGCCTAAAAACCCCGCTTTCTTTTCCTTTATGGTGTATCCGCACTTGCAGTTTGAGTATATTCCGTCATCAGCCTCGCCAATAACGCAGTCAAAATCCCCGTTCTCGTCAACTATCTCCGCCGAAGTCTTTCCGATAAAGTCCTCAGCGTCATATTTTGACGTGCAACTGGCAAGTGTAAGCGTGAAAATGACAGCCGCAAAAAGTATCAAAACGTGCCTTTTCATAAACTCTACCACCCCATGACATTCTGATTTTTTCGATTATATCATATCGCAGTCATACCTGTCAAGATTCCTATTTTTAATTGTAGCTCTTGATTTGTATGGCGATCGTATTATTGCTTAAGGATCTAATTTCCAAGTTATTCAATATCGCTTTTCAGTTCACAATAAGCAACTTTTTCATTATTATAAAACATATAAAATCTTTCTCCTTTATTGAAGTCAATATTGCGATCTGATATAGGAATGGATTTTATATTAGCGTCAAAAGACTCTGATGATATAAATTTAACATCTTCTATCGAAATACAAAAAGTATGTGAAATAGGCTTATCATTTATATCTACAAAGCAAATAGGGAAAATTCGTTTTTCTGAAAACAAGATTTTTCGTTTGATCAACGAAAAATCTTTTATCAAAGTAAAATTCGCAGTGCCTTTTTTCCTAGGTATGAAATGTTTCGTTTCCATCTCCAATGGCAAAGCTATACAGATAATAGAGTAGATGATCCAAAATATAAATATACTATAAATTGCAAACACATATTTTAAAAAAATAATAAAAGCCAAACCGACAATGGCTCCTAACCCATAGATCCAACCGGATCTATATATTTTGCTATAGTTACCGCAGTGGGGACAATGATAATGGCCTCTTTGAAAAAATCGACCTTTTATGATTTCTCCACACCAAGGACATCTTTTGTCTAAACTCATAAATTCACTACCGTTTGTTACTAAGTTTTGTTATAATACAACATATTTCCATCTCTTATCAATAAAGCCGTCGAAATAGTTCTTACATATTACAATGCCTACTTTGTCCAAATAATTCTCTTTAACTGCTGATTTTCCATAAATGCCTTGGATTGCATTCATTCTTCCGGCTTATAAACTTTTACAACCTTATTCTCTTTAAATAAATATATTCTATCACATTTTTCACATCTCCATACATCATATTGAGGATATGGAACATCTAAAAAATATATCCACCCCTTTTTTTCAAATTCAGACCATTCACGATCAGAGTACACATAATACTCCGTATCGTTTGGATCAAGCTGATTTGTGAGCATATTCCCACATCGACATACAAATCTCATATTTAGTACTCCTAATATTTTTCACTTTCTACCAATCCCTGCCGACTGTATAGCGCTCTATGATCTTGCCTGTGGCAGGGTCGATAAGATAGCGTTGCCCATAGAACTGACGAGCAAGCAACTTATCATCCAACATTGATATCCCCACATATGGGTCGTGCCTTAGTTTTGGAAATTTCTTGGCAACTTTTTCAATTCTCCATATGATTTTTCCACTTAAATTAACAGCATATATATTATCAAGTTCACTACTGTCATAAGGTATATCCAGCAGAACAATTATCTTATCATCCATTACTATCAGTGTATCAATATCAAAATCAAATGTTATAAGTTCGTCATTTATATATAAGGCATTTTTGTGCAATTTTATATTTTTAACCATAATCAACCTCAAAGCAACCTTTCATTATGAAATCTACCTATTCGTTGTCCCTTTCATAACAGCCGCACTCATTATGAGTACGGCTATTTTGGATAACATTATTAAGTTTGAGATATTGTCATCAATTTGTGCGAGTATAAAGATAATCTTCCATATTTGATATAAGTAACAAACTTCTATTAAATCTCTATCGTCACTTCTTCATATCTACTACTATCTTCGGAACATTTAACTCTAATAGTCAGCTCTTGTTCATCTTCTAGGACTTCATAATAGTGTTTTTCAATCGGATCATAGTCACTTTGCAAAGCCAATGGCTCATCAACTTTTTTCATTACTGCTCCGTTCCTGCAAATACATATATCACACCTGTTTCCGAACATTGTTCTGTTCACACGGGCAATTACTGATATATCATCAGATGAATATATGATATGATTTTTCCAGTCAGAAAACATATCTCTACCAACAAAACTGATTATTACCGCAATTATCAATAAGCCGAATATTTCGATCTTTGACAGGGCACCTTTTTGGTATTTTATTAGCTTTACGATCATCAATGCTATCACAAGGTACGACAGATAAGTGCATAAAAGCAATACGCTGATATGGTCGCTGAATAGCTCGTAATACCTGTTTACAAATAGCAACAATAGAATGAAAATCAGTAAAAATGTATTTATCTTAGTGAGCACATTATATTTTTTCATAAGAACGACCTCTTAGTAACTTATTTTACATAATAGCGCTAATTTTGTTATAATAATTGTATCCTTCTATATATGCGTTTGCTAAATAAGAATCTACTATACCATTAAAGTATGTAGTCATTAATTCATTCTCGGTCAGTTTATTAGGATATCTCGATCCCTGTTTCCAGGTCACAGTTGTTTCATAACACCCGTAATCTTTAAAGGAATGTGCTAGACCATAGTAATGTAAATTATACAAATCACCTTCCGAAGAATCATTACTCCACTTATAGCAATCAAATAAATAGAATCTTATCTTTATTGTTTTTGAACAAATATACCCTGTCACATTTTTCACATCTCCAAACATCATATTTCAAATCATTTGGTTCTGGCTGATATACGCGCATGCTTATGTGTTTACAACATAATCTCAAGTTAAACCCCTACGGATAATAAATACTGATTGCATCTATAGGTACTTTATATTCATCACAGTTATCTTCATCTTTTAATTCAAAGCATATACCCGATATATCTCGTAATTCATAAGTCGGCACAATATCATATTCACCGGTTTTGATGTCACCGATGTATTCTTTAACATCAGCCAAGGAAGAACCTATACCTATGGTATCATTAAATGTTCCTTTGAAATCCCCATATACTGTAATCTGCATAATAACATTATTAACCAGTAAGAACACCATATTCTTTGTTACAATTTTAATACAAGTTGGTAATACTATCTTCTTATACGCAATATTTTCTAATTGAATAGTTTTTATCAACTTATGATATGTCATTCCCAACTTATATTCGCCTACTCTATTACCTGGAATAATTTTAATATCCATATAAATTCCTCGTTTTACTGCTCGACCCTAAAATTCTTGATTGTTGCCGATAACTATGTGCAGATAATGACACAATCGTTATTTTTATTTATGTCAATAACTCTTAAAAGCTGCTCTGCGGTATCCGGAAGCTTATGTTTTAGTGCCGTGAAATTAAACAGGGCAATGATTTTGTAGTCACTTAAATCCAGAATATCAGCAAAAGCGTCCATATTTTCTCCATACCAATAAGGTAGATGAAAAGCGTATCTCAGGTACTTGTGAAGCTTTGAAGCCGTGTTGATGTCGTTAAAGTCAACGCAGAGTTTGTTTGCGGCACTACTGTAAATGAGCATAAGTTTTAGCGGCAAGTCGGTACATTCTGTCAGACAGTTCAGGGTGGCATTACGCAGTTTCAAAACGCATTGCAAGCATCTTTTTTAGGTTGTCTATATCCCCTTTATTTTCACAATTGCAGTTTTGTATTTTAACTATCATATCGCTGTCAAATGCGTCTATCTGGCCTTCTTCAATTGCTTCAAACGTCCAATTTACAAAGTCATCACAAGAAATGTAGTCATTTAACACTGCATATATATAAGAAATCGCTTTCATAATTTGATATCTCCTCAATATGTACAAATATAGAAAAAAGTTTTATAATGATTAAACGTGCCATAAATCAAACCATCGTTAGAATATAGTATTCTATATCCTGGATTTTTAATATTGGATCTTTTCATGGTATAGTCTACTCCAACGTCAGCTTCATACCAAACTCGATTCGCTTTGGTTGGTAAAAGATTATTTCTGTTTTCAAATATATTGCCGCCTAACTTTTTACCTGGTGCAAAATTGTTAAGAGATTTTCCCTCTTTCCAACCTAATTGTTTAGCTTGCTCTTTGGTAATATAATCCTTAGGCAGTTCTCCAGTGTTTCTCAACTGTCTGAATAAACATAATATTCCGTATCGTTTGAATCAAGCTGATTTGTGAGCATATTCCCACATCGACATACAAATCTCATATTATCTCTCCTATAAATTGTATATTTTTAGTAGCTGCATATTCCGCATACAACATTCAAAATTGCCGAAAACAGGGCGTTTGTGACCTCGGTGTATTGGTGCTGGGGGATATTTTTATCCTCGCATATCGCCGCAACTTCGTCGTTCCAGCTTCCCATTCCTGCGAAAACGCAGGCGGACAAAGCGCCGTTCAGCACATTGTCAAGGCGGTCGGTATCATTCAAAAGACGGTGGGCTTCTTGGAAATCTTCTTCAAAGCCGTGATAGCCGATAGTATCGCAAAGCTTTTGTGCTTTTTGTATCGCATTTTTCAGATCGGATATACATTGTTTGATATCGGGACTGCTTGGGCAGACCTTGTAAAAAAGCGCTTTCTTCACTCCGCTTATCTCACGGTATGTTACATACCAATGGGTGTCTTGCCAAACTCTTTTGATCGTCCAAATGCTCTGTTTGCTTTTGAATTTTGTTTCAAGAAAGCAAATCTTATCAAACTCAAATGCGCTTTCGGGCAAGGCAAGTTGATCGCCGTTTCGGACTATCGAAACGCCCTGCAAACCACGGCTTTTAAGTTTTTGGCAAAAATGCGCAGGGGAAAATATCGTCTCGCCGTCAGCAAAAATAAACCTAGTCTTGTAAAGGTTATCGCAGGCAGGCGAGGGGGTGTTCGTGCTGTTTGTGCAGGACGTTTTTATGATATCGTAAATTTGTATCTCGAAATTTAAAAGCTGTTTCAATGTTGTTCTCCGAGGGCAAAGTTTGTGTTATGATCTTAAACGACTATTCTTCCGGCTTATATACTTTTACTAAATTGTAAGAATCATCAAACAAAGTTATTCTGCCACATTTTTCGCAATGCCAAACATTATAGCGAGGATAGGGAATGTCCAAAACGTGTATGTATTCGTTTTTCTGTATCTCACACCATTCTCTGTCTGAATAAACATAATATTCCGTATCGTTAGGGTCAAGCTGATTTGTAAGCATATTTCCACATCGACAGTATACTCTCATATTCATTTCTCCTATGCACTATTTATGTTATATATTTACTGTGATTTCAAAATGACGGATAATGTATATCATCTTCAAGAACACCTCTGCCGACAACTTTATTTTCACAGTATACAAGAAAATTTGTCCCCGCAGCATAGTCCTTGTCAAGCAGTCCATACTTTACAAAAGAAAGTATCCCTTTCGAGGTGCATTTATCGACCTTTTCGATAGTGTATAAAGCTGCGGCTATCATCGGCGAAATTGCAATATCATTTTTATCTACAAAACATAGTATTATGACAGTATCTTCTATGATCCAAAAATTAGGGCGTTTGACTTTCTTCTGATCCCATACTATTTTATATTTTGCTCTTTTTTCGGGAACATAATGCTTGCTGACTTTAACATATGGGTGGTCGAAACTTCTTATAGTACGGATACCTATATGTGAAGAAACTGTATTTTCATATTTAATAGCTGGCAGTGCGACCAAAGATGCATTGCATAAGGCATTTAACCAGAATTGCCTGCTGTCTTTTTTTAGTTTGATCTCGTGTCCGCACTTTGAACAAAAATCCGTCATAAAATGAAGTTCTCTTCTTTTGAAGTTTATTGGAATTATTGCTCCACACCATGGACATCTTGGTGCAAACATATCAACACCCCCACATTAGTTAATATGCATAGCGCATATTAATTAATTGATCTCCTTTATACCAAAAAAATCATTTTTTCATAACACATATTTGAAGTTGAAGGATTGCCCTGCTTTCCAGGTACTTCAACCTTCGTAAGCTCAACATCGACTTCTTCATTGTCATCAAGGCCGTCATCGTCGGTATCAGGTTTCATATAATTGGGTTTAATGGGATTGTAGCCTGAATCAACAAGTAATCCGGACATTTCCTCAACATCTGAAAAACAATCGCTGTGCTATCTGATTTCTCCTAAGTGTTTGACAAATAGCTATTCCATTTATTCATATTACTGATTTTAGAATCTATTTTAGATAAAAAATTTGACTTTATAACTTTATCGACAGCAACATAAAAAGTTTCCGTCCTGTTGCCAATGTTATTATAATCCAGCATATATTTTTCTTGTGTATCGGTATTGAAATAGTAAATAAATTCATTACCATTTTGCTGATAAACCCATACCAAATATTCATTGGGATTTATATCATAGCAAAAATAATAACTTGGCAGATAATTGGTATAGTCCTCAAATCCAATGGCATATCTAATCAAATGCTCATTTTCATCGGATATAATCATAGTTTTATCAGGTTGCCAACCTTTATTGCTTTCAATAACTTTGATTGAAATTAAAACGTTATTATCAGTTTCAATTTTTTCATTAAACAGTGTTTTTTCATTCTTACCCAAACCAACAATAATGCCTGAAATAATTACTGCAGAAATAATAATGCCGACAACTACCAATACTTTTTTCATACTAAACCTCAATTAGCTAAGTCAAAATAATAATCGCAAAATGCACTTGCAAAACCATATATCATATTTTCAGTTATTAAATTACAAGTAGATGAACTATACACGCAACCAGCAGAAAGAAAATCCATAGGAGGTCTAATATATGATGTAGCAAGTATTTTCAAATCAGATCGTTCATTTGAACCTGTAATATTATATATAAAATCAGAAAATCTTTGCTTGTTGTTCATTTTTATTAAATAATTGTTAAGCAATTCATTTAAGTCCATATTGGGATTATCTTTATACTCATAGTTTGCTCGGAATTTCAACCTTCGTAAGTTCAACATCGACTTCTTCATTGTCATCAAGGCCGTCATCATCCGTGTCAGCTTTCATATAATCGGTATTAACAATTTTGCAATTTGAGCTTACAATAAGACCGCTCATTTCTTCAATATCTGTAAAACCGTCACCATCAGTGTCTGTTTCTCCAACAAAGGTCTTAGGACCTATTTCATTGCAGCTTTGATTTATTTCAGCAGCGGTTTTAGCAGAGTATACCTTGCCGCCTGTCAGCTGTGCATAACCTATCAATGCAGCTGTATTAAAATCACCAATACAGAAAAAGTAAATAGGTATCTTGTTATTAATTGCAAGCTTAAGAAATCTACTGTCAACTGATACACTGCTGTCAGTAATAAAAATAATTTTAGAGTTATACCCCATAGCCTCATCATGGAGTATAACTGCTGCTAAACCAATTCCATAACTAGCATTAGCAGTTCTGCTGTAATAAATCGGATCCCATTTCAACGCACTTTTGACACTCGTAAAATCGGTGTTCATTCCACCAGCATTCTGGTAGGTCAAAAAGCTCATAATATCTGAATCCGACATTGAGTCTACAATATTACTAACTATAAGTTCATTTCGATTTGCGTTATTAACATTATATATATTCGAACTTTTTGATATTAATACAGTTGCATTTGGAATATGCTGGCCTTTTGATTCGTTTATTTTAGTGTAAATATCTTGCCATGCTCTATACCATTCTTTTCCGTCAACAATCATATACTTACTGAAGTGTGTAGTCTCCACACTTACAGTTGAATTCTCCTCGTCAAGAATGGTATCCAGCTCAACAAAATTGTCATTTTCTTCATCATACCATAAAAATAGCAGATTGTCAAATTCGGTATCGCCAAGTTTAGACTTGTCGATCACATAAGTAAGCGTAGCCTTATCAAACTGCGAAGTCGTTTTGATTTCAAAAGGCTCGCCCACAAGACCTACAACCTCTGAGCAGAGTATATCCTTGTTCATAATGCTCTCAACGGTTGTGGTTTTCTGGAGATTACCCGTGCCCTCCATAGATACACGAACCTCTGTAACGGCACAATCCTCGTTTTCAACCTTGTGAATAAACGTCTGTAAACGCTTTTCATCACCGTCAAGAATACCATTTTCGTTTGTATCGGGATTTGTAGGATCAGTTTCAAGATAGATTTCATCGCCGTCTTCTAAACCATCGTCATCGGTGTCTTTCTTTAGCGGATCAGTATTATAAGTATTGATTTCTTCTCCGTCATTAAGTCCGTCGCCGTCCGTATCATCATTATAAGGCTCTGTACCAAGTTCATACTCCTGAAGATTTGTTAATCCGTCTTCATCAAAATCCTCATCACCGTCTGTAATTCCGTTTTCATCTGTATCAATCAAAGTCGGGTCAGTTCCGGTAACAAACACCTCATAATAGTCATCAAGAAGATCACCATCGGTATCTACCAACGTGCTATCACTTCCAAGATACTGCTCAACGCAGTCAGGAAGCTTATCTCCATCGGTATCTTTGAGAAGCTCCCAATTATTCATATCTTCAAAGAAATCAGGTAAGCCATTGTCGTTTTCATCCTTCATATACTGCCATTCATCGACAGGTATATCCAAAGGCTCTGAAACAGTGCCAACCAATTCGCCAGCATTGCCACTATAGTTAGCGTTTACGCTTGGACAGTTGAAAGTTATTGTATCCGCAATAATGACAACATTATTGAGATTCAGATTCTGAGCCATTATCTCAACGTTGCCGAAAGGAGCATATACCAGACCATTAAGATTAACGTTCTGGCTGTCAATCACAATATCTCCATACTTTGAAAAGATGACAGAATTGTTTGTGTTTTTTACCTCGCCGTTAAGGGTAACATCTTCAAAGGCTTTAAGCGCCGTGTTGATATTTATGTTGCCTGTAAGAGTAGCATTACCCTCAACCTCCAGCGGATCATTGATGTTTATGTTTATTTCTTCAAGAGTGTAATCCTGTGAATATTCATCAATATTATTGCCTGAAAAATAGGCTGAATCGATCTTATCAAAGATATATATCATTTCTTTGCCTGCATTCTCAGTTTTCGTACCATTAACGTTCAAATTCCCATTTGAAACTATTGTGCCGTTTGTCGCTATATTTCCATTCACACAGAAATTGTTAGCATTAATGGTGATAGACCCCTCTGTATCAGAAGCGGCAAACATTGTGTAGGGATACTTTTCTGCTGCCTCCTCTGCTACTGCCGGCAAACTCGGTAAAAGAGTTGCCGCCATAGCTACACTCATTACGCCGGAAAGTATTCGTTTGAAGTTGCTTTTAAGTTTCATAACTTCTCCTCCATTTCCGCAATACGCAAATATATATTCAACTCTATATTCGAAATACTGCATATTATCAGTCCGTATTGTGATTGTTCAGTATTGGTTCTACGTCAGAAAAACCAATAATTCACATATCTTAGTTCATTGGAATCACCAAACCTCTCTGCCTAAAGCATAAACTGTAAATTAATACAAAACCTCCGCACTGTAAACAGTGACCGTTTCGTAAGATGTGCCCTTGTAGACCTTTGCAACTGTTTTAACACGGTAGGTTCCGCTGCCAATCGGCGAGAATGAGTTAGGATAACTGCAATACCAGCTGTTAAAAGTTTTGCTCCAGTCGGTTATTTTGCGCCATGACATTCCGTCTTTTACCTGCAAGGTCTGAGTTACAACGATTTTAGTTGTTGTTCCCGATATTCCGTAAACTGTGCTTTTACAAGATGCTACACCGCCGGAAATAGTCAAATTACAATTGACACTATCCGTATACAAATAACAGGGAGAAACAACACTACCATTATCAGGCGGAACAGCAGCCGACACTGTAGCTCCTCCAACTGAGCAGAAAACAAGGCAAGCCATAAAAATGGGTACAATTTTTTTCATAATATCTCCTCCTACAAAAAATGAGTGCAAGAGAAATTTTTCCTCTTACACTCTTAATGACAACAAAATATTCGGCTTTATGAGCTGTTTTTCAAAATTTATTTCAATTTTGTAGACTTGCACAATTCTAGCACATCGTCTTTGTTCATATTGCTTTTTATTTGTAAGATATACCTACCATTATCCCACATAATACAGAAATCATGGTTGGTACTTTGAATAAGATATTCCTGTCCTGATTCATCAGTGTAGTATTCAAGTTCAGAATGTTCGTTATCAAAATAACCTGAGTAACTATCATGAACGAATTGCTCGAAAAAGATATATTTATCACCATTAAAATAAGCGGCGAATATTGTTCCGCTATCTCGGTTATAATCAGATAATTCAAAACCGTCGGGCAGATTTGAGATCGCATATTCTTCTTTGATAGTTGCCGGATAATCTTTTTCAGTAGCGTTGTTTACCGAAACGGCAGTGTGATCTCCGAAAATACTCATAAAGAAATCATTAACCGCCTCACGTACCGCTTCAACGCTCAGTGAAGATGCCGACAAAATTATTATGGCAGCCACTATACACGCCGCTCGCCTTCCTCCGGTACATATCAGATTAAAATACGGTTTATTCCTTCTTCGTATAAGTTTCTGAGAACTCGGCATTAACATCAAAATTTACAGAGTCAATAAATTCATCAAGCTTAGGTTCAAAAGCCTCGCCTATAGCTCTTGATAATATTGAATAGTTATCCATTATAAATGCCCTCCTTTTCAAGCAGCTTTGCAAGACTATCCTTTGCGTGCTGAAAACGCTGTCGTGACGCCGCATTGGAAATATGCAGTGCTAACGAAATCTCACTGTACCTCATGCCAAGAGTGATTCTCAGGTAAAGAATTTCCTGATCGGTATATGAAAGCCGCTTGATACAATCAACTATATTATCGTAATTTCTGTCACAAAGCGTCTCGTCTGTTAATTCGGGAATATCTTCGCTTAAATTCATAGCTTTAATGTGTTCCTTTTCTTTTTTCAGTAAATTCAAAGACACGTTTCTAACAGTAATGACAATATAATAGTCCAATTTGTGAGATTCTAAATTTTTAATTTTTTGAAAACTTTTTGCGAGACTAAAGAAAGCCTCTGAACAAGCTTCTTCGGCTAACGCTTTATTTTTCAAAATATTAAACGCAATCGCATAAGCCTTAGACCTATTTTGATTATATAAATCCTCAAATGATTTCTTATCGTCTTCGTTATCAATTAAGGTTAAGTATATTGCAAGCATAATGTCACCCATTTATTTTTGTTTATCCATCTCATACAGCAAAACCAAATAATCCGCCAACACCCGTAATTTCGCCTTAAACTCGTCAGATATTTCAACGGATTCCTGTGCTGTCCTGCCTTCCAAGGCATCCTTAACCGCCTGGTTACACAACCGCCACCATTTCAGTCTGCTGCCGTTATGGTATTCCTTGCGAAGAATCTCTATTGCAGAATTAACAGCCTTGTTTACAGCGCTTCTGGAGATCAGCATATAATCCGCAATGTCGTTAACAGAGGTCTCTTCATACCCGAACGCGCCATATTTTCTGCCAAGAATTTCTCTTTCTCTCGCCGATAAGCTTTCAAACAACTCCTTGAAAAACTCAAGGCTAACTTCAATGTAAACCTTTTTATCGGGATGCGGATCGTTAACGACAAGCTCAGGATTTTCAAAGTACTCAATTCCGTTCTCTGTTTCCGCCCGTATCATCAGCGTTTCCGTTTTAAAAGAGAATGACAGACAGCTTTGAACGGTTTTCCTGTCCATGCCAAGCTCCTTGGATATATCCGAATTTGACATACCTTCATTATGCAGCTTGCGGCATCTTTGTATTTTTGAGAAATCGGAATGTGAAAGTCCTGCCGGAGAACTGAAATTTTCAATAAACTCCTGCATTGCATATCGAAGTTGGGGAGTAAGATATGTCAGTAGACTGCCCTTTCTTGCGTCATATTTTTTTGCTTTCAGCTTTTCAAAGAACGTCAAACTGCCAACCTGAACAAGGTCTTCAAAGGTATCGCTGAAACGCAAATAATTTTTGTAGTCTTTTGCGACCGCAGCAGCAACGCTCTGTATGAACCCGACATTCTGCTCGTACAGATCATATAAAGCTTGCATATTACCGTCATAATATTTCGATATCAGTTCCTCATTTGTCATTCTTAACCGCCTTTGGTCTGCCTCTCTTCGGAACGTCAAAACCGCATAATTTGTAAAGATTTTCAGACTGCATTTGCTGTTCAAATTCCTCATTGCTGAATTCGGGAGAGGTCATTGCTCTATGGTACAGTTCTTCTGCTTGTCGCAGAAGAACAGATTTTTGTTTTTCATCAATAACTTTTCTCTGATAGCTTCGCATAACCCTGTTAAGACAGCGCCGATATGACTGATATTTCGGATTATCCGCATTTTCTTCCTTAATTCTGACCGTTCTGTAAGCCATCTGATTACAGGTAAACCTCGGATTTTCAGGCGCAGCCTTGTCGCAGTATCTTGTTTTGTAGCCTTTGGTCATAAGAAAGAATCGTCCGCAATGTTCACATCTGCGTATATGATGTCCTGCCATAAGACCTTTTAGAAAATCGACCTTTAAAAAGCTCTGCAATCTATCAACATGGTAGTATTCCGCAATTACATACTCTCCACAGCCATCGGTTATTTCTTTGGGGATCATATTCATTTCAAGAAAATCAGCGCTTGTATACGACATATATTCATTCATGATAGGATTTGCAATCATCTTGTACGCCATAGGATTTGTAAGAAAGTCATAGTAAGCGGCGGCAAAATTTTCAGGATCAAGCTTTTTTAGATGTGACAGAAAGTCGTTTACAAAGTAATACATAGTTTTATTGAAATTAAATATATCGTCGATCACAGGTTTGTACAAACTTGCAGTCTTGTAATAAAGCTCCCGGGTTTCGTGAGCAATCATTGTATCGTCTATATCAGTAAATCGTTCGAAAAATCCGGCAGCATTCTGAGTATCAAAAACCTGAAATATTTTATGATTTTTCAAAGCCGTATCTATTTCAATCATAATTCCGTTCAGCTTGAGCCAATCTTCTTTCGAGGGCGGTATATATTCAACGTCAATATCCTTTTCAGCATTGATTTCATGGTTCATTATGTATTCCGCCGATTTATACTTGTCATATATCTCTTCGAATTCGGCAGGAGGTATATTCATACATGATGCCGAAAGCTCGCCCAGTAAAAAGTCCCGACCGTTGACCTCGATCATATTTCCTTTGACATAAAAACAAATATCGTTAAACATAATTACACCTCAAGGCTGTCGTTTTTACAGTTTCCAAATTAAGTATATCACATTTTGTCGTAATATGCAACAGAAAATGTCGTGTTGAGCGAAAATTAAATGTTACGTGATTTTATTCATTTTCCGGATTTCCGCATATAATAATATCAGAGAGTTAAAAACGCGCCGCAGAAAACTAAATCTGCGGCGTTTTTTGTTTGCAGAACCGAGGTCAGCGGCTTTGCATATTAAAAGGAGGTCGATAAAATGAAAGAATTAAAATGTACAGCAGCGAGTATATTATGAATACTCCGATGAAACCGATCGAATATTGTGTTGACGGATTGATCTCGCAAGGCTTATTTATTCTCGCGGGTGCGCCGAAGGTCGGCAAGTCGTGGCTTGCGCTGGATATGTGCCTGTCCATTGCAAAAGGAGAAAAGGTTCTTGGAAAAGCAACGTCCTGCGGTCATGCGGTCTATCTTAGCCTGGAGGATAGCCTGATACGTCTGCAAAACAGGTTGTACGAACTGACAGACGATCCGTCCGATAATCTTCATTTTGCAATTATGGCGGAGTCTATTTCAAACGGTCTGCCTGAACAAATCGAATACTGCAGGAAACGGTTTGACGATTTGAAAATTGTTTTCATTGATACTTTACAAATGGTGCGTAACGAATCGGAGTCGAGCTACGGTTCAGACTACAAAGAGTTGTCAGTTCTGAAAGCTCTTGCGGACAAGCTTGGTATAGCTATAGTTCTGGTTCATCACACACGAAAGTGTTCTGACAGCGATCCGTTCAATATGATCTCAGGCAGTACAGGATTAAGCGGTTGTGTAGACGGAAGTATGGTTCTGATTGAAAGCAAGCGTGGAAGTCGGAAAGCTAAACTGCATTGCGTAGGTCGTGACATTGAAAATCAGGAGATCAATGTTGTGTTTGAAAACAGCAGATGGAAAGTGTCTGACGATATTAAAAATGTCAAACCTAACTATTTCTCCTTTGCTGTTCATGACTTTATGGTAACGCAGAAAACCTTCAAAGGCTCTGCTACTCAACTTGCTGAAAAGTTATCAGCTCTGCTGTACAAAGAAGTGTTTTCAAATCGTGTCAAAAAAGATTTAATTCAACACGCTTATGAATTGCTGGATTACGGAGTAACGTTTGAATCCAAACGCAGCAACGGACAGCGAATAATTATTCTGAATTACGATATGAAAAGTGACAGCAGTGACGGCAGAAATCTTATGCCGAAGGAGTGTGAAAACGCTGACCCTGCTGTCACTTGCGGTAACAGTGAAATGCTTGAAAAGCCTTTAAATACGTTGCTTGCGATTGATGAGTACGAAGTTGAGGCAGAAAAATCCGCTGTCACTGTTTGTGATTCTGCC
>OHPH01000844.1_pt1 | contig 14726 bp, 19 predicted proteins | sample 1577681 | NCBI WGS metagenome assembly OHPH01 (sample SAMEA3879603, study PRJEB24766) | human gut metagenome | biome: human-associated habitat; feature: feces | place: USA | collected 1985/1987 | reverse complement strand
ACCACCTCGCCTTTTTTGAGGCAGAAGTTTACGTTGTTGACGGCGCAGACCGGCCCGAAAGATTTGGAGAGATTACGAACAATAAGCATAATTTTCCCGACATAGTTTGGATAAGTTAGCACTATCTTAACAAATTATTTTTAAATTTTAACAATTATTTTTATTTTTCAAAAACTTGCCATACCTTTGCATCCGCAATCCAAGCTGGTTCACGATGCAAAAATGTATGCGATGATTCGGTCAGCGATTGAGTTCTTTGAAATATTGTACAACCCAATCCTATTCAGATATGAAAGAGGAAATAAAGCTAATTAACGGTTCGGAGCTGCAAAGACAGCTTGAACCATTGTATGAGTTGAAGTCAGACATTGTAAATCTGAAAACAGAAATTAGCAAAAAGACTTCAGCTAAGTTCTACACAATTCCTCAAGTATGCGAAATTTTGCATGTATCAAGAAGCACGGTTTATAGAATGATCCGTAATGGAAACTTGAAAGCGCATAAAGCATACCGCAGGGTTTTGGTCTCTGAAGTGAGCATAAACAATGCTCTGATTCCTATTAATAGTGGTCGGTAATTGCCGACTACTAAACTCTTTAATTTATAATTTAAAAACAATAAAACACATGTCAAAAACCAAAAAACAGGTTATGAACTTTATAACCAAAGATCGAATGCGTCGCTTTCCAGACGAGTGCGGTAAAAGTACGTTGGCAAAATTCCTGCATTCTTATTTTCCTGAAAAGGTGGTTGATTCTCTTTTGGCTTCATTTGAAGTCAGAATTGATACGAGGTGTTGCTATAAAGGTGATTATGCAGCAATCTTGGCATTCAAAAGCAAAAACGAAAAAATTCGTGATGTAAGGATGATACTCTTTAACCCCGACACAGGAATGATTGTCCGTGACGGAGACGGGGATGCGCTTATCCAACATACCAAAAAACAGAACTCCCATGTGGAATACGAATCTGTTCCGTATGGTGACAAGTATTATTCTCTTGCGTATGAATTAATCGAGGGGTACACCCTAACATTTCTACCCACTCTCTTTGGTATGCAGAGAATCAATGGCAAAACATATTGGCGTGGTAACATCCCCTGTTGATGCGTTGGTCATGTCAATCATAGATCCACATCGTACGTGGCTGGCTACCGGGCATGAGGGTAAGTTTGGTATTGCATTATATCATCCTAACGTGATACAGGATTTGCGTGAAACAGGTGTACGGGTTACGCTTTATCCTGAATTTGACGGAGAGGCAGAAGCTGAACAAATAAAGTTTCACTTGTTGCAAAACAGGATACCAGCCGATGTCTATCCACATCTTGATTATCTCAAGAATTGTGAGTTTGTGGGACACCGTAAGAGCATTGCCATCATTGCCTTAAAAATGGTTGATATGCAGTTCTCTTACAGCGATATAATGCTCGCTCTACGGTTGGTTGACGAACAGAATATACTACCGTATTAAGCACAGGAGCACGGGGCAATTAATATCAAGGTGGTTGCCCCGTGTCTATGAAACCTACCAAGTCGGTTCTTTGTATCCACCTTGATAACGTGATTAGCACAATAAAATATTAACCCGATTGCAAATGATGTTCTGATTATCTGCAATCTAAAAACAGAACAAAAAATGAGAAAAACAATTAATAGCAATAAACTGCAGTTTGATACAGTAAGATTCTGTACAAGTAGTGATAACATTTCATTGATTGAGGGTAAAGAGCATCTTTTCAAGCATACACTTGATATGGAGACGGGAGAATTGTCAATTATAGAGTTTAACTCACAAGCCAATCAAAACAATCGTGCCCTTGTGCCTCTATATCCATGCCAACAGACAGTCCAAGAGAATGACCATAGAGTTCTCCTCTAAATTGCTGTTGGAAGATTATCCCCTACTTATATCAGAGGACACCTTTCCGCAAGCATTACGGAACATAGAGAGATTGGGTATCTGCAAACTTAATGTGGAAGCCATTATTGAGGATTGCTCTTTCAATAAACTCCATGCTACAAAAGATGTGGATATGGAACTCACAGAATCCATACTGAATACACTGAATCTATGCACAGGCGACTATCGCAGATATAACTGGAAGCGTTATATGGGAGAAAGTATCTGTTTCAAGAAAGATGTAAAGACAAAAGATTGTCAAGAGGAACTGAACATCTACAACAAAGAAGTGGAAATCCTCACAGGCAAGAACAAACCATTTCTAAAAATGGTGAGCAACCCGACAGAAATTATGGCGCATTATGAAAAGAAGACAAGGTTTGAACTGAAAATGGGAACGAAAAGGATGATTATGAAAAAGCTGAAAATATCCGATACATCATACTACAATGTCATGCGTGGCAATCCGAATATCCTGTTGGAACAGTTTGATTGCATATTCACTCCCTCTGCCAATAGCAAGGCTGCTGATACATCACTTATTAATGGTTTTACCGACTATACCTTGTTCTGTACACTCTGTTTTCATAAATTCAACTTAAAGACAATAGAGCAGGATATAAAAGACAGGAGACTGTATGGACCAAATTCACGATGTGCGTTGGGACGGGCAATGAACAAAGTAAAATCAATGGCTCATGCTTGGAATAAACAGTCCACGAATGCCAATAGCATTATCGAAGAAATCAGGGAAAAACTGGAAAGCAAAAGTATGAACTTGTAAGGCTAAAGATATGGTATTGGGAGTGTGTGGTAATTAACCAAATAATTGAACACAATGTATATGAAAGCCTTGTTACGAAATATGACAAGCCGTCATATTATGCGATTCCAATCAGTACCAAATCACTTGAAAACAGTAAATGTACATGATATTGAGAGGAACGATTCTTGAAAGAAAAAATGATAGAATAAAAAAGTATTGATATGTGTAAGAAAGATTTTTTCTATTGTAAAGATGTAATCAGATTCTCCTTGAAGAATGCCACGAAGCCGATTTCCACAATCAGGCTTCGGGTAAATCTGCATGGTGAAAGACTGACATTCTATCTGCCTGTCGAGTACAAGATACAGCCCAAACATTGGGACAAGGAAATGGGGTGTGCCATAGAGGACAGCAAACGGAATCCCGACTTGAAAGGGAATATACGGCTGCAACTGATATTACGCAATATCAACAAAGAGATTGAGAAAACCACCAATGCCCTAATCAAGGTGTTGGAGGAAATGAAATTACACGAAATCTATCCTACCGTGGATGCCGTGCGTACAAAGTTGCGTGAAGAATTGAACCAAGCTATAAAGGGAAAACGGATGTTTGCAGACTTCATCAGTTTCATGGAATATTACATTTCCCTCTGTAAGGACGGAACTATACTGAACAGCAAAGGGGGAAGACTGGCAGCAGGTACAATACAGAGCTATGCTTCAACTCTGAAAATCGTAAAGCAGTATTGCGCCAACAGACGGATAAAGTTGAGATTGGACGGTGTAACCGTGAACTTCTACAATGACTTTGTGAAATTTATGAATGAAGCCAGCCATTCCCGTGGAAAATACAAGCCGAATGCGATTGGAAAATTCGTCAAGAGCATAAAGGCTATGTTGCGGTATGCCTACGAGAATAACTATACCGCCAATGACGACTTTAAGCGCAAGGAGTTCAAAGTGTATAAGGAAAATGTGGAAACGGTCTATCTGACGGAGAAAGAATTGGATAACCTCTACAATCTTGAACTCAACGAGGGTGAATCTTGTGTAAGGGACAGCTTCATTGTATCAAGTTATACAGGGTTGCGCTATTCCGATATAGCACGCTTACAGCAGAAACACTTGGACTTTGACAACAAACTGCTAACGATTGTAACCCAAAAGACCAATACGCTTGTGGTAATCCCCATGCATCCCAAAGTGGAAGCCATTTTCCGCAAGTATGGAAACCAACCGCCTGCCGTGCAGTCCAACCAAAGCACAAACAGAATATTAAAAAAATTGTGCCGTAAGGCAGGAATCACTAACTTTGTCTCCGTGGTCGAGACATCGGGTGGAATTAAGCATGAGATTACCCATGAGAAGTGCGACATGGTAACCAGCCATACAGCCCGAAGAAGTTTCGCTACCAATGCTTACAGGGCAGGAATACCGAGCTTGTCTATCATGCAGATAACGGGACACAGCACGGAAACCAGTTTTATGAAGTATATCAGAATATCCAAGGAAGAGAATGCGATTGCGTTAAGCAGGCATACGTTCTTTAATCATTTATAAATTGAAATCAATGTATTATGACAGAAAATAAGATTGAACCGAACAGAAAAACCATTGCAGAATTTATATTCATTGCAGAACTTTCCTCTGAATGTATCTGCAAATATGTGGAATTGGGAGAAAACAGCGAATCAGTGTTTGCTCTCTTTAATGACAAGATAAAGTGGAATATAGAAAAATTCTATGAGACATATCGAAAGGAATTATATTACGAAAACGATTCCATGTTCAATGGCTACATTAATATAGATACAAAGACTGTTTCCAAAATATTCGATAATAAAATTCTGGATGAAGACGGCAATGAAATAAAGGTTTATACAGAAAACACCTATAAACTAAAAAAAGGAAAGACGGAAAAATACTACAAAAAACATCCACCAAAAATTGCAGAAAGTTTTGAAAGAACTAAGGCGTATGATAAGTATCTTGAACAAGAGTTTAATACTAGCGATTTGGCAGAAATCAATTATCTGAGTGTAAAAGACAATGGGACTTTTTTTACCTTGTTACAAACAAAATCCTTTTTGGATTCCTTATGTGAGGAAGCGGAAAAAGCCATAAAAGACAGCAAAAAATATGAAGAAGAATATGCAATCCGATTGACACGCCTGATTGAGAAGCTCAAGGAATATTCTGAAATGATTATCTCTAAAGCTACACTAATCGAACTGGCTATTAGGGACTGGAGAACACGTGTAATGGAATGCTCTCTTAAGGTATTAAAAGCAATGCCTGTCGAAAAAGTATCAGAATACAATCTTAAAACAAGAGCGTTTGTCTTGAAATCCCTTTTAACCACTCTTGATATTGGAAATTCCCAAGCCAATATTATACGGTTTATTGCAAACATAATTGGCACAAGCGAAGGAACAGTTAAAGGATATTTTATAGATTTCAGTAAGGACAATCATGGCATGAAAAAAAAGGAGGCTTTCCAAAAGGAAATGGAAAATGCACTTAATATGTGTAATCTGCTCTCAACAGAATCCGAAAATAAAAGATACGTAATACAACTCATAGATGCTATTAAAAAAATAAAGGATGCTCAAAAGTAATAAAAAGAAATAGTATGCCTACAAAGAACACCATACGCAGACATTATCTGATAATCCGCAGAATATTGCGGAATGATTATCCAAGCAAACATATCCTGCTTGAATACATGAAGCAATATGACGTGGAAGTTGGAGAAAGGACTTTCCAAAGAGACTTGGCAGAGATACGCAGCAACTTCGACATTGAAATCATATATGATGAAAAGAAGAACGGCTACTTTGCACAGACTGACAGTACATTGGAATTAGACAAGTTACTGTATTTTATAGGATTGGCGGAAAGCTCGGATATTGTCCTCTCTACCATGAGGGATAAAAACAGGCTGCTGCAATATCTTGCTGTCAGCCCCGATCCCCGTGCAAAAGGAGTGGAACATATCGGGTGGCTGTTGAGGGCTATCCAAAATCAGACGGTTGTCCGCTTTTCCCATTATAATTACCAGTCGGGAGAAACCAAAGACTATACCGTCTGTCCCTACTTGCTGAAAGAGTTTGAGGGCATGTGGTATTTGTTTGCCTTTGTGGATAAGTTGAAATCGTTCCGTACATTCGGATTGGACAGAATACACAATCTTATAACAACAGACGATGTGTTCCAACGAGAACCTGCATTGGAAGAAACTGCCAAACGCTTTGATGATGTGTATGGGCTTGTCTATGAACCCGACAACAATCCGACTGCCCCGATAGAAGAAGTCAGGTTGAAGGTCTCTCCTTCCATGTTGCCCTATCTCCATTCGTTGCCAATCCATTCCTCACAGGTAATAGAGGGTGATGTTATCACCCTGCATCTGATAATCAATCCCGAATTGGAGAACAGGATAATGGGCTATGGAGAACATATAGAGGTGTTGTCTCCGTTGTCATTGAGGGAAAGCATAAAGAACAGAATACAAAAGATGTTATCCAATTATAAATGAATTATTGCCAGATTATTTGCATGAGCCGTTGCAGCAATGTAACGGTATTTTTTTGCCATTTTCTCGTCAGTGATGAAAGATATTAGACCACCGACTTAAACTGACGTACCCCTAATCTTATCTTTGCGGAAAAAACAGGCTTATATGTCAAAATTGATAGGAGGAAAGAAATCGGCAGGGGAACAATCGAAAAATTGTGCGATAAGGAAAACTTGGTGTACGCTGTACTTTATGTCAAATTTATCGCTCTCCACCTGTCCTATGAAACTGGGTGAACATTCCAATATCGCAGCCAGTCCACGCTGCGATATGCCAAGTTCCTTTCGTTTCTCCCGAACCTTATTAATGACGAATAAATCGACCTTTGACTTCATAAAACCCTGTTTTCGAAATTGTAAAGTTGAAAAAAAGATTTATCTTTGTGCTTAGTAATAATAAGCATACGCAAAAGACAAAAGGTTATGGGTAAGAAAATTATTGAAAAAGGATGGCTGTACGAGTATGAGGAAACAGCAGAAAGCCAAATAATAAACGGCTATGAAGTTACAGGGGTAAGATATGTGTTGGGAGAGCTATTTGACACTTCTTGCAATAAAGCGTTAATCTGTATCGGTATAAATCCAAGTACGGCAATACCTGAACAGCTTGACCCAACACTAAAAAGGGTACAGAAATATGCCAAAAGAAGCGGTGAATATGGAGCATGGTATATGCTGAATGTATATCCGCAACGTGCAACCAATCCCGATGATATGGATATAGACCCCAATATGGAAATACACCGTAACAATCTGATTGCTATAAAGAACTTGTTATCCGAAATCAAAGAAGCAGATGTATGGTGTGCTTGGGGTAATCTTATCGGAAAGAGGAAATACCTGTATGACTTGTTGTTTGGAAATAAAGAAAAAGATATTGACGGTATTATCAGCCTGTTCAATGCAAACTATCACTTCAAGGCATACGAAGCTACTACGAAAGGGAATCCTAAACACCCTATTTTGATAGGGGAAAAAGCTGAATTGAGCAGTTTGGATGAAATCGGATTGAAAGAATTATCGGATAGAATTATTAATAACATTAAGAAATAGCATTATGAAATTGAAGTATTTATTGGCTGCTTGTACAGCCTTTTTTCTTGTATCTTGCAGCAATGATGATGAACTGCCCCAACTGCCCCAACATGGTGATATTGTAGGGTTGAATATCAAAGATGCAAAGTATATCTATACAAGTGGAACTAACACCCGTTCTTCTGCTGCCCAATATCGACAGATTAAGAAAGACGGTAGAGACATGGAATTATCATGGATTGACGATAAGGGTGATACGGTTAGAATAAATGATTTGTCTAAAATATGGGATATTAATGAAACGTATCTGATGATAAACACAGAAAGACCTATAAATTATAAACCCTCATTTGATGAGAATGGGAATATACTTCTTGATCCAATAATAGGTGGAGGACACTCTTACCTCATTAATAAAGAGACAGAAGCGATATATGATTTAGGTATAGGACTAAATGGAGAGAACGCTATAACAGATAAACAAGAAAATATCTATGCAACGCAATATTCTGGTCTTGCCTTGTATAAAATCCATACACAAGATGTTACAAATTTGAGATTGGAAATGTATGCACAGGCTTCAGTACCCCAAGCTCAATTTGTTGTGAATAATAAAGGAATGTGCTTCTACGATTATAGATACATCCGTCCGTCATATGGTATGCAGCAGTTTATCATTTCTAATTTTATCCCCCAAACAGAGTATGGAAATGCTTTTGTATCTCACGACAACGAAGATTTATATCTCACTGCTGTTAGTGGAGAACATGAATCTTACAAACTTGTAGTTAGCAAGCTAAATGAGAATAAAGAACTCCAAAGTCAAATTATGGCAGAAACGGAGTTTCTTGATTACTGGGGAATATCACAGCCCAACGATATACAAGTGAAATGGAATGAACGCAGGGCTACAATGTTGATAAATGTTTATGGACGCACATACGAATATCAGTTTGCTACAAAGGCATTGACAGAAGTTTCAGCTAATTTGAATGGATTTTTTGCCACCGATCGTTCCACTTATGTCACAACAAATGCTTTATATGCGCGGAAATCTGTGGATAAATTGGATATTATAGCATTAGAGGACTACAGTATCAAGGAATTGGACTTGTCAAGCAAAGGCATTGATTTTCGTTCCATTTATACAATGGACGGTTCTGATTTATTGTATTTTGCAGGTTTTCAATATAGTACAAGCCAATCTGTTATCGGAACGATTGATATAGACGGTAATGTGGAAATTACGGAATCAACACCTAATCCTATCACTAACATAATACAAATAAATTAGGGTATGAAAAAGCAGCTCAAACAATTAGAAGAATTTCATCGGGCTTTTGGCTTGTACATAAATGAACAGCCAACTTTGCGCATCCCCCAAGATTTGCATGAACTTCGTATGCGTGTGATGAAAGAAGAAGTTGATGAATATGCAGAAGAATACGCAATCACAGGAGATACAGAGGATGAACGGCTGCAAGCGGTAGCCAAAGAATTAGCCGATATAGCTTACACCTTGTTGGGAACAGTCGTCTCTCACGGTTTACAAGATGAATTTGAGCGTATCTTCGATGCGGTACATGAAAGTAATATGAGCAAGTTGGACGAAAATGGAAAACCGATCTATCGTGAGGACGGTAAGATACTGAAATCAAGCCGTTACCATGAACCCGACTTGAGTTTCTTGAAAAATAAGAAATAATTTCTCTATACCAACCGCTATGATTATGAAAAATTGTAGCGGTTGTTTTCGTAAATAAACAAATCCTACGTCAAAAAATGTCGCAGGTCAGGTAATAACTTTGCAATGTATTAATCATAAAAATTAGAAAATATGAAATGCTTTGGAAGAAATGGATTAGAGGGAACTAAAAAACCGAATATAAAATCGGGATTTCCTGAATTGGATAAAATAACAAATGGGTGGAACAATGGCGACTTGATTGTTATTGCTGCTCGTCCTGCAATGGGAAAGTCAGCCTTTGGAATGTCTTTATTAAAAGAAATAGCAGTAAAGAATAGAATACCTACGGCTTTCTTTTCTCTTGAAATGTCAAGTAATCAAGCTATAAACAGATTACGTATGGTATTAAGCAAAGTGGATGGAGCGAAAATAAAGGTTTACGACAATGGTTATACGGATACTTTAAACGAAGAAGAAAAACGCAGACTTGAAGATGCTGGAAAGCAAATGGATATTGCTCCTATTTACCTTGATGACTCTCCCTCTTTGTCCATACACGAATTATCCCAACAAGCAATCCGATTGGTTAGTGATTTTCAAATAAAACTGATTATTGTTGATTATCTACAATTAATGAACTCAGGACTTCTATTCTCAGATAGAAATGAGGAAATGGCTTATATTATACGTAGATTAAAAGCATTGGCTAAAGACTTGAATATCCCGATTATAGTATTCAGTCCAGTATATCGTAGAGAAAGTCGGGAGGAAATAGATGGTATACGTCCTCAATTAAGAGATTTACGTTGTGATGCCATTGAGCAGGATGCAGACATGATTTGTTTTATCCATCGTCCAGAATATTATAGAATTTATAATGATATAAATGGCAATGATTTACATGGTAAGGCAGAAATAATTGTTGCTAAAAATCGTAATGGAAATAGAGGAGATGTACTTTTAAAATTTAATGGAGGATATTCAAGTTTTGATAATTTAGATGAATAAGCCATAGTAACTCATATCCATAGAGCCATTATTCCAATTACGGAGCAGTGGCTCTTTTTTCTGTACCTACGTCTAATTCTGTCGTAAGCACTGACCTACCTTTGTTGCAAAAAATCCCATGCAAAGGAAAATATTCAAATTCAAGATAATAAGCAAGGAGGGTAATTGTATCCTGTCGCTTGATTATACTAATCTGACTAACGAGATTATCCGTTCAATCACGAAAAATCTAATCAAGATAGAACCTAACGAGAAATGCAAATTGCTGTTTGTAGGGAAAGAAGATTGCAGGCTTACATTGGAAGATGTCTATAATTTGTCGAGCCTGTTCCAATCGGTTGTAGGTTCGGGTTTGGTATGGGATATTATAGGAGACTACCTATATACGGGCGAGAGCCAAGACTTGGACGGTTACCTGCTTATTAACCCTGACCTTATCAATCAATGAGCAATACACTACCACTATTCCAACAATACACTCCATACGATACGGAGATTGTAAAGACCGCCACCCGATGCGGTTTGTACCTTATCGGTGGAACGGCAATAGACTTGCTGTGTAGGTATTACTCCATTCCGTTTTGGAGAAACAGATCTGATAATGACCTTGATTTTTGGACTTCGTTTGCCAATAAGGAAAGGGACAGGTTCGTCAAACAAGTAGGTAGCAAATTCGGGATTGGCGTAGAGGACAGTTCCGAATATATGGTTTCCTTAGAACTGGAGAAAGTCAAGATTGAGACTGATATACTGATAGATTATGATTGCGCCAATACAAAGTTTGCATCTTTTATAAACGGAATTTGTGTAATGTCTCCTATATACCTGTTTTCCTCTAAGTTTGACAGATACATTAATACCGCTAACATTCAGCGCAAGAAGACCGATTTTTATGATTTAAGGACATTGCTGTCTATAATCGAAAAGACAAACGGCTTTGATGAACTTGAAAGCCATTTGTCTAATCGGGATTATGACCAGAGAGCCGAAGATATGCTCAACGGCATAATTGCAAGTATGTTATAAGCTGATATTATTTTCATCTTTCCTTTTTCTCCCTCTTTTCTTAACGTTTAAGAGGTGATTCAGATAGATACTGGGCTTAAAGTTTACAACCTTTTTAGCAGGAATATCAATCGGGGCGAAAGAAGTCGGATTCATCCCTTTCCTCGCAGCTTTCTGTTTGACGGAGAACGAACCGAAACCGATAAGGGTGATTCTGCCATTCTTTTTCATTTCATTGGCTACGATTTCAATAACAGCATTAAAGGCTTTTTGAGCTTCTGTTTTAGTCAGCCCTGTTTTCTCTGCAAGAGCATTGCACAAATCTTTCTTGTTCATATTCTAATTCTATTGTTCGACAAGATTTTTTCAAGAATCGTTCCTTTGCATAGAAATATGACGAGCCGTCATATAGTGATTTGATAGAATATGACGTGTGTCTGCCTTGATATGACGAGTAGTCATATTGAAAACACGGGTCTCAATCTGGGTCTCAATTCTGTGGCATATTGTGATACCCAATGAAACAACAGGCAACAAACTTTCTTGCATCACAAGACAATCAATGTACCTGTATGTATCACTATATGCCAGTAAGTATATATGTTACTGCCCCGTACGCACCGCAACAAAATTGAAAATCAATAGTTTACAAAGGCAATATCCAATTTTACACCCAGCAATGTGAAGTTGGGTATTTTTACTTTGATATTTTAGTGAATAGATAAATGGCAAAAAAACTAAGATAAGAAACGAATATTTCTTTTCTCTTTTTCTGCCGTAGTATTAACTTAAAAAATGATTAAACAAGAAACAGATAGAATGAAAGAAACCTGAAAGCGCTTTTGCAATAGGCATAGGCTTTCCATATTTAAGTAAATAATTAATTTAATTAATAACGGAAAAGCGTTTCTGTTCATACGTATAAAAGATATTGAGCTTTAGCTCTTGTTCTCTAATCTCGAATACCGCCAATATTCACTCACGAGGACAAGCTCAGAAGGTTCACGTTCATAGGGCGTGAACCATTCATGCTTGTTTGTGAGTAAGGTAACTTGGCGGTAACCTGAGATTAAAATAAGCGTTGAATGGTTCCGCCTTTTAATTTAGTTAGTAACGTGAAATCAATTATTAAATTATTATCAATTTTGGCTATACTTATAGCCAGTATGTTTTCTGTATCCTCTTGCACAGAGGATTGGGAAGATGCTTATTTAGCAATAGACCAAAATAATTTTAGTATATCCAGTAGCGGAGAAACTAAAACAATTTCTATTCAAACTAATTCAGATTGGAGAGTAGTTACAAAAAATGCTTCTTGGGTAACTTTTGATAAAACATCGGGAACTGGCAATAGTGAATTACAAATTTCTGTTGGTCGGAATCGCTCAAATAAAAGGACTACTATAGTTACAGTTTGTGCAGGTACAGAATCTGCAGAAATAGAAATTGAACAAGCTGCATCAACCACTGGAACGTTATCGGTAACAACCGGAGCATGTACAATTAAGAGAGAAAAAAGTGGGTCTAAGTACAAATATACCATTACAGCAGGGTATAATGTTCAGGGTGGACATTTGGCTTCTGAAGTTGGTATTATGTTTGGAAATTCACCAAGTAAAACTACTGGAACAATAACCGATGGTCTCCATAAAGCAACTGCATATGTAACTACCTCAAACTCAAATTATACTGTAACGTATAGAGCGTATGCAGTCAAAAAGTCAAACGGAGCAAAAGTATATGGAACTACTAAAACTAAAAGGTATAAATAATGGTATGAAAAAAATATTCTCTTTTTTATGTTTATTCTTTATTTGTTGTAGTTTGTCTGCACAGCAGATACAAGAGACTATATATCTCCGCAATGGAAGTGTAATCAAAGGTAATATTGTAGAGCAAATTCCTAATGGCTCTGTTAAGATACAAATAGCAGACGGAAGTCTATTAGTTTATCAGATGTCCGAAGTTGAAAGGATTACTAAAGAAAGAAAACAATCTTCTAAGAAAGAAGGGCGTCATAGAGGGCTTGATTTTAGCGTTGACGCAGGATATCATATTGCAACTAAAGGCGGTGGTGGGAGTATTTCTGCCGAAATTGGAATAGGCAAACGTTTCAATAAGAATTTTTATTGGGGGATAGGTACCGGAGCTTTCATTCCTACAAGTGACGGTGACCCTTCAATTCCCTTGACTTTCGATTTTAAAGTATATTTCCCTTTAAAATCTACATCTTTGACTCTCGGGGGATTATTCGTGCTGGATATGTTTTTAATACCTCTGGTGATATTACCGTTGGAAGTGGAAAGTACCAAACAACAGTTGAAGTCCCGAATAATATTATGATACAAATCATGCCAACTTTGGAAATTCCTTTATCTAAACGGGTAGATTTTAATTTGGGAGTAGGATATACTCATTTTGTCCCAACAAAAGGAAGTGGTAGTAGCGGTGCTTTTAGTATGAGAACTGGATTTAGTTTTCATAAGTCGCCTATTCGTAAGCCTAAAAAGCCAACTCGTGATAGAGGCATGCAAGTAACGTTGGAAGGTGGTAAAGTCAATTTTGGAAGTGATGAATATGACGGTGGAACGGGTGCACTAGTGTTCACTTATAAATTTAATCCTCATATAAATTTAGGTATAGGATTTGGGGGAGATTTTGTTAGTTCTTATGCAGAAGATGGTGTAAAATCTCTCAAGATAAGAGATGACGGTAATGTTTATCACTATAACTCCGACCTTGATGTTAGTATCTCTGCTGTAAAAATATTCGCCAGAGGCTCGTATAGGCTGACGGATAGACGCTTTTCTCCGTTTGTAGCATGTGATGCAGGTGTACGTATCTACTCTATCAATGATTTGTATGGTTATGATGCAGCAGATGATAATAGTACGATAGAGTATGTATTAGAAAAACCGTCAAGTATGGGGTTCTTTGCTGCCCCTGCGATTGGATTGTCTTTACGTACAACAAATAATTCATATTTGGAATTAAAAGCTGGTTATTCTTTCGCTCCGGGCATATCAGGAAAGAAAGGCGAGGCAGAGTATGATACCAATAGCTTTCATTTTATCCACGCGGCATCTTGTAAACCTTTGAAGATGTCTGCTCCATTCATTTCTTTAGGCTTTACTCACACATTTAAATGGGGTGAGAAATGGGGTAAGTAATGGTCGTTTGATACATTATTTCATAGCTCGTTGAAATAAATTATCTGTAAACAAAATAAAAGTGTAATTCTATTTGGTGGATGAATTACACTTTTATTTTTCTACACGGGAATTATATTCTTAACCCTTTTTTAGGTCTGTTGTCCTCTTTTTGGGTGCGGCTTACACCTACTTTTCTTTGAGTTTCCGGAACTTCATCTTAAACTAACTATTTTAATAGTTTATTAATTAACAAACCTTTCAACGGCTCGCCGTTTATCTTCTGGCAATTGATAAAATGTCTGATTCACAATTAGTTCATTCTGATTTATAGATGTAATATGTGGCTTTAAAATAGTCATATCCTCAAACATCACACCATACTTTAGAAGCCAGATTTCTTGATTATCATTAGTACCATATTTTATATAATTAGCAGCCGTTAAAGCTCTATCATCACCATTTTGAAGAAAATACTTGTAAAAAGCAGCATATAAAATATCAGACAACTTAGAGCCTGTTTAAATTTTCCTGTTTGAAATAAGAGCCTGTTTAAATTTTCCTGTTTGAAATAAAAAGAGTGCTTCTTCTTTCCT
>OHPH01000840.1_pt1 | contig 14735 bp, 10 predicted proteins | sample 1577681 | NCBI WGS metagenome assembly OHPH01 (sample SAMEA3879603, study PRJEB24766) | human gut metagenome | biome: human-associated habitat; feature: feces | place: USA | collected 1985/1987 | reverse complement strand
GCCTGCTCCATAAAGTCGAAAGCGGCTTGCAGCGCAGCAGCGGCGGTCTTTTGGGTGGTCTCGCGCTGGTCCGCCAGCGCACGGAACTGACCGCGCAGCAGGTCGAAGGCCTCCTGCGTACCGGCGGCATTGGCGCGGCGCAGCTCCCCTTCCCACTGGTGCAGCGCGGCCTGCACCTGCAGACGGTTGGTCAGCTCTGCCTTGCCCAGCAGCCCGGCATCGCGCTTTTGCTGGGTCTCGGCTTCGTAGTCCTTGATCTGCTGGCTGAACAGCTCTGCAGAGCCGTCCGGGATATCCTCCGGCAGGGTAGCCAGCGCCTTTTTGGTCTCCCGCAAAAAGGCGTAGCAGGCATCGGCCACGGCATCTGCCTGCAAGGAAGCGGTAAAGCGGGTGTCCAGCCCCGCCAGCAGCAGGCTGACAAGGCTGAGCCGCTCGTCAAAGGGAGCCTGCAGCAGCCGTGCGAACACGGCGGGCTTTGCCTGCCCGGCAAGAATTTCCTCCACGCCGTAGTCGTCCCGGTATTTGTAGTACAGGTCCAGATAGGCCGAGAAGTCCTCGGCGATCTTCGGGTGCTGGATGTACTCCCGGATCAGCTCCTCGTCTGCCTGCAAGCCCAGCGTTTCGTAGGTGTCCAGCAGGTTGGAAAGATCCTCCCAGCCGCGGGCGGTGACGAACTGGGTGCCGTCCACGTCCGCATTGATCTGGTAAAAGTTCTGGGGATGCAGCTCCAGATAGCTCAGGATGGCGCTGTGGATGTGCGCGGCGCGGGCGTAGTCCTTCCACACCGGCAGGTCGGGCTCGATGTCCATGCGGCGCACGCGGTCAAGGGTTACGATGTCAAAATCCCGGACGGATTTGTTGTACTCCGGCGGGTTGCCTGCCGCCACGATGACCCAGCCCGCAGGCACGGCCTGATTGCCAAAGGTCTTGCACTGCAAAAATTGCAGCATGGTGGGTGCCAGCGTTTCGGACACGCAGTTGATCTCGTCGATGAACAGAATACCCTCAGAAAGGCCGGTGCCCTCCATTTTGGCATAGATGCTGGCAATGATCTCGCTCATGGTGTACTCGGTCACCGACACGTCCTTATCGCCGTAGTGGCGCTGCCGGATAAAAGGCAGACCCACGGCGCTCTGGCGGGTGTGGTGGGTGATGGTGTAGGCCACCAGTGCCACCCCGCACTCCCGGGCTACCTGCTCCATCACCTGTGTTTTACCAATGCCCGGAGGGCCCATCAGCAGGATGGGACGCTGCCGGATGGCGGGAATGGCGTATTCGCCCAGCGCATCCTTGGCAAGGTAGGCTTTTACGGTATGCTCGATCTCTTCTTTGGCACGTTTGATATTCATAATAGTTTCCCCTCTTGTCAGGAGTTGTTCAGTTCGCGATACAGGTCATCCTCCTCAGCCAGAGCGTCCGCAAGGGCGCTGGCCGGGCGGGCTGCCGCACCGGTAAATTCTTCTTCGTCCAGTACCACCTTCATCGCCCACGGCGGCACGTTGGCATCATCGAACCGCTCCCCTAAAAACAGGAAGGCGGTATCGTAGCCGGGACGCCGCGCCGGGTAGGTGCCCATGCCGTCGGTGAAGTACAAAAGGCCGCGCAGGTTGGAAAACTTCTTTTCGGCGCAGAGCTGGTTCACATATGCAAAGGCCGGACGGAAGTCCGTTCCGCCGCCGCCCCGCAGCTCAAAGTGGTTCATGGCGTGGATAAGTTCGTCCTCGTTGCGGATAAGGATATCCTGCCGCACGGCGTTGTCGGCCTGAATCAGGTGCAGGTTCATGCGGTGGAAAAAGTTTTCCCGCCCCTTCAGCAGAGTGTAGGTCTCGGCCAGAAAGGCGCGCACCAGCTCGCCGGAGGTGGAGTAGCTGGTGTCAATGACCAGCGCCAGCTCCTCGATCTTTTTGCTTTCCCGGCTTTCCAGCGGCTCGATCAGGGGCAGGTTGCCGTACACCGAAAGGCCGTAGGTATAAAAGTTCAGGTCGAACTCGTCCGGGTCCAGTTTTACCTCCTCGCGCAGGACGCAGAACCGACGCAAAAAATCCTTGTAGCCGCGGCGGCTGCGGTTGGCAGCCTTGACCTGCTGCTTCAGGGCATCGGCACCGTCACCGGCTTCCTTGTCCCGCAGGTCCAGCTCGGTCTGCATCCGCTCCCCGATCTTCTGCCACGTTTTCTGCGGCAGAGGGGTGGGCATCTGCTGGGGCTGCTCCGGGGCATCCTTCGGCCACAGGCGGTGGTCGTCGGTGACGAACTCCCGCTCCAGCTGCCGCAGCACGCCGGGCGTCTGCCGGGTGAGCCAGCGGTACACCGGCGCTGCCGCCACCACCTTTTCCTCGGCGGTGATCTGCCGGTAGGCGTTCTGCCGCACATAGGTCAGCGGACGCGTCACGCTTTTGCGCTGTAAGCTGTCAATGACGTTTTCCACCGCGATATCGCACGCAAGGCTCCACAGCTGCGGCTCCCGGCGGCCTTTCAGCCACAAATGCCGGAATACGCAGTGGAATATGGTGTGCAGATACAACCGGTTGAGATATTTCGGGTTCTCCTGATAAAGCTGCAGCAGGCGCTGCGGCTGATAATACAGGGTCTGTCCGTCCGTAGCCAGCACCCGGCAGCGCTCGTCCGGGGCGGGGTTCAGGGCGCTGAGTGCCATATCCAGAAACCGGAAGTCCAGATACAGCCCGCTGCGCACCACCGCCAGCACCTCGCCACCCATGCGTGCCTGCCACTCCTCGTGGGTCTCCGGCCGCTGGGATTGGAAGGGCTTGCGGGGGTCGAAAAATTTTTCTTTTGGCAACGTGTGGTCACCTCTCAAAAATCAAAATCGTACCGCTGCTTTTTGGACTGGGGGGCATATTTTTTGTGCTCCGCATCTGCCAACAGGGCGGCAGCAGCGGCGTTCTCTGCCTTGGCGGCAAGGGCGGCGGCAGATGCAAAAGCGGCTTTATCCAGCACGTCCAGCGCCAGCAGGGCGCGGATGCTGTCGGTGTCCTGTGCTTTTAAAAGGCGGGCGAACACCCGGTCGGTGTTGGCTGCCAGAAACGCCCGGTAGTGCCCGGCGGCAGCTTCGGTCAGCTGCCACGGATACCGCAGGCGGCCAAAGCAGAGCATGGCCATAACGGCGGCGTCATCGGCATCGTGCCCCTGCGGGAAGATGGCGTCATATTCTGCGGGGAGAAATTTATTGTCGAGAAAACACTGTCTGTAATGGTATCCCTGCCCGGAAAAGGTGTGCAGCAGGATGTGGGCGGGGGTCTCCTCGATATCCTCCCAGTAGGCGGGGTACCACAGCGCCGCCAGCGGCGCGGGGGCATCGGCGGGCCAGAACTGCGCCTGCACGGCCTCGGTGATGTTGTTCACCAGCGCAAACAGCCCGGTGGGCTGCTCCGGTGCGGCCTGCACCCGCAGGGTCTCCAGCGCAAAGCAGTTCAGAAACACATCGCTGCCCACGGTAAGTCCCCCGCTGCCCACCGTGAGCAGGCGCAGGCTGCGGCAGTTGTAAAAGGCGCAGCTGCCGATGACCTGTACGCTGTCCGGCAGGGTGGCTTCTTCCAGAAAGCTGCCGCACACCGGGTGCAGTTCCATTTCGTCCGCAGCCGGGGCATCGAGATCAAAATCGTACCGGCGGGCGGGCTTTTGCCCCATCGCCTGCCCGAACGCCCGGGTCAGCCGCACCGTGCCGTCCGCACTTACTGCGTACCGGCACAGGGCATCCGCCGCAGGCAGGCTGCGGGGCTTTTCCGAGAAGCAGTAGTCGCCCAGCTCGGTCAGGGCAAAACTGCCGCCCGCCGGGGCGGGCAGAGTGCCCGGCAGCGCCACGCAGGGCGCTGTGCCGTACACCCGCACCAGCCGTGCCGTCTGTGCCGAAAGGGGCAAGATATCCAATATCAGTTCGTTTGCCTGTTCCACCATGCTGCGACCTCGTTTTTCTGCATTCATTCAGCTTTCAGTATACCGCGAACAGGGGGTGATTGTCCAGTGCAGAGAAAGATTTGAACGGGTCTGTGCAACGGGGCGCGGCACCCGGCAGCTCTGCCGGTACTCCCCTTTTGTCACATCTCGTTCAAGTTCTCTGCCCCGCCGGTGCTGTTAAACGGAATTGCGGGATAAAACAAAAAAGACAGCTATCAAAAGCTGTCTTTCTTGTGGTGCAGGAATGCAATCCAAATCCGAACCATTTCCCTTTGATGCGGCTTTTGCCGCTTCTCCAAAGGTGACGGTCTGTGTTCCTTCTTTATAATTGAAGGTTATCAAAACCTTATCGTCATACAGGTAAATCGCATTGATGAAGGTATCCACCAGCGCCTGCCGCTGGTCTTTCAGGCGCATATCCAGCTTGCGGAACCGCAGCAGCCATCGCAATCCAACTTTTGATCGTTTGCAACATCGTTGGATTGCATATCGCAAATATGCTGTTTTCGTGTTGCACTATTTTCTTAACTTGCGAAAAAATCACAGCAGTGCGTTTTCCAGATCACTCAGCATTTCGCTCAGTGCCTGAATGCCGCCCTCTGCGGTGTACCAGACATTCGGGTGTGCCAGATAAACGACGTGGCCGTTCTTGTAAGCATCCGTGCTCTTGACCAGCTCGTTTTCCAGGATCTCCTGTGCCATCTGTGCGCCATCGGTGCCAATGGCTGCATCACGATCCATTGCGAAGATGTAGTCGGGGTTCTTGTCCACAATGAATTCAAAGGAAGCCTCGTTGCCGTGGGTCGAGGTGTCAATATTGGCATCTACGCCGATGTTCTCAAAGCCGATTTCCTTGCCGATGATGGAGCAGCGGCCATCGTTGCCCAGAACATTGAAGCTGCCGCTGGTGGTCATGCCGACGATGGCAGTCTTGCCCTCTGCAAAGGCTTTCAGGGCGTCGATGCGGCTGTCAAAATCCGCCATCAAAGCTTCCACATGGTCTTCCAGACCAAAGATAGAAGCGATGGTCATGGCGTTTTCACGGGTGCTTTCCACAACGCCCTTTTCGGCGTCGGTCGCAAGGAAAACAACGGGTGCGATCTCGCACAGAGCATCATAGGATTTGGACAGGCGTCCGCCGATAAAGATGATGTCCGGCTCGCAAGCCATGACTGCTTCCATATCGGCTTCCTTGATGTTGCCAAGGTTCGCAATGCTGTCATTGGTGACATAGCTCTGAAGATAGTCCAGAGAGGTGGATGCCGTGCCGACCACACGGTCGCCAACGCCCAGTTCATCCAGAATGTCCAGAGAAGCAAGTTCGAGGATCGCAATGCGCTGCGGGTCAAAGGGCACTTCCACATCTACCAGTTCCTTTGCACCGTTGAACGCCTTGATGGTCACCGACTCCGGCACCGCTTCCGAGGAAGTGGCAGCTTCGCTGGATGCAGCCACAGAGGATGCCACGGAGCTTGCCGTGGAGGAGGAAGCGCCGCAGGCGGTAAGAACACCCGCTGCACTCACAGCGGCCATAGCGGTCAAAAATGAACGACGAGAAATTTTCTTCATAAGAATGCTCCTTTTTAAAAAAGTACTGAAATCAATAATATATCGACAAAGGCTTGCCTTCAATCTGCATGATCTCAAAGTCTACCTTGTAGATATCGGACAGGTTTTCTTTGGTGATCACTTCCTGCACGGTGCCAAACTTTGCGATTTTTCCATCCACAAAGGCACAGATATAGTCGGAATAAAACGCAGCATAGTTGATCTCGTGCAGAACAAGGATCACCGTTTTGCCCAGCTCATCGCACAGGCGGCGGACGATGCGCATGAGGTTGGTTGCGTGGTAAATATCCAGATTGTTGGTCGGTTCATCCAGCAGGATATACTCGGTGTCCTGCGCAATGACCATGGCTATATAGGCACGCTGCCGCTGACCGCCGGACAGTTCATCGATGAACTGCTCCTCAAAATCGCCCAGTTCCATGTAGGCAATGGCACGGTCAATGATCTCGTTGTCCTCTTGGGTCAGCCGTCCGCCGGAGTACGGAAAGCGGCCAAACGCAACCAGTTCCCGGACGGTCAGCTTCATCTGGACATTGTTGGCTTGGGTCAGGATGGCGAGCCGCTTGCTCAGCTCCCGGCTTTTCCAGCGCGTGATCTCTGTCCCCTCAAAATCCACAAGACCGCTGTCCCGTGCGATCAGGCGGGACAGCATTCCCATCACGGTGGATTTTCCTGCGCCGTTCGGACCGATGAGGGAAAGGACTTTGCCTTTCGGAACCTCAAAACTCACGCCATCGACAACGGCTTTTCCATCGTAGCGTTTGGTGATCTCTTTTACAAACATGGTGTTATGCCTTTCTCTGGGTGAGCAGCAGATACAGGAAATACACGCCGCCGCCCACGGTGATGAACACACTGACCGGAACCGAGTAAACGAACACCCGCTCCACCAGAAGCTGTCCGCCGATCAGAACAGCCATACCGAACAAAACAGAGCCGGTGATGAGCTGGCTGTGCCGGTAGGTGCGCAGGAACTGCCGGGAAAGGTTGGCAATGATAAGCCCCAGAAATGCCAGCGGCCCGACCATAGCGGTGGCTGTTGCAATGTACAGCGTGACCCCCAGCAGCAGGCGGCGGATACAGCGGTCATAGTCCACACCCAGATTGATGGCCTGATCTTTGCCCAGTGTCAGAACGTCCAGCAGCACAAGCTCTTTCCGGAGGGCAAAGGCGACCAGCGCCAGAACCGCAACGGACAGTACCAGAATCGCCGAATTGACATTGGAAAAGCTGGCGACCAGATCCGTCAGCAGCGTGTCGTACTCGTTGGGGTCCATCACACGGGCCAAAGTCGTCTGGACACTGGAAAAGAACGAGGTCAGCACCGTGCCGATGAGCAGGACGTACAGAACATTGTGGTTCGTTTTCTGGAACAGATAGCTGTAAATTACGGTGGCAACAGCGCCCATAATGGCAAGGTCTACCGCAAAGGCTGCGTTGGCATTGACCGCCAGAAAGCTGCCCGAACCCGCCACAAAGAACACCGCCGTGTGGATCAGCGAATAAAGCTGATCCATGCCCAACAGGCAGGGCGTGACGATGGTGTTGTTGATGATGGACTGAAACACGATGGAGGCACTTCCAATGGCAAATGCCGTGATGAGCATGGCGATCAGCTTGGGCGTGCGGATGCGCATGGCGTAGGCAAATAATTTTTGGTTTTCAAAGTGGACTCCCACTGTCATATAGCCCGCGCAGGCCAGCAGAACAAGAAGCAGAAGGATCAGCAGGCGCAGATGATTTTTGTGCGTTTTCATGCTGCACCTCCGGTTTTCTTGGCAGCTTTGTCCAGTCGGACTGCCTTGCGCCCATGCCGAAGCCGATACAGCAGCAGACCGACAAACAGGATACTGCCGATGACGCCAACGATCAGCTCGATGGGCAGCTCGTAGGGATAGATCACAACCCGTCCGATCATATCGCAGACCAGCACGAACAATGCACCAAACAGAGCGGTATCCACCAGCGTTCCTCGAATTTGGTCACCCTTGAACATTGCTACAATATTGGGCACGATGAGGCCGATGTAGGAGATCGAGCCGACCACGACAACAACGGATGCCGTGATCATGGCAGCAATGGTCAGCCCCATAAACAGCACCAGATCATACGGAACGCCGAGGTTCTGAGAAAAGTCTTTTCCCATGCCCACGATATTGAAGTGGTTGGCAAATACAAATGCCAGAATCACCAGCGGTACCGTCAGCCAGACAAGCTCATACCGCCCACGAATGACGGTGGAAAAATGACCGACCAGCCAGCTGGAAAGAGCCTGTGTCATTTCATATTTGTAGGCAAGATAATTGGTGACGCCCATTACGATGTTGGAGAACATGATGCCGACCAGCGGGACCATGACAACATCTTTGAACTGGATACTCTGGATGAACCAGACAAAGACCCATGTACCCAGAACGGCACAAACGAAGGAAAAGGCAGCACGTCCCCACAGGGTAGAACCCGGTGCAAACAGCAAAGCCAGCAGAATGCCAAACTGCGCAGAAGAGATCGTTGCGCCTGTGGTGGGCGAAACAAACTTGTTCATGCAGAGCTGCTGCATGATAAGCCCCGCCACGCTCATGCCAATGCCTGTGCAGAGGATGGCAAGCAGACGCGGCAGGCGGGAGATCAGAAAGATCTCCCATGTTTCCACGCTGCCTGTAAGCAGGTCAGAAGGCCGGATGTCCAGCACCCCGACAAACAGAGAGCCGACCGAAAGGATCAGCAGTAAAATGCCAAGAAAAATAGTGGAACGACCGTTACGAATGAGAAGCCCTCCCTTAAATTAGTTTGAACTAACTTTATTGAAACAAAAAAAGAGAGCGCCTGTGTGTGAAGAAACTGGTCTTACGTGTTCACACACAGCGCGTTCTGCTGAAGGGATTATATCATAAGGCATTGATGGGTTTCAAGTGGCAAACTCTCACGAAGGTTTTACATAACAAACCATCCTTCTTTGTTGATTCCTACAAAGTTGCTCCGAACAAAAAGAGCCTTTGCATTTGTTGGTAAAAATCACCATGCAGCTTCAGCGCAAAATCTCGAGCAGCCGCCTGCCGGCTTCCTGCTGCGATTCCCCAAACGCCACCGCCAGCTCCTCCCGCAGGACGCGCTCTACCATCTGGTAAAAGTACGCATCCATAGCGTTGATCTTTCGGCCGCGGCTTTGCTGCTGGGTCTGCTTTTGCCCCAGCTCCTTGAACAGGGTCAGGTACTGGTAAAAATCGTTGGTGTGCAGCAGCGCCTGATAGTGTTCTGCCAGCGCCGTCTGAATTCCCGTAGGGATGGGCAGCGTCTCCGCTTTGATCCGTGCAAGGTCGGCTGCTGCCTGCTGCGCCGGGGTCACCGGGCGCAGCGCCGCTTCCTTTTCCGTGGGGATATAGCTGCGATCGTGGGAATCCGAAAAATAAGGCCGGAGGGTGTAATACTCTCTGGCGGGCTCATCGCAAAAGCGCCGCAGCCCGACCCCTTCCACCTCGTGCACTCCCAGATTTCCGTAGACCACCAGCGCTCCCGCTTGAAACCGTGACATGGTATTTCCTCTTTCCCTTGTATGAAAAGGCTGCAAAAACAGACTTTCCAGCGTAATTTTACTCTTTACTTTATTGTACCACGGTAGGTTGGCGGGCTTCAAAGGGCATCTTCCACAAAGTTTTCCTCGTGCAATCTGCGCAGAATGCCCAGTACAATTCTTGTGCAAAACTGCCTTTGCAAATTCCAGACAGGCAGGCTATAATGATTTCGTACAACGAGTAGCACTCATGCGTAAAACCGGTTGCATGAGGGCTGCCCGTTGTTTTTTTTGTCCTCAAAATGGAAAGGTAAGGTGAATCCCATGGAAAGTTCCAATCAATTTCTCGGCACGGAACGCATCGGCAAACTGATGCAAAAGTATGCGATCCCGTGCATTATTTCGCTGCTGGTGGGTGCGCTGTACAACATCGTGGACCAGATTTTTATTGCAAACGCCAGCTATCTCGGCTCTTATGGCAATGCCGCCAATACGGTCGTTTTCCCCCTGACGGTGGTAGCGCTGGCCATTGCCGTCATGATCGGTGATGGCTGCTGCGCCTTCGTCAGCATCAGCCTTGGGCAGAACGAAGTCCCCAAGGCAAAGCGGAGCGTCGGCAATGCGGTGGTGATGTGTCTGGTCAGCAGCATTGTGCTGGCCGCGCTCTATCTGATTTTTGCGGACACCATTCTTGCCATGTTCGGTGGAACGGTGAACGCCGAGACCTATCATCACTCCCAAGAATATTTCTTTTATATCACGCTGGGCGTGCCCTTTTATATGTTCGGGCAGGCCATGAACCCCATCATCCGCGCGGATGGCAACCCCCGGTTTGCCATGATCTCCACCCTTGCGGGTGCGGCGCTGAACATCATTCTGGACCCCATCTTCATTTTCGGCTTCCGCTGGGGCATGATGGGCGCAGCGGTGGCTACCGTCATCGGTCAGCTGGTCACGGCAGCGCTGGCAGTGTGGTATCTGCTGCACATGAAGATCATTCGCCCTGAAAAGGGTGACTACCGGCTGAAAGGCTCCATCTGCGGCCGTACCCTGACCCTTGGCATGACCAGCTTTCTGTCCCAGATCAGCCTTGTGGCGGCAATGGCAGCCATCAACAACATGATCCGCAAATACGGCGCACTGGATGCCGTGTTCGGGCAGGAGCAGTACGCCCAGATTCCCATGGCAGTTGTTGGCATCGTGATGAAGTTCTTCCAGATCGTCATTTCCATCGTGGTGGGCATGGCGGCTGGCTGCATCCCCGTGGTGGGCTTCAACATGGGTGCAAAAAAGCCCGCCCGTGTGAAGGAGCTGTTCACGAAGCTGCTGCTGGCAGAAGCCGCAGTGGGTGCCGTTGCACTGGTGCTGGTGGAGCTGCTTCCCCGGCAGCTCATCGCCCTGTTTGGTTCCGCCAACGAGAGCGTTTACTACACCGATTTTGCCGTGAAGTCCTTCCGCATCTACCTGTGCATGATCATTCTGGCCTGTGTCAACAAAGCCTGCTTCATCTTTTTGCAGGCCATGGGCAAGGCAGCGGAATCCACCGCCCTGTCCATGGTGCGTGAGGTGGTGTTCGGCGTGGGCTTTGCCCTACTGCTGCCCCGGTTCTTCGGGCTGGACGGTGTGTTGTACTCCATGCCCATGTCGGATATCCTCACCTTCCTGATTGCAGGCTATCTGATCTGCAAAACCTACCGTGAACTGAACCAGAAAGGAGAAGTCTAATGGAAAAACGCATCATCATGCCGCCAACTATCATATTGCGCTGGACAGCGGGGTTATCGGCATTGAAAAAAGCGCCAAGGTCATTGAAAGTCTTGCCTGAGCCGTAAATTCCGACACGATCCATGAGCCAATAAAACAAAAATCCGAACCTTTCTCCTATCGAGAAAAGGTTCGGATTTTCATTATTTGGTGCGGATAAGAGGACTTGAACCTCCACCGAGTTGCCCCGATTAGAACCTGAATCTAACGCGTCTGCCAATTCCGCCATATCCGCATATTCTGTTGTGTTCCTGCGCCGTTGCGCCGGGAACGATAGTTATTATACCAGATGCAGCAGAATTGTCAAGCACTTTTTTGAAAAACTTTTCATCTTTTTGGAAAGGATCATACTTTCGTAAAAAAAGCTGTCGTAGGCTGTAGTTCCGGTCAACATATTGTCGCACCGGGTATCCTGTAAGCGTTTTTGCGGTGCCTTGCGTGCGCTGTGCACCGTTTTGGGTTTGACAGGGTTTTCGCGGCGATGTAGAATAGAGGTACTGTTTTCTTACAATTATATAGAGGAGCGTTTTGCCATGCTGTATTTTGAAAACGACTACTGCGAGGGTGCACATCCCGCCATTCTGCAAAAGCTGACCGAGACCAACTTTGAAAAGGTCTCCGGCTACGGCACCGACCCCTACTGCGCCAGCGCCCGCGAGAAGATCCGCGCCGCCTGCGCCTGCCCGGAGGCCGATGTGCAGTTCATCTCCGGCGGCACCCAGAGCAACGCCATCGTCATCGCGTCCATGCTGCAGCGGTGGCAGGGCGTAGTGGCTGCTGCCACCGGTCATGTGGCCGGGCACGAGGCAGGTGCCATCGAGTATACCGGCCACAAGGTCATCACCCTGCCGCAGCACAACGGCAAGCTAGACGCCGCCGAGCTGCGGGCACTGGTGGCCACCTTCTACGCCGACGACAACCACGACCACATGGTGTTTCCCGGCATGGTGTACATCTCCCACCCCACCGAGTACGGCACCCTGTACACCAAGGCGGAGCTGGAAGCCCTGCACGCTGTGTGTCAGGAGTACAAGATGCCGCTGTTCCTCGATGGTGCACGGCTGGGCTATGGTCTGGCTGCCGAGGGCACGGACGTGACGCTGGCCGACCTTGCCCGGCTGACCGATGTGTTCTACATCGGCGGCACCAAGGTGGGTGCGCTGTGCGGCGAGGCTGTGGTGTTCCCCCACGGCGCACCGGCGCATTTTATGACCATGGTCAAGCAGCAGGGCGCTCTGCTGGCAAAGGGCCGTCTGCTGGGCATCCAGTTCGATGTGCTGTTCACCGATGACCTGTACCAGACCATCAGCAAAAATGCCATTGAGACCGCCGCCGTGCTCAAGAAGGGACTGGCCGAAAAGGGCTATTCGTTCTTCATGGATTCGCCCACGAATCAGGTGTTCATCGTGTTGTCCAACGAGCAGCTGGCCGCGCTGGAAGGCAAGGCCAAGTTCGGCTTCTGGGAGAAGTACGATGATACCCACACCGTTGTCCGCATTGCCACCAGCTGGGCCACCCGGATGGAAGAGGTGGAGCAGCTGCTGGAGCTGATGTAAGGGCACACCTGCCAAATGGCGGTGCGTCTCTTTGTGCAGGATGCAGATTGTATTTCCTGCGCGGATATGCTATTCTTAACTGGATAAAGACTGCACTTTGTGTACCGTGGAAGGATGGTTTGTATTATGGGCTTTTTTGACAAGCTTTTTGGCGGCAAGGCCGCATCCGAGACGAAATTTTCCGGCCAGAAGATGACGGTCATGCTTCCCATTGACGGCAAGGTGATCCCGCTGGAGCAGCTGCCTGACGAGACCTTTGCCTCTGCGATCCTGGGCCCCGGCTGCGGCGTGGAGCCCACCGGCGACACCGTTTATGCTCCCTTTGACGGCACTGTTACGCAGGTGCCCGAAAGCCTGCACGCCGTTGGTATGATGAGCGATGACGGCATTGAGCTGCTGATCCATGTCGGCATGGACACGGTGGAGATGAAGGGACAGGGCTTTACCTCCCTGACCAAAGAAGGGGCTAAGGTCAAGGCCGGCACCCCGCTGCTGAAGGTGGATCTGGAAGCCATCCGCGCCGCAGGCCACCCCACTGCAACGGCTCTCATCGTGACCAACAGTGATGACCTGCCGGAGATCAGTGTTGTTGCAAACGGCGATGCTGCCGCTGGCACGCCGGTGTTCAAGTTCAAGAAATAAGTGAGCAGATCCCCCGGAGGCAGAGTGCTTTCGGGGGATTTTTGCGGAGAAAAGTCGTACTTATTTGCGAAAAAAGCTGTATTTTGCGTGATTTTCTCTTGCATTGCAGGGGGAGTTGTGCTAGAGTAGGCAAAGTGTGAGCCAAAAACCGGTACTGTGAGAGGAAAAGTATATGGAAACAAAAAAGAAGCACGAATTATCCCTTGCAAAACGCATGGCGATTTCTCTGGTCTGCGGCCTGGTGGCTGGTCTGGCCTTTATGTTCCTGCGGGAGCATCTGAACGCCAGCGGTCAGGCACAGACCTGGACCACCATCAACAACCTGCTGTTCCAGGATATCACCGCCGAGGGCGCTGAGCGTTCCTTTGGCATCTTCTACATCATCGGCCAGCTCTTCATCAAGGCACTGCAGCTGGTGATCATCCCCATGGTCTTTACCTCCATTTCGCTGGCCATCGGCAGCATTGCAGACACCCGCACCATGGGCCGCATTTCCGCAAAGACCCTGTTCTGGTTCCTGCTGTGCTCCTTCCTGGCGCTGCTGCTGGCAGGCTGTGTGGGCTACGGCACCTACTCCATGGGCCTGTTCAACACCCGCATCGAGGGTCTGGCAGAAGCCAGCGGTTCCACCGGTTCCAACCCCCTGAACGTGGTGCTGAACATCATCCCCTCCAACATCATCACTGCCTTTGGCAGCAATGGCGCTGTGCTTTCCAGCGTGTTCCTGGCAGTGGCCATCGGCCTGAGCATGAACACCCTGGGCGAGAGCCGCACCGCGACCCTGCGCCGCCTGCTGGGCGAGGTCAACGATGTGGTGGTCGTGTTCCTGAACTTCATCGTCAGCAACTTTGCTCCCTTTGCAGTCTTTGTGCTGCTGACCCGCACCTTCGCCATCTACGGCATCGATTACCTCAAGCCTGCGCTGGTCTATGTGGTGGTCACGGTGGTCCTGCTGCTGGCCTTTCTGATCATTGCCTACCCGCTGGTCATTGCACTGGGTGCCAAGCTGGACCCTTTTACCTTCATCCGCAAGATCGCCAACGTGGCAGTGTTCGGCTTCTCCACCTCCTCCAGCGCCGCCACCCTGCCCCTGAACATCAAGGTGTGCGAGGAAGAGTTCGGCGTGGATGAGAGCATCGCTTCCTTCGTCCTGCCGCTGGGCATGACCATCAACATGGACGGCACCGCCATCTATCAGTGCGTCGCCACCATCTTTCTTGCCACCTGCTGCGGCATGACGCTGACCCTTGGCCAGATGGTCACGATCGTCGTCACCGCGACGCTTGCCTCCATCGGCACCGCCGGTACGCCGGGCGCGGGCATGATCATGCTCGCTATGGTGCTCGAGGCGATGAACATTCCCGTCGATATGATCATGATCATCTACGGCATCGACCGTCTCTTCGACATGGGCCGCACCTGCCTCAACATCACGGGCGATATCTCCTGCGCCTGCTGCGTGACCAAGTGGGAGAGCAAGAAGGCCGCGCAGACTGCCAAGTAATTTTCCCGCTGCATCGTCAAAATGCCGCTCTGCTTTGCAGAGCGGCATTTTTTGCCCGCGCGGCATGCTATTTCTTGCTTTTTCGCAGGCTGCGGCATCTGTGATATCCATTTCTTCTACATCTACGCCAATTCCTTCGATGCCCTTAGCTGCCAGTTCGTCCATTACGTCATGTCCAAGCTGTCCTTTTACACCTGTTACCAGAACTCTCATAAATGATCCCTCACTTTTATTATGTACTCTGAGAGTACATCTTACTATACACGTCAATGGCTGG
>OHPH01000838.1_pt1 | contig 14747 bp, 15 predicted proteins | sample 1577681 | NCBI WGS metagenome assembly OHPH01 (sample SAMEA3879603, study PRJEB24766) | human gut metagenome | biome: human-associated habitat; feature: feces | place: USA | collected 1985/1987 | reverse complement strand
GCTATAACTTTCAATCCGCTTGCCATAATAAAACGCTCCTTTTTTGAATATTCCACTCTGAACTGCGTTCAGATTACCTACAGTATAGCATATTTGTTATAAAAAATCAAGACGTTTACAAAAAATACTGATTTTTTATACAACCTGCTCAAAAAATCTCAGTAAGCTTTGACAAATTGCCCACTGCTACATATTTCCCGTAAGGCTCATTATCACGCTAAGAGCCGCCAGTGGAGCTGTCTCGCACCGCAGTATCCTAGGTCCAAGACTCACCACAGTGACCCCTGCCTGACTACAACTCTCCGCCTCATGGCTCTCGAAACCGCCCTCACAGCCAATAAACAAGCCAATAGTCTTTTCCTCGCCCTCACTGACAGGGGCAATGCCTGTCTTACTAAGGCTCACACCGCCCTTTTCGTAACACATAAAGCTCTCGTCGCACTCTTTTAGTTCACCAAGGCACTCCTCAAAGCTGATAAAATTCGTCACCTCAGGCACATATCCCCTGCCCGACTGTTTCGCCGCTTCCAAAGCTATCTTATTGTATCTCTCCACACGCTTTTCATAGCCGCTTTTTGCAGGTCTTGAAACGCACCTCGCCGTAATAACAGGTACTATCTTGTATACTCCAAGCTCCACAGCCTTTTGCACTATAAGATCCATTTTATCAGACTTAGGCAACGCCTGATAAAGCACCACATTCACAGTAGGCTCGTTTTCGCTTTTCTCAGCAGAAAGCACATCGCAAACCACTTCCTTATCAGAAATGGACAGAATTTTTGCTCTGTATTCCACCCTGTCTGCACAAACAGTGATGATATCTCCAAGTCTCATACGCAAACTTCTGCCGATATGATAAGCATCATTACCCCTGATAGAAATCGTATTTCCTGATACGCTGTCAACAAAAAATCTAGGCATATTCCCAACCAGTGTCAAGCACTGTCCTCCAATCTCAAATCACGATTTTACGCACTTTCACGACGCTTCCGTCGCTTCTTGGTATAGTATACCACACCTTCAAAAATTGTTCAACAAAGTTCACATAACTAACACAAAACTTTCATACGCAGTACATACGGGCAGGGTATTATATAGTTGTCGCAAGGGACAAGACCCACCGAGGGAAGTTCCAAGAGCGATGAATAACTTTGGTATGTAGGCTTTTACCCCAAGCCTTCATATATACAGCTTGTAGATTAATTTCTACTAGCTTCTCCCCTATAATTTTTTATTTTTTGGCACCCACAGTTTTCTGTGGGTGTTTTTTTGTCCTGTCGAGGATATCGCAGGACGAACCTGTTTTATGACGCATGACGCAAAAAAAGCGGAACGCCCCACACAGAACATTCCGCTTAAATCAAACTATTCTATTTAGTTATATTCAGGGAGCGATTATCTTGCACCCTCAGCAAAGCCACTGTCAACAAGATCAACAAGACCCTTTACTGCTGCTTCCTCATCTGGACCGTCTGCAATGATCCTGATAGTTGTGCCGCCTACGATGCCAAGTGAAAGGATTCCAAGAAGGCTCTTTGCGTTTACTCTTCTCTCCTCTTTTTCTACCCAGATAGATGACTTGAATTCATTTGCCTTCTGGATGAAAAATGTTGCAGGGCGTGCGTGAAGTCCTACCTGATTCTGTACTACTACGTCTTTTACGAACATACTGATCTCTCCCATTCATTATAATGCTGTTAAACTCCCAATTAAGGGACTTTTTCAAGATACCCTCAGGTTATTTGATATATTTATTATACTCGACAAGTCTGCCTTAGTCAACGCAAATTTTAGACAAACAAGCGAAAAACCCGCAATTTTCAGCACAATGCTCTAAACTTTGCAACTTTTGCGATTAAACTTGTGACATATCAACAACACAGATTTTTACATTATATCACTTTGTACAAATTCATTTAACAATTATGTGAAAAGTGTTGAAAACCAATGTCACTTTTTATTCTCTTTTTCTTCTAATTTGTGTATAATAGCCAAATCTTTTTCCGTCAGCGGACTTCTTTCCAACAGCTCAGGACGCTTCAAATAGGTGGCTTTTACAGCCTCCTCACGGCGCCATTTCGCTATCTCAGCATGATTGCCCGATAGCAGCACTTTAGGCACTTCCCTGTCGTGCCACACCTCAGGACGTGTGTACTGTGGATATTCCAGCAGACCATTATAATGGCTCTCGTCCTCATAGCAATCCGCCTGCGAAAGCGTTCCCTCCAGCATTCTCACAACGCAGTCCACCAGCACCAACGCAGGAAGCTCTCCGCCGGTAAGCACATAATCCCCCACGGATATTTCTTCATCAACTATTTCGTCAATGACCCTGCTGTCCACACCCTCATAATGACCGCATAATATAAATATGCTGTCAAACCGAGAAAGTTCCTTTGCACGCTTCTGGGTCAGCGTTTTTCCCTGGGGGGACATATAGATAACGTGGGGCTTTGCCTTTCCAGCTGTTACCGACTTGTAGCAGTTGTAAATAGGCTCGCACTGCATGAGCATACCCTGTCTTTCGCTGTAAGGGGTATCGTCTACTCTGCGGTGCTTGTCCTGAGTGTAGTCCCTGATATTATGACACGTTACCGTGAAAATATTCTTAGCCCTCGCCCTGCCTACTACGCTTTCAGAAAGATAATTCTCAAGCATTTCAGGAAAAAGCGTTGCAATATCTATGTTCAAATCAATTCCTCCATATCATGTAAAAAGGCTGGTAAGCCCAGTTTTCCTCAGCGCTGTTCAAATGCTCATGCACAGAACCGCCGCTTTTTTCATAGTATCCTATGCCCTGCACAACACCGATAGTCACCACAATAGCGATTATTATCACCATAAATAAGCTCCACAAAGCAGACCTGCGCTTCTTCGGCTTGTTGCCCTCGTTATTATAGTATACCCTCAGACTTGTGAGCATATTGTCAAGCTCAATAAAACTCAGCCCCTCGCCCTTATATGTGTTGGCAAGCCTGTTGAATCCGCTCTCTTTTCTCAGCCTTTTTATAAGCCATTTTTCCTCAGCCCTGGAACTTCTCAGCCGTGGACTTTCATCTATGTATGCTGTAAAAACTCTCTCGATACATTTCAGCGACTTTTCACGGCTGTTGAGCTTTGGAAATATCAGGCTGAACATTCCGTCAGAATAATCTCTGACAAGTCTTTCCAAGTCCTCGTATTTGCAGAACTTCATTAATCAAAAAGCCCCTCCAGCGGAGTTATCTTCATCACGCCACCCTCGATATCAGTTTCAGCCACCACCTCAGGTATCGCAGGGATAAGCTTAACGTTTCCCTTTTCGTCAGCGATGTGGTAAACATCGTTTGCGCCTGTCTGACTTACGTCTGTTATCTTGCCGTAGCTTTCACCGCTGTCAGCGTCAACAACTTCAAGACCTATAAGATCCTGAACAAAATAACAGCCCTCATCAAGCTCCACATCGTCACGGTCGATATAAAGCACCCTGTTGCGAAGCTTCTGAGCCTCCTCCACAGTGTCAACGCCCTTGACTTTCATTACAACGATATTCTTTGCAACTCTCGAACGCTCTATCTCCACAGGAGTACCGCTCTTATAATATAGTGTGTCAAATCCGCAGAGAAATTCAGGTCCATCACACCATGGCTGTACTTTTATCTCGCCCTTTATGCCGAACACCGATACTATCTTTCCTGCTTCAAGATATTTTTTTACGTCCATTTTGATTACCTCCCGATAACAAATCTTACAGCTTTCTTTTTATAGATTGTAACATATTTTTTTACCCTTTGCAACGCTTTAACTACGCTGTTATGCACATAGCTCAGGATATTTACAAAAAGTTTATTAATTACAATTCGGTTACTCAAAACGAACTTTGCGCCCCTCTTTTGTACAAAATCACCATGAAAACCTGTGATTTAACAAAAAATTCACACATAAGAGAGCAAAATGTGTTACAATTTGTAATATATCAGACCGCAGACCAGTGCTTGAAACTGCGGTATAAAAGTTTTTTTGCATATTTTCACTATAAAACACTTGCAAAACATATCGTTTTTTGTTATAATAACAATGTGCAGACATCTGCCCTTATGGGGTAATTATGCCCATGGCAGAACTTAGGTCGAAAATTTTTGCAAGTAGAGGGGAATAACTTATGTCAAACAGATTATTTCAGAGCGTTGTTCATCAGATGCGTGACACTATCGACTGCGTCATAGGCGTAATAGATGAGAACGCAACTATCATTGCCTGCTCTGAGCTTTCACAGGTCGGAACGACTAACGAATTCGTTTCGTTAGATTTGGGCGATTCACACGACATTTTTGTTAGAGACGGTTATACCTATAAGCCATTCGGTGCTCATATGAAACCTGACTATGCTGTTTTCGTTGAGGGAACAGACGAGGTGGCTGCAAAGTATGCAAGCATACTTGCCATTACTCTTTCCAGCATAAAGCAGTATTATGACGAAAAATACGACAGAAACAATTTCATCAAGAACGTAGTGCTTGACAACGTGCTGCCGGGCGACGTTCATGTTAAAGCTAGAGAGCTGCATTTCAGCGCTGACATTTCAAGAGTGGTGCTGCTTATCAGAATACTCTCCACAAATGACGTTTCAGCTTACGATGTTATCCAGAACCTTTTCCCTGACAAGTCCAAGGACTTCGTTTTCAACATCACTGAGAGCGATATCGTGCTTGTTAAGGAAGTGGCAAACGGCGTTGAGTCTAAGGATCTGGAAAAGCTGGCACGTTCTATTTCCGATACCCTTTCAAGTGAATTCTATACAAGAGTCACTGTAGGTATAGGAACAGTAGTAGAGGGCGTAAAGGATCTGGCAAGAAGCTTCAAGGAAGCACAGATAGCTCTCGAGGTAGGAAAGGTGTTCGATACTGACAAGAATATCGTTTCTTATGACAATCTTGGTATCGCAAGACTTATCTATCACCTGCCTACAACACTTTGCGAAACATTCCTTAAGGAAGTTTTCAAGAAAGGCTCTATTGAGTCGCTGGATCATGAAACACTTTTCACTATCCAGAAGTTCTTTGAAAACAACCTGAACGTTTCTGAAACTTCAAGAAAACTGTTTGTTCACAGAAATACTCTTGTGTACAGACTTGAAAAGATCAAAAAGCTCACGGGTCTTGACCTGAGAGAGTTCGACCATGCTATCATCTTCAAGATAGCTCTTATGGTAAAGAAATATCTCTCCGCTAACCCTGTCAAGTTCTAAATCCTACGAGCAAAAAGAGGCTTGCTTGCCTCTGTAAAACTAAGGCGGTGTAAATTTTGGTAGAGTTTAAAGACGTGTCCGTTACCTATTCAAGCGGTGTGGACGCTCTGAACAAAGTAAACCTGAAGATAAACGACGGTGACTTCACTTTCGTGGTAGGTCCTTCAGGCGCCGGAAAATCAACACTTATCAAGCTGGTGCTTAAAGAAATAGATGCGACCAGCGGTACAGTAATGGTAAACGGCTTCAATCTGAAAAAGCTGAGAAGAAGAAAGATACCTGCCCTTCGCAGAACTATCGGCGTTGTTTTTCAGGATTTCAGACTTATCCCTACAATGACAGTTTATGAGAACGTGGCGTTCGTGCTGAGAGTGATCGACGCTCCTGCAAAGTACATAAGAAGCCGTGTTCCGTATGTTATAAGCCTTGTGGGACTTTCCGATAAGGCGAAAAGCTATCCGACCGAGCTTTCAGGCGGTGAGCAGCAGCGTGTGGCACTTGCAAGAGCCCTTGTAAACGACCCACAGCTCATCATTGCCGACGAGCCGACAGGAAATATCGACCCTGCTCTTTCATATGAGATAGTAGAGCTTCTCAAAGGCATAAACGAGTGCGGCACTACCATTCTTATGGTTACCCACGAGCATGACCTTGTGCGCTATTTCGGAGGCAGAATTATCAACATCAACAAAGGTCAGATCGCCTTTGACGAAGTGATAGGAGGCTCCAATGAAAGCAAGTAGTTTTAGATATCTTATAAATCAGGGCTTCAAGGGCATTTGGAAAAACAGAATGATGACGTTCGCCTCTTTCTGTATCCTGCTCGTTTCCCTGCTTATGGTAGGCACTTCGGTGCTGGTTTCCATTAACCTTACAAGAATAATCGGCGGTATCGAGGACAAGAGCGAAGTCATCGTTATCGTTAAGGACGGCACAAGTCAGGCTGATATGCAGACCCTTGAGAACAAGCTCAAAGAGGTCGGAAATATCAACACTGTGAGCCTTTATTCAAAGGACGAAGCGTGGAAAAATATGCTCAAGGGCATGACTGATGAGGAAAAGGATTTCTTCCAGTATGCTGACGATAACCCATTGCCTGATACTTACAAGGTAACGGTCAAGGATATCGAGAAGATGAGCGAAACAACCACTCAGATAGAGACCTTTGACAATGTTGACTCAACAAAGTCCCCTACAGCATTTGCTGATATCCTTATCAGTATCAGAAGAGTATTTACGATAGTTGCCTTTGCGGTCATTGTGGCACTTGTTGTGGTTTGTCTGATAATCATTTCAAATACCACCAGAGCAAGCGTTTTCGCAAGACGTAAAGAGATCAACATCATGAAATATGTAGGCGCTACCAACAGCTTTATCAGGATACCTTTCTTTATCGAGGGTATGATAGTTGGTCTGCTTGCAGCAGCAGGCGCACTGCTGCTCACAAAGTTTGCCTACGAGGGAATTTACAACATCTTCAATGATGACTTCAAGCTCTGGAGCATTCTCGGCGTTCAGAATTTGTATTCGTTCAAATCCCTCTTGCTCCCTGTTGCAGCATCTTATCTTATCGCAGGCGCTGTTATCGGTGCGGTGGGTACTTCTATAAGCACAGGCAAGCATCTTAAAGTATAATACATTTGCCAAATATAGACATAAGGCAGGCTATGATCCAACGGGGTTTTTAGACTGCCTTTTGTTGCAGTTTAAAGCATATCCTGACAAGAGATAAAAAAGAGAGAACGTGCGGGATAATGCGTTAGAGAAAGATAAAAACGTGTAAAAATGGTCTTTTTTAAGACGGAGGACAGGTATGAAAACAGGTATATTCACAATGAAGCGAGTATTGGCTTTCACTATCGCCGTAGTCGCTTCCATGACAATGCTTGCAGGCGGCACACAGCCGGTCATGACAGCACAGAACGCTTCTGCAGAAAGTCAGGCAATAAAGAACAACAAGAAAAAAATATCCTCTGCCAAGGATAAAATAAGCGAGCTTGAACAAAAGCAGGCTGACCTTGACAAGCAGATAAACAGCACAAAGGACGATATCTCCAAGGAGGAAGAAAATCAGAAAGCGATCCAAGAGCAGATAGAAACTGTTCAGGAAACTATACTGACCCTTGAGGATTCTATCACTGACCTTGAAACTGAGATAGCCGACCTTGAAGAGGCTATCGCAAAGAGCGAAATAAAAATAAAAAACAAGAGAACTGAGATAGAAAATGGCGTTGTTGACTTCAAACAACGTCTTAGAGCAATGTATGTTGCCGGAAATAGTTCATACACCGATATTCTTATTGGTTCGACGGACTTTTATGATATGCTTATGAAAATAGAGCTTGTCAAAAGAGTGGCTGACCATGACAACACCATGATCGACGGACTTGTTGAACTTAAAGGCGAGTATGAATCTCAGGAAGCAGAGCTTGAAGCCAACAAGACTGAACTTGAAACTAACAAAGCTACCCTTGAGGAACAAAAGGCCTATCACACTGAGCAGAAGAAAAAGCTTGACGACCTTTATGCAAAAAGTCAGGCTGTTATCGACCAGCTTGAGGAAGATAAGGCGGCTTATGAAGCCAATAAGGAGCAGATAAACAAGGAGCAGGAAGACTTCGAGGCACAGCTCCAGAAGCTTTACAAGGAGCAGGAGCAGATCAAAAAGAAGGAAGAAGAGGAACGTAAGAAAAAAGAAGAGGAAGAACGTAAGAGAAGAGAGGAAGAAGAACGTAGACAACAGCAGCAACAGCAGAATAATAACGGCAATTCTTCATCTTCTAATGCAAACGGCAACACCTCTAACAGCGGTCAATCTTCTACCAATAACGGTGACTACAATTATACCGACAAGAGCCAGTTTACATGGCCTGTGCCGGGTTATTATCATATTTCCTACGGCGTGGGTTGGCGCTGGGGCGCTTATCACAAGGGTATCGACATCTGGTCTCCTGGAATAAGAGGCGCAAAGATATGCGCTGCCGCTGAGGGTACTGTTATACTCGTCAGCAACACCTGCACACACGATTATGGCAAGAACGGCTCATGCGGCTGTGGCGGTGGATATGGAAACTACTGCATAATCGACCACGGCAACGGCTACTGGACTCTTTACGGTCACTCACAGTATATGAGCGTAACACAGGGTCAGCACGTCAACAAGGGCGACGTTCTGGGTATTGTCGGCTCAACAGGATATTCAACTGGCGACCACCTGCACTTTGAGGTGCGATTGAACGGCGTGGCACAGAATCCGTCAAATTATGTATAAACAGGCAATGCCGAAAGGCCTTGCCCCACAACCAAAGGAGTCTTTTATTTCATGAACAGGCTTTACAGCTTAAAACGTATTCTCACTTTCATTATCGCATTCGCTGTTACCGCTGGTATTGCAGGAAGCAGCTACAATTCTTCTTTGAAGATAACCTCAGCGGACACTGAAAGCTCGCAGGGGGAGGACTATAACTATACTGATTCTGTGGCTGACGGAGGTCAGCAAAGCGATGAACAAACAGAAAATGATGATAATTCTCAGGAGGAGTCAACAGGTTTTGACATCACACAGTATGCAGAACAGCTAAGAGAGCTATCAAAAAAGCAGACGGAAATAAACGAACAGCTCGACAAATATGATGAGGACATTGAGAAAAGTGAGAAAAAGCAGAAGCTTCTGAAAGAAAAGATAGATTCTATAAATGACGAGATAGACGTTCTCAACTCTTACATGACCGCACTGGAGCTTCAGATAAACACCAATCAGCGAAATATCGATAAGAAGCAGGCTGAGATAAACAAGGGTATAGAGGACTTTAAACAAAGATTAAGGGCAATGTATATCGCAGGGTCGGACAGCTACACCACAATGCTTTTGGAATCAGACAGCTTTTATGACATACTCATGAGATTAGAGCTTATAAAGCGTGTGGCACACCATGATGACACTATCATTGATAACCTTATAAAACTCAAAACTGAATATGAGGATATGCAAAAGACCCTTGACAAGCAGAAAGCCGAGTATGACGCTCAGTACACACAGTATACACAGCAGAAAGATATGCTCAGTCAGCTTTACCGCTCCAGTACAAAAACACAGCAGGAGCTTAAAGCTAAGCAGAAAAAGCTCAGAGAGCAGAACGAAGCCTATGAGGCGGAGCGTGAGCAGTTTGAGGGCAGCCTTTCTGGCATACTGAAATCGTCAGGCTCAGGCGGAACAGCAAGAGATAACGAAGTTTCCGCCACAATGGCACTTGCAGATGTGAAGCTTGAGGAGCTTCACAAGGAGATAAATGACCGCCTTGACAAGGGCGAAAAGCTTGGCGATACCGAGCCTGATTACTACTTCGCATGGCCTGTTCCGGGGGCTTACTCCGTATCATCAGGCGTGGGCGCACGATGGGGCTCATATCACACGGGTCTTGACATTCCTGCGGCTCATGGCACGCCTATTCACGCTTCATGCAGTGGCAAGGTCATAAAGATAAACACCACCTGCACTCATGACTACGGCAAGGAGGAGTCCTGCGGCTGTGGCGGTGGTTATGGAAACTATGTTATCATCGACCACGGCAACGAATTCATTACCCTTTACGGACATCTCACAGAGGTAGATGTAGAGATAGGCGACGAGGTGAAAAAAGGCGACGTTATCGGCAAAATGGGTTCGACCGGCTTTTCAACGGGCGACCACCTGCACATTGAGATACGCTATCAGGGTTATATATTGAACCCTGCGTTCTATCTTGATGTTACACAATAAAAAAATCGACCTCTTATGGAAAAACATAAGAGGCCTTTTTTATCTTATTTTGAAACACTCACACGCTTACAAAGACGTGAAATAATCGCTGTGATAAATCTTGTTCCTGCAGTGCAAAGAAGCATTATCACGGGGATAAATGTGACGATATATCTAGGTGGATTTTCCCAGATAAGGAAAAAGAGTATAACTCCCGTAAGAGTCACTATGCTGAAAAACAAAGCAGAATGGCGACGCTTGCCCGCGGCATAAACTGCACCAAACGCCATTGCTATGAGCATTGCACTGTGATAGCCGTCTACATAGATACCAAGCAAGCGACTGTTCAATACCTCTCGCAAATCTCCTGAGGGGTCGGAGCGTGAGAGATATTTGCCATAGGAAAAACCACCGCTGTCCCACGTTCTGGCGACTTTGTGATAAGCCATTTTGCAGGCTTCATAAGGGGTGCTTATGTTTTCAAGGCGGGCTTTTATTTCTCGGATATTCGCCTGCTTTTTGGCGTCATATGTATCAAATGACATAGTGAAGTCAACGTCCTCGTCAACGTGTGTCTTGTATTCGCTGTTAAGGCTCATCATTATCCAGTGTGTAACAGGAAAACGATATCTGTCTACCATTTTTTCATCAGAGATACCCATAGCAAGACCGCCATAGTATGCCGCCTTTGACACGCCAATAAACAGTATAACAGCCGCAAGGCTCAGGATAGCTCCCCTTTTTACACCCATTTTCAGCACAAAAAATATCATAACTGAAATCAGCATTATTGCAATGCTTCCCTTGACAGTGTTTCCAAGTGCGATAAAAAGGCTTGCTATAATAGCATAAACAACGCTTTTGGTTTTGCTTTTTTCTTTCACCGCAAGGGTCAGAAAATAAAGAGTACAGCTTACAAATATCATGCCTGCTGTGTCAGAATGAAAAAACGGCGTATACAGAAGCATAACAGGCATAAGTGCCGAAATAATGCCGCAAAAAAGCCTTTGGCTGTTAAGTTTGAAAATCCTCTCCCCTGTGATAAAGGTCATTATTACGCTAAGTTGAATAAGAATTACGTTAAAGGTCTGCCCCGCATAGATGCTCACGCCGCCGGTGAAAATACGATAGCTTTCTTTGATGCTCCCCAGATCTTCACCCATGACAAAGCGTTTTGCGAACTCCCCTGTTATTTTGGGGTCAACCATTTCGTAATTGTAATGAAGATAACGCACAAACAATATCTGCAATGCAAGCAAAATCAGGCAGAAAAAAGCAAATATAAGCCTGACACGCTTTTTGGTAAGCTTCTTTTCACAGCGTTTCAGAGCAATATACAACACTATCGCCGCCGCAAGGAAAAATGGTCCAAGACAAAGCATTCGTATGTTACTGCGTTTTATGTATGAGATAAACACAGTTGCAGTGCAACAGCAGCACACGATCATGCTTGTGACCGCAAAAAATCGACCGGTTTTCTTCACAAACATTTTTATCTCCTTATTAGGATGTATCCTCATAATATATTTTTTTACATGAGTTCGCCCTGTTTATTTATTTTGTTCTATATTTCTACATTTGAATTATATCATCAACGGAAATAAGTTTCAATTATTTTAACAACTGAAATTGGAGGAACTTTTTAAAGTTTTTTTAGTGAATAAAACAAAAAAATCGCCGCTCTGTTGCAAAATACAGAGCAGCGAGTATTAGTATAAGACTATTATTTTGTGCCGAAGATCCTGTCACCTGCGTCGCCAAGACCAGGAACGATATAAGCGTCCTCGTTAAGCTTTTCGTCAAGGTTGCCTACATAAATGTCGATATCAGGGTGAGCCGTTCTCAGAGCGTCAAGACCCTCAGGAGCAGCGATTATGCACATGAACTTGATGTTCTTGCAGCCCTTGTCTTTCAAAAAGTCAACAGCCTGTATCGCAGATCCGCCTGTCGCAAGCATTGGGTCGCAGACAATAACAAGTCGCTCGTTTATTCTATCAGGAAGCTTGCAGTAATACTCATGAGGCTCGTGTGTGACCTCGTCACGATAAAGACCGATATGACCGACCTTTGCAGACGGAACGAGTGCAAGAAGTCCGTTTACCATGCCAAGACCTGCCCTCAGGATAGGCACGATAGCAAGCTTTTTGCCGCAGAGCATAGGGAGCTTTCTTGTGGTTATAGGTGTTTTCACCTCAACGTCCTCAGTTGGCAGATCTCTCATAGCCTCATAGCCCATGAGCATTGCGACCTCTTCCACAAGTATACGGAACTCTCTTGTTCCGGTCTTTTCGTCACGCATAAGCGTTATTTTGTGCTTTACAAGCGGGTGATTGATGATATTTACGTTTCCCATTTTCCGATTTCCTTTCATAATATATTTTTAGTCAACGGGCGAACAATGTTCGCCCCTACGATCTGCATTGATTATTTCTTATCTGCGTTGCCTTTTTTCTTTGAGAGCATAACGTTTGTAAGAATGCCAAGGATAAGTGCTGCCGCTACTTCTGTGAGTGTTATATCACCGAACGTTAGTGTCAGACCGCCGATACCTGCAATGAGGATAACGGACACAACAAAGAGATTTCTGTTATCGTCAAGGTTTGCGTCCTGTATCATTTTAAGACCTGAAACTGCAATAAAGCCGTAAAGAGCGATACAAACGCCACCCATTACGCAGGCAGGGATAGAATCAACGAACGCAACAAGCGGAGTGATGAATGAGAAGAGCATACAGCCTATTGCTGCGGCAAAGATAGTTACAACAGAAGCATTTCCCGTGATAGCAACGCAGGCAACGGACTCTCCGTATGTTGTGTTCGGACAGCCGCCGAACAGTGCGCCTGCGATAGAACCTACACCGTCGCCGAGAAGCGTTCTTGTAAGACCAGGCTCTTCAAGGAGGTCATGGTCGATAATAGAAGAAAGGTTTTTATGGTCAGCAACGTGCTCTGCGAAAACTACCAATGCGACCGGCACATAGGCAACAAAGATAGTTGCAAAATATGAGAAGTCGAACTCCTTAAGACCTTTCAGACCTGAAACAAATGCAAAGTCAGGCAGGCTCACAAATGTTTTCAGTGAAACGCTGCCGTCTGTGAGCATATAGCTGCTGAAAACGCTGAAATCTACTATTTTAAGTGCGTCAATATCACATATATTGCCGATAACAGTGAAGATTGCTGCGGCTGCATAGCCTGCAAGGATACCGATTATAAAAGGTATAAGTTTGAGTGTTTTCTTGCCATATGTTGAGCAAAGCATTACCACTGCGAGGGTAATAAGTCCACAAACAAAAGCCACATATGATGAGCCAACAGGCACATTGGATACAGTTTCTATAATCTCAGGTGTGCCGCTGTCTGTGGAAACTGCATACTCTGTTACCTGCTTTGTAACATCGCCTTTGAGCAGGTCGCCAACAGCATTTCCTGCAAGGGAAAGTCCGATTATAGCAACGGTCGGTCCTATTACCACCGCAGGCATGAGCTTATTGAGCCAGCCTACTCCAACAAATTTTACTACTATTGCGATAACGACATATACAAGTCCTGCAAGGAATGCACCGACGATAAGTCCAAGCATGCCAAGCTGCATTGAAACGCCGCCTGCAAAGGCTGCCGCCATTGAGCCTAAAAAAGCAAAGGACGAGCCAAGGAACACAGGACTTTTTCTTTTTGTAAAAAAGATATAAACTATAGTTCCCACGCCTGCACCAAACATTGCAGCCGCAGGAGTAAGACCGTTGCCGATAATAAGCGGCACAGCGATGGTCGCCGCAAGGATAGCCAGCATCTGCTGAAGTGCGAACACTACCAGTTGACCAGCCTTTGGCTTGTCTGAAACATCAAAAATAAGTTTCAAAATAACACCTCATTCATATTTTTTCTTTTCCCATATAAATGGAAAACACTTCTTTGCGATACGTTTTGACTCAAACCGCCTTTTTAATTTTAACTTATAACAATATTTTTGTCAATGAGCTAAATGCCGTATTTCAGAAGGATTTTTTGTGCGTAATTGCCCATTTTCTTTGACAAATAAGCTGTTTTGCGTTATAATAGCAATTGATATATTGTATTATGTGAGGTAATGACATGAAAAATTACAGATATGTTCTTTTTGACCTTGACGGCACGCTTACTGAGTCGGGCGAGGGCATAATAAATTCGGCTGTATACGCACTGAAAAAGTTCGGCATAGAGCCCGCCGCTGAAAGACTCTTTCAGGGATTTTTACGGCTTTGATGATGAAAAATGCGAGCAGGCTGTTAAATACTACCGTGAATATTACACCACCAAGGGCATTTTCGAGAACCGTGTTTATGACGGCGTTGAAGAATGTCTTAAAAAGCTGTCAGAGGCTGGGCTTCACCTTGCGGTGGCGACTTCTAAGCCGCAGGTCTTTGCGGTGAAGATACTGGAGCATTTTCACCTTGCACAGTATTTTGACTACATAGGCGGTGCGGAGCTTGACGGCTCTAGGAGCGTAAAGGCGGACGTTATCGTGCACACTTTGAAAAACTGCGGAGTTAATGACCGCTCACAGGTGATAATGGCAGGCGACAGGTATCATGACGTACTGGGTGCAAAGGCTCTTGGCATAGACTGCATCGGTATGCTTTACGGCTACGGCACAAGAGAGGAGCTTTCTCAGGCAGGTGCGGTGTATATAGCCGAAACGCCTCTGGAAGCCGCAAAATGGCTTCTGGGATAAATTTGACAGGTGTACAAAAGAGCGAAAACCTATTGCAAAAGTCAAATGTTTATGATATAATAAAATAAA
>OHPH01000833.1_pt1 | contig 14829 bp, 14 predicted proteins | sample 1577681 | NCBI WGS metagenome assembly OHPH01 (sample SAMEA3879603, study PRJEB24766) | human gut metagenome | biome: human-associated habitat; feature: feces | place: USA | collected 1985/1987 | reverse complement strand
GCTGGCGGCGACCATCGGCACCGGCAACATCGTGGGCGTGGCGGCAGCCATTCTGGCAGGCGGGCCGGGGGCTGTGTTCTGGATGTGGGTCATGGCCCTGCTGGGGATGATGACCAGCTATGCCGAGAACGTGCTGGGCATCTGCTACCGCTACCGGGATGCCGCCGGAAGATGGTGCGGCGGGCCCATGTACTATCTGGCCGAGGGGCTGGGCGGCGGCTTTGGCCGGGCACTGGCGGTGCTGTTTGCCTGCTTTTGCGTGCTGGCCAGCTTCGGCATGGGGAATATGAGCCAGATTAACTCCATTGCGGGCAATCTGCAGGCGGTGTTCCGGGTGCCGCCGGTGGCAACGGGCATTGTACTGGCCCTGCTCACCGGGCGGGTCATACTGGGCGGACTGAAGCGGGTGGCCGCAGTCACGGAGGCCATCGTCCCGCTCATGGCCCTGTTCTACCTGTTCGGGGCGCTGACCGTGGTCTGTGTCCATTGGGCGGCTGTCCCGGCGGCATTCGCGGCCATCTTCCGGGGGGCGTTTGGCTTGCAGGCCGCCGGGGGCGGGGTGCTGGGCTACGGCATGGCCCGGGCCATCAGCTGGGGATTCAAGCGGGGAGCCTTTTCCAACGAAGCAGGACTGGGCGCGTCGGTGCTGGTGCACTGCGCGGCCAACGTGGAGGAGCCTGTCCAGCAGGGAATGTGGGGCATTTTCGAGGTGTTTGCAGATACCATGGTGGTCTGCACCCTCACGGCCCTTGTGGTACTCACCAGCGGTCTTGTGGATCTGGACACCGGTGCGGCCCTGACCGGTGTGGAGGGCTCCGCACTGGTGGGGCAGGCCTTTTCCACGGTGTTCGGGACGTTCGGGCCGCAGTTCATCGCGGTGTCGGTCCTGTTGTTTGCCTATTCCACTACGCTGGGGTGGAGCCATTACGGGGCCCAGGCAGTGGTGTATCTGCTGGGGGAGCGTGCCGCCGCAGGATATAAACTGGTGTTTGCGGCCATGGTGCTGGTGGGTGCTGTGATGAAGCTGGATCTGGCCTGGGCGCTCTCCGATACCTTCAACGGCCTGATGATGCTGCCCAATCTTGTGGGCGTGGTGGGGCTTTCGGGAGTGGTGATCCGGGAGACACAAGCGTACCTGAAACGAAAATGACCCTCTCCGTCCCTGCAGTCTGTCTGTCAGATGCGGGATGGAGAGGGTCATTCTTTATCGCTTCTTTTTATTCGGCTTCGGGGCAGGCCGCTTCAGGCTCCGCACCGCGTCACGCCCGGCGGCGATGCCGCTGCCAAAGGCCCAGTGCAGGTTGAAGCCGCCGCAGCTGCCGGCGCAGTCCAGCGTTTCACCCACAAAGTAAAGGCCGGGGCAGCCCTTGAACTGGAAGCTGGGGGTCACTTCGGTCAGGCTCAGGCCGCCGCCGGTGGTCTGGGCCTGCTTCCAGCCGCAGGGGGTCAGGCCCTCGAACCGCCAGTGCTTGGCGGTGTGGGCAAGCTTCTGCCAGCTGCCTGCGGGCAGGGCGTGGGGGGCAGTATCCGGCAGGGCAGCGGCAGCCCAGAGGGCGCGGCCAAGCTTGCCGTGCAAAAGCCCCAGCCAGAACGCCGCCGCCGTGTCCTCGGCAAGCAGCGGTGCACGCGCCGCAAACAGGGCGGCAAGCTCTGTCTCCGGCACAGCGGGGAAGAGATCAAGTTCCACCGCCGGGTGCTTCGGGCTGCGCCCGGGGGCAAGCAGGCCGGACAGCTGCATGATGCAGATGCCGGAAAGCCCGTAGTCGGTAAACTGTACCTCGCCCATTTCTTCTGCCAGCACCCGGTCGCCGTCCAGCAGGCGGGCGGCGGCTTTGGCGCGGATGCCCGCAAGGCTCTTGTTCGGCTTTGCGCATTGCAGGGCGGTCAGGCAGGGGTAAAGGGGGCGCATCTGCCCGCCGCAGTCGGCGGCAAAGCGGGTGCCGAAGCCGTCCGTGCCGAACTGCGGCCCGGCGGCGCCGCCCATGGCGCAGATAACGGCATCTGCCCGCAGGCTTTCGGTGCCGCCCTCGGCGGTGGTAAACTGCACCGCGTAGCCGCCCTTGCTCTGCCGCAGGGTGCTTACCGTGCAGCCGGTGCGCAGCTGTACGGTGTGCCGCTGCAAATGCAGTTCCAGCAGCGCCAGCACGTCGGCGGCCTGATTGGAATAGGGGTACACCCGCCCGGCCTCATCGGTGCGGGTGTACAGCCCCAGCTGCTCAAACCACGCCAGCGGCGCGGCGGCATCCACCGCCGCCAGCAGGGGGCGCAGTGCGGCGGGGTCGGCGGTGAAGTACTTTTCCGGCGCAATGGCGGTGTTGTCCAGATTGCAGCGGCCGTTGCCGGTAGCCAGCAGCTTTTTGCCCACCTTGGGGTTGCGCTCCAGCACCGTGACGCGGACAGCGGGCGCGGCCTGTGCAGCCGCCAGCGCAGCGGCCAGTCCGGCGGCACCGCCGCCCAGAATAAGGATGTGTGCCATGCGGACACCTGCTTTCTTTGGGTTTATTCCTATTTATTGTAGCAGAACCCCGCCCGGAACGCAATGCGGCGGGCAAAGCAAAAAATGTGCTGCCGGTATAATTTGCCGCCGCTGACAGATACTACATACAAAGGAAACCGCAAGGAGGGCAAAATAATGAAAGCAACCGGTATCGTGCGCCGCATCGACGAGCTTGGCAGGGTGGTGATCCCCAAGGAGATCCGCCGCACCCAGCGCATCCGGCGGGGCGACCCGCTGGAGATCTTTACCACCGGCGATGGGGAAGTGATCTTTAAAAAGTACTCGCCCATGGGCGAGGTGAACACCCTTGCCGCCCAGCTGGCAGAGGTGCTCAGCCGCCAGTTTGCGCTGACCGCCTTTGTGTGCGACAGGGACCGCATTCTGGCGGTCAGCGGCAGCGGGCGGCGGGAGCTGACCGACCGCAGCATCAGCCAGCCGCTGGAAAAGCTGATGGAAGCCCGCAAGCCCTACCAGAGCCCCGGCGCACCGGAAAAGACCCTGCTGCCCTGCGAGGGCGCACCCCGGGTGCTGCTATGCGCCGCACCGGTACTGGCGGGCGGGGACGTGACCGGCGCGGTGGGTCTGTTGACCGAGGACCGCGCCGCCTGCCCGGAGGACGCCCAGTGCAAGGCCGTGGCAGTGGCGGCGGCCTTTCTGGCAAAGCAGATGGAGGAGTAAGGCGGGACGATTAAACGCATTTTTATGAGGGAGTTTCACCCGCAAAAACACCGCCGCCCGGCCTGTGAAAGCAAGCCGGGCGGCGGTGTACATGAAAGGATGAATGAGAAAATGATTAGTTAATGGTCACGGGCACTTTTTTCAGGCTGTTCCATGCGCGGATGATGCGTGCATTGGTCACCTTGGTGTCCGGGCCAAAGGTTGCACCGTAGTCGGACATCAGACCCTGCTCTACGCACCAGCGGGCAGCCTTCTGCTGCTCGATGTCGTCAGCGGGGATATCGGTGTACAGGGCGGTGCTTACGGGGTCGGGCTTGCCGGCAGTCGTCCACAGGACGGTTGCCAGCTCCTGACGGGTGGAGGGGATAAAGCCGCCCGGCAGCGCATAGTGCAGATACAGGGAAGAACCGTAGGCATAGGTAAGGTAACCCAGACCCGCAGCGCCCAGCACGATGCCAAGTGCGGCTGCACCGGAGGAGAACGCCGAGTCGATCTCGGAGTCATCCAGTGTAGGCGGTGTAGGCTCCGCGGTCACCAGCACGATGGACTTCGGCTGGGATACCTCGATGGTGTAACTGCCGTCCGCGTTTTGTTGTACGCTATCCATAATGGATTCGCCGTCTGCAAGGCAGTCGGTCAATACGGTATCGGTCTTTACGGTAATGGGGTTTGCCTGCTCAGATGTACCGTGAGGCACATAAAGGGTTCCGTAGCCGTTTTCAGAAAAGTCTTCATTTACAGGCACTTGGAAGGTTCTGCCATTCTGATCGCGCACAGTGGCAAAGCCGGTGTTGCTGCCTTGCGGCATGATAGGCTTTGCCACAAAATAACCGCCGGTGATAGAAAGATTGCCCGTGCTGATGGTGTATACATCCACATCTTTGGTAAACAGGCCGCCGGTGATGGAAAGCGAGCCGTAACGTCCTTTGTTGACAACCACGCCGTCAAACAGGCCGTCGCTGATGGTGATGGAAGCGTCACCATTCATGAGCAGCACTTTCTTTTCAAAGGTCCCGCCGGAGATGGTGCCCCGGTTGGTGGTCCAATTGCCGGCGGTGCCGCCCTTAAATTCGGCAGATCTCTTAATAAAGAGACCCGGCTGCAATGCGCTTGCTGCCCCGGGCTCCGAGGAGGGCTGCAGGGTGAAGGTGCCGGAGTTCAAGAACAAGGCGGTTGCGTTGTAGTACCAATGGGCAACGTCACCTTGGCTTGTGGGATTGCCTTTGGCGTCCAGATCGATGGTAATGCTTTCGGCGGTGTTGTTCTCTGCGTCCAGATCACGGCTGCTGCGGGTGGCGGCTTCCTCCTCGGTGCTGCGGGAGACGTCGGCCTCCTGTACAAGGGGTGCAGCCTTTTTGGCCGTGGTCTGGGCGGGTGCATCGAACACCGGGGCGGCTGCCAGTGCAGACACCGGCAGCAGGGACAGCAGCATACTGCCGGTCAGCAGGATGCTTACAATGCGTTTGGCTTTCATAAAGTTTCGCTCCTTTCGTGTGGGTTTTATACGGGGTGTCGTTACCATAAATATACCATAAACTAGGCAAAAACAAAAGAAATTCTGCGCGAATGGGGGTTAAAACTGCGCGAATGGCTGAAAAAGGGGGGAAAACTAAAACACTGCTGCCCGGGGATGTTCTCTTTTGACACCAAAAGAGAACCAGAAAAGTGCCAGCGATTTCGACGCGCTGGAGCCACGAAAAAGGGGCTGCTCGCCCCTTTTAACCCCAAAGGGGTGGGCTGCACCGGAAAAAACTGAAGATTCACGCCTGTTCGGCGTGAAGATCTTTTAACCGTTTTTTCCGGCTCCGCCGATTTGAAGCCCCTCAGTCGCTGCGCGACAGCTCCCCCAAGGGGGAGCGGGCACGCCCGCAAACTTTGCGCTTGAGCCGGAAACTGTGCCACCATGCCAAAGGCTCCCCCTGAGAGGAAAGACTCCCCCCGGCCGGGGGGAGATGTCGCGCAGCGACAAAAGGGGGAATCTGGCACGCCGTCAGGCGTGACTGAGAGGGTTCAGCCCCGCCCCACCTAGGGCGCACATCCCCTTTATGACAGAATTATGAATCTTTATAAACATTTTTGCAAAGGGCTTGACAGCAGGACAAAAACGGTTATAATGGTCTTAGCACTCAGGAACAAGGAGTGCTAAACAAACAAAAGCAATACAAAAAGGAGGCAGGCGCTATGACGATGGATGCACGCAAGCAACGGGTCTTGCAGGCAATCGTGGCGCTGTATGGCCTTGAGGGCGAGCCGGTGGGCAGCAGCGTGCTGGCAAACTACTTTGACATGGCAGTGTCCAGCGCAACGCTGCGCAACGAGATGGCGGCGCTGACAAAGCTGGGTCTGCTGGAGCAGCCCCACACCAGCGCGGGCCGCGTGCCCAGCGCCAAGGGCTACCGGTATTATCTGGACAACCTGCTGACCGATGATCAGCCGCTGGACCGCGTTACCCGCGCCCGGGTAGATGCGGTGTTCGCCAGCCTTGACCACGAGCCGGAAAAGCTGGCACAGGGCGCTGCCAAGGCGCTGGCCGCCATCAGCGGCTGCACCGCCGCCGTCAGCACCCCCTGCGCCGAGGATCTGTGCATCGCCCATTACGAGGTGGTGCAGGTGGGCCGCAGCGCAGCCGCTGTGCTGGCTGTGACCACCGCCGGTTACGTCCGCACCCGGGTGGCGCGGGTACGCACCGGGCTTTCCCGGGAAAATGCAGCTGCCCTTGCGGCGCTGCTCAACCGCAACCTTACCTTTGTGGCGCCGGTGGATCTTTCCACCCGGATGCTCAGCGAGCTGTGCGGCCAGATCGCACCGGAGCTTGTGCCGGTGGTCAGCGCCGCAGCCGCAATTTTGCAGGACAGCGTAAAGCCCCATGTATTTCTGGGCGGCGAGCAGTACCTGCTGGACTGGCCGCAGCTGGACGGCCGGGTGGGTGATATCCTTACCCTGCTGAACGACGAAGAACAGGCCGCAAGCCTGATCGCACCCCCGGAAAACCGCAGCGAAAGCGTGCTGCTGGGCGAGGATCTGGAACCGCAGATCCCCGGGCTGTGCATCGTGAGCGACCGGTATCTGGTGGGCGGAGGCCTCTGGGGCTCCGTGGCCCTCATCGGCCCCACCCGGATGCCCTTCCAGAAGCTGATGCCCCTGCTGCACGAGTTTGCAGACCAGCTTGGCGAGGGCATGAGCGGCAAACGAAAAGACACCCCGCAGGCTGCCGTACCACGGCGGACTGTGATCTATAAGGAGGATCTGGAATGAGCGAAGAAGCAAAGAACACGGTGCCCGAGACCGAGCAGCCGGAGACTGCCCCCGAGGAAAAGACCGCTGCCGCAGCGCCCGAACAGGCTGCTGCCGAGGCTGCCGCTACCGAAGAGGACAAGAAGAAGGACGGCGGCTGGTTCAACAAGAAGGCCCGGGAGCTGGAAGCCGTTAAGGCAAAGCTGGATGCAGCGGAAAAGAATGCTGCACAGGCCAAGGATCAGCTGCTGCGCATGGCTGCCGAGTACGACAACTACCGCAAGCGCTCCACCCGCGAGGCCGACCAGAAGTTTGGCGACGGTGTTTCCCATGCAGTGGAAAAGATCATCCCCATTCTGGATACGCTGGATATGGCGGCCAACGCCCCCACCACCGACGAGAACTACAAGAAGGGCGTGACCATGACGCTGGACAAAGCCGCCAAGGCGCTGAACGCCCTCCATGTGGAGGAGATCGAGGCGCTGGGCAAGCCCTTTGACCCCAACTTTATGAATGCTGTGCAGCAGATCCCCGCCCCGGACGGGCAGGAGAGCGGCACGGTGGTCACCGTTTTCCAGAAGGGTTACAAGCTGGGTGACAAGATCATCCGCCATGCAACCGTTGTGGTGGCCGAATAAACAAGCCGAACCTCCCGCAAGGGAGTTTGCAATAACATCCGCTTGACATCATCATAAGCATCATATAAACAAGATTTGTTCTTTCGAGAGGAGACTTCATTATGAGTAAGATTATTGGTATCGACCTTGGTACTACCAACAGCTGCGTGGCTGTTATGGAGGGCGGCGAGCCCGTTGTTATCGCAAACTCTGAGGGTGCACGCACCACCCCGTCTGTTGTCGGCTTCACCAAGACCGGCGACCGTCTGGTAGGTCAGGTTGCAAAGCGTCAGGCTATCACCAACCCCGACAACACCGTTTCTTCCATCAAGCGTCAGATGGGCACCGACCACAAGGTGACCCTGAACGGCAAGGAGTACACTCCCCAGCAGGTCAGCGCTATGATCCTGCAGAAGCTGAAGGCTGACGCCGAGGCTTATCTGGGCGAGACCGTCACCGAGGCTGTCATCACTGTGCCTGCCTACTTCAACGACAGCCAGCGTCAGGCAACCAAGGACGCAGGCACTATTGCAGGCCTGAACGTCCGCCGTATCATCAACGAGCCCACCGCAGCTGCTCTGGCTTACGGTGTGGATAAGGAAGATGACCAGAAGATCATGGTCTACGATCTGGGCGGCGGCACCTTCGATGTGTCCATCATCGAGATGGGCGACGGCGTTACCGAGGTTCTGGCCACCAACGGTGATACCCATCTGGGCGGCGATGATTTCGACCAGCGCATCATTGATTGGATGGCAGACGCCTTCCAGACCGAGAACGGCATCGACCTGCGCAAGGACAAGATGGCTGCACAGCGCTTGAAGGAAGCTGCTGAGAAGGCAAAGATCGAGCTGTCCAGCGCAATGAGCAGCCAGATCAACCTGCCCTTCATCACTGCTGACGCTACCGGCCCCAAGCATCTGGATATGACCCTGACCCGCGCAAAGTTCAACGAACTGACCGCTGATCTGGTCGACCGCACCATGACCCCCGTGCGCAAGGCTCTGCAGGATGCAGGTCTGCGTGCTTCCGACCTGAAGAAGGTGCTGATGGTCGGTGGTTCCACCCGTATCCCCGCTGTCTACGATGCAGTCAAGAAGGAACTGAACTGCGAGCCCTTCAAGGGCATCAACCCCGATGAGTGCGTGGCTGTGGGCGCTGCCATCCAGGGCGGCGTTCTGCAGGGCGATGTCAAGGGCCTGCTGCTGCTGGATGTCACCCCGCTGAGCCTGGGCATTGAAACTCTGGGCGGCGTGTGCACCAAGATCATCGACCGCAACACCACCATCCCCACCCACAAGAGCCAGGTGTTCTCCACCGCAGCCGACAACCAGCCCTCTGTTGAGGTCAACGTGCTGCAGGGCGAGCGTGAGTTTGCCCGCGACAACAAGAGCCTGGGTGTGTTCCATCTGGACGGCATTGCTCCGGCTCCCCGTGGCGTGCCTCAGATCGAAGTTACCTTCGATATCGATGCAAACGGCATCGTGAAGGTCAGCGCGAAGGATCTGGGCACCGGCAAGGAGCAGAACATCACCATCACCGCTTCCACCAATATGTCCAAGGAGGACATCGACAAGGCTGTGAAGGAAGCTGAGCAGTTTGCTGCCGACGATAAGAAGAAGCGTGAAGAGGTCGATATCCGCAACGGTGCCGACCAGATGGTGTTCCAGACCGAGAAGATGCTGAAGGAGAACGGCGACAAGCTGCCCGCAGACGTGAAGAGCGATGCCGAGGCAAAGCTTGCTGACCTGAAGACCGCTGTCCAGTCCGGCAATGTGGACGACATCAAGGCAAAGCAGGAAGCCCTGAGCCAGGTGTTCGAGAAGATGTATCAGGCAGCCGCTGCCGCACAGCAGGCCGCCGGTGCACAGCCCGGTGCTGACGCAGGCGCAGCCAACGAAAAGCCCAACGATGACGGCGTTGTGGATGCCGACTTCAAGGAAGTCTAAGTCTGAAACAAAGCGCTGTGTCCGGCCAAACCGGCGGGCACAGGCGCAATAAAGCAAAAGCCGCTCCGGTTTAGGCCGGGGCGGCTCTTGCTGGTTTATAAGTAAAAGAGTTCTCGCTGCCGCAAAAGCCTTCCCCCGGACGGGGGAAGGTGGCATGACGCGAAGCGGCATGACGGATGAGGGCGCAGACAACAGCTGCGAAAGACCAAAGCGGGAGCTTTTGAACAGGAGGAACCGACCGGGGCGTTACCCGGGGAGGGCGTTCCCGGAGAGGTGAGTGGATATGGCACAGGAAAAGCGTGATTATTACGAAGTGCTGGGGGTATCCAAGGGCGCAAGCGATGCCGAGATCAAAAAGGCATACCGCAAGCTTGCCATGAAGTACCACCCGGACTATAACCCCGGCGATAAGGACGCCGAGGCAAAGTTCAAGGAGATCAACGAAGCAAACGAGGTGCTTTCGGACCCGAAAAAGCGCCAGCTGTACGACCAGTACGGCTTTGCCGGAGTTGACCCCACCTACGCAGCACAGAACGGCGGCGGCCCCGGCGGCTTCAGCGGTTTTGGCGGCGACGGTGTGGACTTGGGCGACATTTTTGGCGATATCTTCGGCGGCGGCTTTGGCGGCTTCTTCCAGCGCAAGACCCATCAGTTCAAAATCGGTCATGTATCCCATCCTCTCATCCCATCGCCAGCACCAGCAGATTGTTTGCACTGTGCAGCAGCATCCCCGGCCAGAGATGCCCGGTGCGGTCGGCCAGCCACCCCAGACCCAGCCCGCACACCAGCGCATAGGCCATGGCGGCAGCGCTGCCGTGCTGCAAGGCGAACAGCGCCGCCTGCAAAAGAATAGCCTGTCCCCTGCCCAGCGGCTGCGCCCGGCGCTGCACTGCGCCCCGGAACACCCCTTCCTCCGCCAGCGGAGCCAGCAGGCAGACCCGGAAAAACCGCGCCGCGCCGCCGGGCGGCACGGGCAGCAGCACCGCCAGCACCTTGCCCGCCAGCAGATACCCCACCGCCCAGCCAAAGGCCGAAAGCAGCGCGGCGGTGCGGGGGTTCAGCTTGTGCATGGTCGGTCTCCCTCCTCCTGCTGTGATTCGTTCCCGGTTATAGTACCATATCTGCCGCCGGGTGCGCAAGGTTTGGGCGTTCTGTCGCGGCAAATTTATGCAAATCATTGACACATCGCCCTAAATGGTGGTATAATAATTTCCAACCTTTTTAACAAAAGCGTTGCGTATACTGTATTTTACCGGTAGACCGGAGGTATTATTATGATCCGTATCCTCACCGATTCCGCCTGCGACATCCTGCCCGCCGAGGCGCAGCAGCTGGGCGTGACCGTGATCCCCCTGAACGTGACGCTGGAGGACGGCACCGTCCTGCGGGACGGCATCGACATGACCCCCAGCGAATACTATACCCATCTGGCAGCCTGCCGCAAGCTGCCCACCACCAGCCAGCCCAGCCCGGAGCAGTTCGAGCGGCTGTATCTGGACGCTGCTGCCGCCGGAGACGAGGTGCTGGGCATCTTTTTGTCCGATGCGCTGTCCGGCACCGGTCAGTGCGCCAGACTTGCTGCCGACCTTGCCAACGTGGACAATGTAGTGTTCGTGAACACCGAGAACGTCTGTCTGGGGCAGTCCTTGCTGGTGCGGCTGGCTGTGCAGCTGCGGGACGCCGGCAAGACGATCACCCAGATCGCCGCCGATCTGGAAAAGGCCAAGCAGCACCTGCATCTGGTAGCCGCCGTGGACGATCTGAAGTACCTGCGCAAGGGCGGCAGACTGTCCGCCGCCGCAGCTGTGGCGGGCGGTATGCTGGGCATCAAGCCCATCCTCGCCGTCATGGAGGGCAAGGTGGCGCTGGCCGGTAAGGCGCGCGGTCTGCCCGGCGTGTATGTGGCGCTGTTCAAGAAGATCGACGAGATGGGCGGCATCCACCCGGGCTACACCCCGCTGCTGGGCTACACCGTCAACCACCGGGAGCTGCAGCCGCTGCTGACCTACCTGCAGGACAACCTGCATCTGGACGCACCGCTGGTGCGCCAGATCGGCTGCGTCATCGGCACCCACGCCGGCCCCGGTGCGTTCGGCCTGGCCTTCCTCGATGAAGGCTTCACCTTCTGATCTTACCCAATCAAAAAGAGGAACTGCTTTCCCGGCAGTTCCTCTTTTTTGTTGGTCATTCGTGTCCGATCTTCGACCAGTCAATTTCTTCGGCATCCATAAAGCCGCTGTCCTTCGCTTCCTCCAGCTGCTTTGCTTCCTCTGTGGTCAGCTTGGTGAAATCCGGGTCCCATGCCAGTACCAGCTTTTTGATCAGCTCGTAGGCAAGGTTCTTGTCCGGGTCCGGCAGCATATCGATCATGTGTGCTGCATTCATTGCAATTTCAGACATCCTGCCACCTCCTTATTTATAGATATCGCCACGATTCCCGATATCCAGCACCAATAGAATCTCCAGCGCGTTTTCCTCTCCGTACCGGTAAAGCACGCGCCAGCTTCCGACCCGAAGCCGCATTGTTCCATCCTTCAGTCCCTGCATCACCTTGATATCACCTGCTGGCGGTTTCAGGGTCAGCCCCTCAATGCCTGCAACGATGCGAAGCACGGACCTTTTGTCCAGCTTATTCAGGAACTTCATGGCGTTCTTCGAGTAGCGGATCTTCATAACATCATCCTCAGCGCTCGTTTTTTCTGCGGGCCTCTGGCCCTATTATAGTCCATTCTCCTGCAAACGTCAATTGTTTTTTGCCGAAGATCCGTTCATTACAGCACCGCGTCCGAGACGATCTTGCCCAGCAGGAGCACCAGCACCACAAGCATCATGGGGCGGATGAACTTTGCGCCGTTCTTGAGGGCGAAGTGGGAGCCCAGCAGGTTGCCCACAATGCCGCTGATGGCACAGGGGATGCCGATGGAGAACACCACCAGCCCGCTGGAAAGATATGTTACCAGGCTGGCGTAGTTGCTGGCAAGGTTGAGCACCTTGGCGTTGCCGCCCGCCGTGCGCAGGTCAAAGCCCATCAGGGTGGTAAAGGCAATGATGGCAAAGGTGCCGGTGCCCGGGCCAAAGATACCGTCGTACAGGCCGATGCCCAGCCCGATGGCAAGGGCCAGCACCGCCTTTTTGGCGTTCAGGGTGCCGTCGTCCCGGTTCTCGTCGGGCAGGTCCCGCCGCCAGAGGATGAGCACCGCCGCCACCGGCAGGATGATGAGCATCATGGTGCGCAGCACCTGATCGCTGAGCAGGAGCACGATGTGGGAGCCCAGTGCGCTGCCTACAAAGCTGCCCACAGCCGCCAGCAGGCCGACCCGGATGTTCATGGCTCCCTTCTGGAAGAACTGCGCCGTGGCAAAGGTGGTGCCGCAAGCCGCGCTGAATTTATTGGTGCCGTAGGTGTAATGCACCGGCAGGCCCGCAAACAGGTAGGCGGGCAGGCTGATCAGGCCGCCGCCCCCCGCCGCCGAGTCCACAAAGCCCGCAAACCCGGTCATCAGCATCAGAAACAGCAGCATTGGCAATGATAATGTAATTTCCATTCGTTTTACTTTCCCACTCTTTCGTTTACTTCAGATACAGCTTTCCCTCGCAGGCCAGGATCTGATCCAGGATCATCCGGGACACCCGGGCACCATAGACCATGGCGGGGTGATCGTTGTACTCGATGATGTCATGGAACTCCTTGTTCATCAGAACGATCACATACTCGCCGTAGGGGGTGTGGATGATGCCGCCGTCATTGCGGCAGGCGTTCATGCTGCCGCTCTTGCTGGCCACCCAGATAAGCTCCGGCTCGCCGGTCTCCTCGCAGTCGAGATAGAACTGAGGGAAGTCGTGGGTCAGCATGGTGTTGTAGTGCTGCTGGCGGAAGATGCCCAGCATGGCGGCGCTGGCTTCTTTGCTGACCAGCGTACCCTTTGCCACCTGCGCAAACAGGGCGGCGTAGTCCCGGGGCGTGGTGGTACCCAGCTTGTCGTAGCGGTCAAAGTGGAGGGGGTTGTGCAGGACGGTGTGCCCAAAGCCCAATTCCCGGATGCAGGCATTGATGGTGTCCAGCCCCAGGTAATCGATGATCATATTGGTGGCGATGTTGTCCGAGCAGATGATCATCATGGTGGCGGTGTCCTTCACCTTGAGCTTTGCCCCCACGCCCAGGGCCCGGAGCATCCCGGAGCCGTCCACGAACTGGCTGGCCTCGTAGGTGATCTCCTCCTCCAGGTCAGCCCTGCCCCGGCTGGCCTGCAGATACAGCACCGCCAGAATGAACGCCTTGATGGTGGAGGCCGTCTCAAACTCCTCGTCGGCACCGATCTCCACCGTGCTGCCGCGCAGGTCGTCCACAAAAACGCTCATCTTGCCCTGATAGGAATAGAGCTCGGCGGCAATGCGCTTTTCCAATGTCATATTCTGATCCATCTGGAATCCCTCAACTTTTCTATACTTTCCGTTATACTTTATCCTTACCGTTAAGACATTATTTTTGTTGATTCTGTTGTTTTTGTTGCATGTGTTCTCTCAACTACAACAAAATCAACAAAATCAACAAATTCTGAGATACCAACGGTGATTACAGGTTGTTTTCAAAGAAACGCTGTGCGTTGCGGAAGAAGATGGCTTCCACCTCATCCTCGGTGAAGCCCTCTTTCCGCAGGGCATCGGCCAGCAGGGGCATTTTGGAGCAGTCGCTCAGTTCCAGCTTGCCGCCGATGCCGTCAAAGTCACTGCCCAGACCGATGATCTCAATGCCGCCCACCTGCTTGAAATGGGCGGCGTGTTTGGCCATCAGGGCCGTGGTGCTGCGGCACAGGTCGGGGCTGGGCTGGTCATCCAGAAAGCCCGCGCAGTAGTTCAGGCCCACCAGACCGCCTTTTTCCGCCATGACCCGGATCATCTCATCGGTCAGGTTGCGGCAGTGGGGGGCCAGGGCGCGGCAGTTGGAGTGGCTGGCCGCAAAGGGGCGGGTGCTGTGCTCCGCAAGGTCCCAGAAGCCCTTATCAGACAGGTGGCTCACATCGGCAATGATGTGCAGGCGCTCCATCTCGGCCAGGAACTCGAAGCCCTTCTCCTTCAGGCCGGTCTCGGTGTTGGGCATACAGGGCCAGATGGGGCCGTTGCCGGGCACCACGTTGGGGCTGGCCAGCTCGTTCTCGTGGTTCCAGGTCAGGGTCATCATCCGCACGCCCAGCTCGTGCATCCGGCGCAGCACGCCCAGACTGCCCTTGCAGCAGCCTGCTTCCTCAATGGTCAGCATTCCGCTGATCTTGCCCGCCTCGGCGTTTTTGCGGATATCCTCGGGGCGGTAGACAGGGGCGATCCTGTCGGAATACCGCTCCATCATCCGCTTGAACACGTCGATCTCTTCCAGCGCCGTCACCAGCGGGTCCGCGCCCGGGGTGGGGTCGGCCAGATTCACAAAGGCGGCAAAGCACTGGAGCATGTAGTCGCCCTTCTCCAGCTTTTCCAGATCAATGTGGCCGTTGTTGTGGGCAAAGGTCTGCCCGTCGCCCCGCATCTCCGCGCGCCGCAGCTCGCTCAGGGTGTCACAATGTAGATCAAAGACTTTCATCGTTCATGTCCTTTCTTAACAGCTTCTATGTAAATCATTTCTGCCACAAAGCTCCCGTTTTCCGCAGCGAAAACTTGGCTCCCCTGCTAGGGGAGCTGGCGCGTCAGCGCCTGAGAGGTTTCTCCCGTAAGCAAAACCTCTCCGTCATCTTCGCTATCGCTTGATGCCACCTCCCCTCATAGGGGAGGCCTTGGCATAGGATTCATTTTTCGCAATGATCGCTGACGCTCCAAAACGCACTCCTGCCGCAAGCAGGGCAAGCAGGAGCGAAGCGCCAGACCA
>OHPH01000824.1_pt1 | contig 14899 bp, 16 predicted proteins | sample 1577681 | NCBI WGS metagenome assembly OHPH01 (sample SAMEA3879603, study PRJEB24766) | human gut metagenome | biome: human-associated habitat; feature: feces | place: USA | collected 1985/1987 | reverse complement strand
TAACGAATAGCGGCGAAGCGTTGGTTTATCCATGGCGGCGCATAATCGCGCCGCCCGCCCAGATGCGCGCGGAACCAAACTCTACATAGGCTTTCCATCAAGTAGCCGAATTATTTACCGTGACAACCTTATAAAATCGATCGATATATTGCAGAGACAGTTTTGACGAACATTGGGGCAGTTCATAGCTTTTCTTCTTGAACGCTAATCGATTTTTATCTCTAAAACACTCAATAAACTCATAACGTCCGGGTAGGAAAACCTTGCGCCCCTGAGTTTATTTTCCATAATATTGATTTGGTAACCTGTGGCCTCACGAAAGTCACATTTTCGTATATCACATTTGAGAAACTCGGTTTTTTCAAGCTTGCATTTTTGAAAGTTACTCTCCGTCATATCGCATTCCGCGAACATGGAGCTTAAGATTTCCGAACCGGAAAAATCGAACTTCTTCAAGAGCATACCTGAAAAGGTGTTATATTTTAAATGGCAATCACTAAGCTTACTGATAGGTCCCGCAAACTTCGCGCCTGATAGCAGATCGCTCCAATCCACCCCCGCTATATTGCACTCTATGAATTGTGAGTATTTCATTTGTGAATGCTCCGCTTCAAGATTCATCACGCGGCACCTCATAAATGTACACCCAGAAAAAGAGCAGTTGCGCAGCTTACAGTTTTCAATGACACAATGATTAAAAACGCATTCTACAAACTCATAATCATCCAAAACTTCGTCCTCAAGCTTTATATTTTCAATTTTCTCCTCTTCAAAATACTTTGTTGGCATCAACTCTTACCCCCAAGCAAATCCTTATGGATTAAGCATGAAATACATTATAGCAATAAAACCTGGTTAGCGACAATAAAATATCATCGCGTAGGCAGATTGAACTACGCGTCCCTTTGCAGTGCGCGTGCAACGCACTAAACCGCAGGCAGCGCGCAAGGATGCGCGCTGCCTGATTACTCGCCTTGTATCCCGCCTCGCCCGCGATTTAGGTTTCCGTTAAGCAAAGAAAAATGATGGTTCTGGAGCAATAAATTATAATTTTGCTTGCAATCCATTTTTTCAAAACTCAACCTCATTGATATAATGTGATATATCATTCTTTCGATTAAAAATAATCAAGCGTATATAAGCCGTCGCCTTTAAATTAAATTCTTTGCAGCCTGTTTAATTCTTATCAATAAGCTACAATAATTTAACAGGCCGGTCTGCTTTTAATTCGATTTTTCAGCCCGTCTCCCGCTTGCTACGGGCCAAACCGCGGATGCTCATTCACTATGGGGTTTCATCCAGTTTCTTATACGCTTTGTTCCTAAGGCATAAAAGGCTTGTTATAAAACCGGTGACGCCCACGATGAAAAACATCACGGCAATACCGGAACCCTTTCCGGTACCGAAAAGCATAGACAAAACGCCCTGAAGCGGCGACTCGGCCGCCATAAACGGCTCGAACACATAATCCGCCAGCGCGCCGCCAAGAAACAGCCCAATCGGTATGGTTCCGTATTGGATCGTATCCCGGGCGGAAAACACGCGCCCCTGCATCTCAATCGGCACGTTGGAGCGCATAATTGCGGTTAAGTTTGCGTTCAAGAACGCCATAGGTATGTTGGAGACGAATGCGGCGGCTATCCAAAAAGGTAAAGCGCGCGTTAAGCTTTGCCCTACATCGCCCAGCACAAAGGAGAGGCCGCAGGCGAGAAAAACAGTCCTAACTTTACTTTTAGCCGGCTTCATCAGCGTAACTATAACGCTCCCCACCAGCGTACCCAGCCCCACTGCGGCTTCCACCATGCCGAGCGAAACCTGATCGTTGCCTGTCCTGCTCAAAATCAACGCAGGCATCATGCCGTACCCGCCCATCTTCGCGATTAAATTAATGAACGCAAAGAACACGATGATGCGTAAAAGCGCGGAATGGGTTTTAAGGTACCTTATCCCTTCCATACATGTTTTAACGAACGATTCTTTTAATCTATCCGTTTCGCGTTCCATCGCCGGGATCTTAATATAAAACAGCAATATCATGAACGCGAAAGCAAAGCTTATAAGGTCGACCGTTAACACAGTCGTAAGCCCGCCGAAAGCAAGCAGCGCGCTTCCTAAAGCCGGCGCCAGTATGGTAACGATAGAGCTTGATAGCGCCTGAAGCGCGCTTACCCTGACATAATGCTTGCTTGGAACAAGCAGGCTTGTCGCCACGTAGGACGCCGGTGCCTGAAAAGCGTTCATAAAGCTGAGCAGGAAATTAATGATATAAAGATGCCCTATTTTAAGGGATGACGTAAGGTAAAGCGTCAGAACCGCAACCGTCCCCAGAGCGGCGGCCAGGTCGGAAAGAAGCATGACGCGCTTTTTATCCCACCGGTCGGCAATTGCACCTGCAATAAAGCAAAATAGAATGGAAGGCAAAAATGAGCAAACCGATAACAGCGTTATGCTTGAGGCGGTACCCTTTTGCCCGTACACCCAAACGATTAGGGCATAATTGGTCATGGCCGTACCCAATGTGGATACGGATTGAGAGCCCCAAAGGATAAGAAAATCCCTCAGGCCCGAAAAAGTATGATTTATTTTCATGGCTTTGCTCCTTCAATTCTTTATAAAAATCGAAATGCAAAGCCTGATCCGGACGGCAGTTTCCGCTACCGCTCCATGCAATCCCCGTCCATCATCAAGCCTTGCATGGAGCTTCATCTATTCCAAAAACCATATTAAGCGCCTCCCCCATAAGTTTTATCACAGCATACCATAAGCGCATTGAATTGTCGATATGCTTATGTCGCTTTACTACTTTTTCATGGAATGTAATGAACTATTTAGCTTTATATTTTTATGCCAATTATTAATATTATATAAAATATAGAATACTGCTAATTGAGTTTTAGGATGACATGAACGCGCTTTTGTTCGGGTGATCCATTATCGGCCGTGAAATCATTCGGCCGCGTCCTCTAACTCTCAACATGTAAATCGTACTGTTTAATGCCTTAAGCCTTAATTGAGAATATAAAACCAAACCTTTTTCCGCTATTGAGCATTTGAGGTATGATATTTATATTGATACCGTATTTATCCAGAACCGTTTCGCTCATATATTCCAGACGCTTCTGTTATATTCTCATAGATATATGCGCGGTAGTAAGCGCCCGCTTTCAAAAGCATGCATGCCTCAACCAATCTCCCGCGTCACATTCGCTTAGGCGGTAATATAGGGATACAATATGCGTCGTTTATGGTAAGACTGGGTGAAGCTCCATCAGATTCGTGATTTTAGAACACTGGAATATACCGGCGTGGTTTACTCGACTCGGATGCTCTTTAAATCGGTTTCCTTCGTATCCATATCATATCATTTTTTAATGATATAAAAGTTTACTTATAATATAGAGAAAGCTTTTCAAAAGCACGGGGCTTAACCTTGTTTATTAAAGGCTCAAAGCCTATGCCTGTCATTATTTTCTAAATTCAGACTATAAAGCTCATCTTTCGCCCATTTCCGTCAGCCTCGCCTAAGGTTCACACTTCCTTGATCCCTCCGGTAAGCCTATTTCACCGCTGCAGGAATTTTGCTCACGGGTTACGATTTTTCTTTGATTATTGCCATTGTGAGCAAAGCCATGTATGATAATAATCAAAACCTCCAGTTTTCCGTCGTTCGGATTTCATGGAATTAAGAAGACATAAACAACACGCTCTATTACGGAAGAAACCGATTGGTTTAAAAGAAACCCAGCGCGGTCCCCAGGTTTGATTCATAAAGGGTTCGCAAAGCTTCGCAGCATAAAACAAAAGACAGGACTGTCTGAAAAGGAAGCAATCTTATAAAATGAAGGGGTAAACTATGAAATCGCAAATAACGCCGTCAGCCTCCGAGCTGGACTCGGATGAATGTGCGATACAAACGAAACACGGAATAAAATACCTAAAAATCAGGGCGGCGATCCTTCTGCCAGCCGCGATAATCCTGCTCGGCTCCGTATTTTACGCAATCGCGTGCAACAACAATTTTTCAGGTGGGGCAACTACGAATATCCATAGCGCTGCGCCCGATACCTCCCCCTTATTGAGCGAAGCTCCAAAACCGCACTTCCCCAGCCCGGAACCAACCTGCACCAGTCCCGAACCAGCCCTCTCGAGCCTTGAACGGATCGATATATCGGATATGGAAGGCAAGGCAAACGTCAAGCATATTCGGATAGACGGTTCAAATGGTTTTTACCGCGGCGTGATTAAAATTATTGAAGACGTCGGGGGTTGTACGTTCTATGCGCTCAAGGGCGATAAACTTATAGAGTTGGAGAAACACGAAACGTCACTAACCTACGTTTGGAACGATATCAGCTATAACGTCCGCTTTATTTGGTGTGAGGCGAACGGAACGATCTATACCTATGCTTACGACAATAGAGCGGCCAGCGAAGCATATTGGCATGCCTCCTTCTTAGAAGGGCGTACCGATGTCGTTCAGCTTGTTTTTACTCAGGGTCGGCAGGCTGATTATAAACAATATACCGTAATACTCAATTTAAAAACGCAAGAGATAACGGATGTTTTGGCGGACATTGACGTTTCCCAATCGGGCCATATCGTCAGCACTGAGTTTACGTCGGATTTATCCAAGGCGCTTATCACCTGTGAAGCCTATGATGAAATTTGTAGTTACTATTATTACGACGTGAAGGCAAATACCGTAACGAATGTCAACTCTATGGCGCCGATGAATGTGAGCAGCGCGCGGATTATCGACGACGACACTATGCTCTGCTTTTATCATTCTCAAGAGGATAGACTATCCGCTTATTGCGTATCCATGTCCAGCGGTAAATACGCAGCTGTTTTTTCCGATTATCCGGCATTTTACCAGTCTGGATATGGCCTCATCCCCTCAAATTCAAGGTATGGCGTTTATGTTGAGGAGAATGGTGATACATACGTAATTGATTATAAGACCGAAAAGCTAAGAATCATCAAAGGTTTCACCTATTCAGGAAGACGATTTAAGCGTAGAAGTTAATGACGCCGAAACAAAAATCCTGTTAGCCGAATATGAACACGAAATTGAGGATTATTACATCACAAAATTCGGCGTTTATGATTTAGAAAAGCGTACGTTCACACTTCTTGACAGCGGAGAACAAGATTATCTGCATAAGGTAAGCATGACGTGGTTCGATAATAGCCGGGGCGCGTTATGGTCGCAGTTCATTGATTCCTCGCATACGGATCTCTATCTTTATGATACGGATTAATATGAATAGGCGCGTTTTAGCACGCTTGAATACAAAAAATGCCTTATGCTTTCACACAAATGATAGTCGGCGAACACGGCCCGCCGCCCTTTATCGCAAAAAAATGAAGCGAGCGTATACCCAAAAGCGCTACGGCAAGCCGAAGCCCAGACCTTTTTAAAAACCCCTAGGAGTCGGAGACCGCGTTGCGCGGAGGGCTTTCAATCGAACCTGACGACATGCCGTCAGATTCCAAATGCCTTGCGCAGCAAGGGTCTTTCTGGATGGGCGCAAACCGCGCAAAAAGGTAAAGCGCTCCATGTTAACTCGTAAAACGTGGCGCAGCCATTTCTTCGACACGCTCACGCTTCAGCTTGGCCGAACGCGAGAACGGGCAGCTTGTGTAAGAAGCTCCTAATTTATCGCCCAAAATGAAGCCTCTTTATTTATCCAATCCTCGATAATTTGGCTATCAGTTAAATCTGGCAGTGGGATATAAAAGTTTAAATGCTTACACTTGAAGTATTGCTTCCCGTTAACTGAAAATTCATATCCGCGGCACTTGGGATTGCATGCTATCGGATTATTTTTTTTGGCACAATCATATCCGTTTTCAATCGCTTTAACTATTGTTGAAGGGAATTTTTCTATCATGCCAACATAATCATTAATATTCTCAGCATTAATTTTAATCACACAACCATTAACAGGTGATATATTAATAGACCCTATTGTACCTCTGCTTTTATGGGAATAAATGAAATTAACTCGTAAACATAAATCCTTTGTATCATACTTGCATCCTAAGCTGATGTATTGGTGATGTAGTTTTAACAAGTATTCCTGCATTTCAACCGGGAAAGTTTTGATAATCTCCTCAAAAACAAAAACCGGTTTAATCTTTTTTTCACCTAAAGCCCTGTAATCGCAGCGCAGAAATATTGTATCGACATTGGAAGTATACGAACCCATTTCCGGCTTAAGGCCTCTTTTATCCGCTTTTAACTGCGCATCCGCCATGGCCTTTAGACCCATGAGCATAATAGGATTATCAGGATATGAAATCTCTAATTCTTCAACCCTTGATAAATCAGGCTTTTTCAAGCCTAAATCAATACCCGCAAAATAAAAGCCGCAATCGGATAAATGCCGCATGTACTCATGAATTTTAGATACACGCGCCCCCTTTAAAGCGGTATACAGTTTGATACCGTTTAATATTAATGAATCACCGCTTTTGCTCAACTCACCATGAATCCCTATGTGTATTAATACCATCGCTATATCTCTTAGAAATGGATATTCAATCGCAAGGCTTACGGTATCTGTCGTTTTGTCAGCTTTTTTCTTAGGTTTGTCATATAAATCCGCATCCGCTATGATGTAATCAAAAAATTGATATAAAAATTCTCGAAACGCAAGAACGCCATCCCGTATGTTCTCCTCGCTGGTAATATAATTGAACACGGGATTAATGTCATAATTTTCAGGTATATCGGCGGGTATTATACTTTTTAAATGTTCAGCCAAATCCTTTAATGGTTTTTGCATGAAAATCACCGCTTTCTTTATTTCCTTTATAATAACACAGTAAACCTGACGATATAGCGTCATATTATAAAGTATAATTTGTTAGCTATACCAATTGTACACAAAAATTTAAGAATTCAAGCGGAGCTTTAGGTGAATACTGTAATGGCGTTTATGATGGAGCGGGGCCGGCACCCCACGGATTATCGGCGTTACGCTCTATATCCTGCTTCGTCAAGAGGATAGATTATCCGGTCATTCGATCCATTTCCAGCGGCAAACAAGCCGCCTAGCCGCCATTTCTTCCGATTGCCCGGCATTCTACTTACGGGATACATGCTCATCCCCTCTTATTATGTTTTGGCGCTTGCTTTTAAAAAACGGCGACAAGTACACTGCTGTTCGCCGACTTTGATTAACCATCCGCTGGCTAAGCTTAAAGAACAGGCTGGACAAAGCGAGCTTTGATCCAGCTCGTAAGACATTTAAAAGGTTGGCAATAAACTCAGTGTAAAGAGTAATCCAGCCCACATTTTTTTAAAATAATTGTGATGCTGCCAATTACAGGCAGCCGCCCGACGGAAATATGCGACGGATGCGGATGGCCGAAATCTGTGGCGGAAAGCTTTGAGCCATAACGCCGTTGTGCCAGATGAAGATTTTATCGCCGCGAGAGTAGCATCTCGCATTATTCGTATTAACAACAATGTTTTGGCCGGTAGCACGGTCTATAACAAGCAAGCTGTTTGCCCGAACCTCGCGCACGGTTGCAACCATGATCATTTTTTTCACCTCCTAATAAAAACGTATATAGATTAATATATGCTTGTATTTCGCTGACGGCTCCAAAATATAACACACTGCCAATATCAAGGCTGAGAATTAAACTATACTTCTTAAAACAATTCGATATGCCGGTACAAGCGCTTTAGTAGTCAACAAGGTTTATGCGTGCTTTTCCCATTAGCGCAGGCGACGCCCCGCGCCGGAAACAGCTCCATGGTCTATCTCCAGAAGTGTACGTACCATCTTTTTTATGCCAATTCCAACCCCACTTTCTTCCACATTAAAATTAAAATACAGAAGAATAATATCCAGAAAATTTTCAACAAAGGCCTGTTCGATCGGCAAGCTGCAAAGCAATTTGCGGGAGTTGCAGCGGTTTGTGGATGGTATCCCGATGGAACTGAAACAACAGTTACAAAATATGCAGCGCCAACAGAGTGGAAAGAACGGCTACATTCAATAATACGGTCATTTGCGCTTTGACAACTGAATATGGAGGGGCGTCACCAGTGGCTAAAAAAACTAAGGACTACGGCACTGGGATACCCCGGCAAGAGATAGAGAGCCTTGCGCGGCTCCTGCTCCTCACCATCAGGCGTTCTTTGAGAGCGAGAAGGGCAAGCAGGAGTTTGCGGAATGGAAGGAGAAACAGGCTGGGCAAAAGAAGGGAGAGGCTAAATGACAAAACCCACACCATGGGAACTGACAGCCAACCTTCACCGGGAAATCCGTCGCTTGGTGACAACCCTGTTCGCCAGCTATGACAGCGAATACGGCTGCTTGCCGCTGGACTGCGAGTGCTACATGTTCAACAATTGGTGGACAGGCAGTCTGTGCCACTACTTTGAAAACTCCGTCCTCCCGGCCAATCCCATATCGGAACGGGCCTTGAAGGGGGAGCCGCCGCCCTGCGCGGTGAGCGGCAGGTACTTCCCGGTGGCAGGGCGAAAGGCGTACTGCTCCGACAAGTGCCGAGAACAGGGACAAAGAGCGAAGGACGCGAAGCGGGCGCGGAAGTACCGCAAAAACAATGGCGGAAACGTCATGGATTAGCACCACAAAAAGCCTGTATCCATGCGAGTTTACAGGTGCGTAAATGGCCGGGTAGAGATAAATCCCTTGCCCGGCCTTTTTTTGCGCTTACGGATAGCTTACTTCGGGTCAAGTTGACCCGAAGTAAGTGCAGTCTTTAGAGTCGCATGGAAAGTGAAATACCGCTTGACAAATAGTGCAATTTCGTACTATTATGCAAATAGTGCGAAACCGCACTATTCTAAGGAGGATACCAAATGAATTACAGAGAAACAATGTCGCGCCTGAATAATGCACTTAACAATATTGATTTGGCTTATACTGTCATAGCAAAAAAACACGGACTGACCTTCAATGCCTTAATGATGGTCTGTTTGATTGATGAAAAGAAAAATGTGACGCAAAAACAGATTTGTGATGCACTCTATCTTCCTAAATCCACCGTTCATAGTATTTTATTGGACTTTATAAATCTGGAATATATCATGTTTATGATAGGTAGCAATAAGAAAGAGAAAATTGTTGTTTTCACCACAAAAGGTGCTAAACACTTTTTTAAAGTACTTGAAGAAACACGACTGTTTGAGGATAGAGTTCTTGCTATTCTTGGCGATGATGTTTGTGCTGTTCTCGTTGAAACGGCTGAAAATCTCGGCCAAATTATTAAACAAGAAATTGCAGGTTTATGCGGAAATGAGGTGTCAAATTAATGGAGGTTAAAATCAAAGCATTGGAGCGTAGGGATTTTAGCAAGGTTATTGATTTTGCTATTAAAGGAATGCACTTTGACAGATATGTTGATAGCAGTTTGGCATTGCGACTTTACGGCAGATACTTCCTTTATATGGAGTTGGAGCGCGCAACACAAGTTCTTGCGGCATATATAGATGACAGGCTTGTAGGGATTCTTATGGCTGATATGAAAGGCGAGCCTAAACTGTATCCCTCTTTTTGGAGAAGAACATATGTTAAAATGGTTAAGTCGGTCATGGCGGTTGCAATGAAAGGCGGGCCTGATGTATATGACATGGCAAATAAAGCAATGTTCAAAGAATTTGTGAAGAGGACCGTTCCGAATGGAGAAATCTGCTTCCTTGCGGCAGACCCCACAGAGCACGGAAAAGGAATTGGCACAAAACTGCTTGATGAATTGAGCAGACGCGAAAAAGGCAAGTTAATTTATCTATATACTGATGATAACTGCACCTATCAGTTTTACGAGCACAAAGGCTTTGAACGTTCCGAGGAAAAGGAAATTCGGATGCAGCTTGGTGAAAAAAACGTATCTCTTACCTGTTTGTTGTACAGCAAACAACTATAACATCTCCTGAATACATCGCTTAAAAAAGCACTTCGAGCAAGCTGACCCGAAGTGTTTTTTGCTTATCTGCTCTCTGCGAAAACCGCAAGCATCAATTCCGCACCCAGCTTGAAGCCACAAGAAAAAGCGTTAACCTGCTCTGTATCGCTGGACTGTGTGTAGAGGTTCTTCCTGAAAACGCTGGCAACCGTCCAGTGACATCTTCTGAATAAGTGCCGCTTTTCATCCTCGCTCTTGCGGTTAATCTCCGGGGTTTCTGCGCTGCGGACGGGGCGGCGCTCCCACGGGGATATACGGCCATAATAAAGGTCGGTTAGGATACTGTTCATTCCTTCACCGCACCCCTTTCCCTTGCGACGGTGTAGGTAGATGTAAACCTCGTAGGTAGATGTAAAAAACCTCTACCATAAGCAGGATGCCAAACTTCAAAGCATCGGTATAGGTATCATGCCGGGTGATACCCTCAATGTCTCCCTGAGTCTCACAGTATGTATCAAATAACTCTTTCCCGGTATCGTCCAGCATGGCGTTCAGCTTTACCATACTTGTCAGCTTTCGTTTGGCGGCTTTGATAAAGGGGAGTTTTGCGGGTAATATCCAGAGTCAAAACCAATATTGCCCATATACAGTTCTTCCAATATACTCTACATCGTATCTTCCTTTCACAATGTTATCCGACATTGCTTGAAAGGATTTGCGGCGCTTGTTAAAATATTTACGCTACATCTGCTTTCGGGCATGTGTCTGCTGGGAAGTGGCGTGTTTCTCTTCTGGGAGTGCGTCGCTTCCTTCATTTTTTACTTAGGTCGTCATAAATCCTGTCAATTCCCTTTCGGACAACATTAGAAGTAGTTGTGTTTAAAGCTTTTTTGCAAACCTCTAATTTTTTTTTGTATTATCATCCACCAACACAAAAATTCGGTCCCTCATGGGTCTATCGCCAGATGGAGGACGTCCCATCTTTTTTTGCGCCACATTCCCACCCCACTTACATGCGCATCTTTATATTAAACTTTCATGCGCATAAAAGTCAAGTGCAATTTATATATTCACAAGAAATTCAACTATTTCTTGAAAAAACTACTTAGGTAAAATATATATCAAAGAATAGCTAAGCTGCTCAGTTTATAGTCTGTCTATCCTTAAAACACAACAAACGCTGACCGCAAAAAGTTGGCAGCAAAGCGGAGGCGCAGGGCCTGCGTTTACAAGGGCGCAGCCGAAGCGAGCGCGACTTTTTGCGCTAAAGGAGGGGCAAGGGAGCGGGCGGAGGTTTTTCTTGAATAAGAAAAACGGAGCAAAGCGTACTTTGCCCCGACGTGGTGCGGGAAACAGGACTTGAACCTGCATGAAGTCACCCTCACACGGACCTGAACCGTGCGCGTCTGCCAATTCCGCCATTCCCGCTGGTTTTGGTGGATGGGGATGGATTCGAACCATCGAAGTCTGTGACGGCAGATTTACAGTCTGCTCCCTTTGGCCGCTCGGGAATCCCTCCATAAATAAAATGGAGCTGGCGATAGGAATTGAACCCACAACCTGCTGATTACAAGTCAGCTGCTCTACCATTAAAGCTAACACGGCGTAATTATAGATAATCAGCTGGACTTACACCAGCCTAAAATACAGTTAAGCCTCGACTTACTGCATCACCAACCAATCCATTGGGTGCATTTATATCTCTGCCATGATTATCTATAATAGTTGAACTATCAGGATTCGAACCTGAAATCTAAGAACCAAAATCTTATGTGTTACCATTACACCATAGTTCAAGAAAACAAGTTGTAAAAATAGTAGTTTAATACTGGATTGCCTATCGAGGATTTCTACTCATTACATATTTTATTATGATAATGTATTTACAACTTGTTGTATTAATTTGTTACTTATTATTTTTGTGAATAAGCGTTACACGATATACCGGCCGGCATTTATTACGTTCATCACCACCGACTACGATAGTTTGAACATGACTGATTTTGCGACCTTTTCCCATTTTACCAACTTTATTATTTTCGTTAGCACGAGGGATAATGTAAGGCATAGTTCTTGTGTTTGTTTGTTTATTATTTATGATTCAAATATAATAATTATATATGGTATGACCAAACAAATCTTAAAATTTATTTTGCATCATCATATATAATAGTGAGTGAACCATCAGATTCCTCACGAGCTTTAATTTTATTAATAACTTGATTAATGACAATAGTTGCAATAGCCATTTTGTCTTTTTCCAATATTACAGGACAATAATCAATTAGTTTACGATAAATATATTCAATTTGTTTCTTAAATATACTTGTAACTTCAGGTTCAAATCTATGAATATTATCGTAAACCTTTTGATTAATAACAAATAGGATATATAACTGTTTATCATCAAAAACAAGTCTATCTTCGATTTCTTTAACAACATCCAAAACCATTTGACCAGCATCTTGCTGACTTGTTTTGAAACAATTAATATTATCACAATTAATTCTATCGAGAACTTCTCGAACGATATTATAATAATACTTGGTTGAATGTCGATAACGTTTACCAAAGATATTAACAACTTCTTCAAGAGCAAAGAACATAATATAACAATATATCATCGTCAGATTTGTCATCAGAATAATATCATTATATATGCCTCTTTTCTTAAAATCTTTTTCTTGTTCAGCAGTCATATTTAGCTAATCTGATTTTTTCGCAGCTCTAATGACTTTAATTAAACATATTGTTGCAACAATCATAATAAGAATGATATTTCCAGTATTCTTTTCAGTTTTATAATTATCTGCATGAATACTATTATATTCAGTAACTGTCATAGGCCTAATAGCAGATAATGAACGACCTCGTAAATGTTCCGGTTCCACACTTGGAAATACTATATCAGCACCAACACCCGCAGGAGCATTTTCGACACGAGTCATTGTTGGATTAGGGTCTTCGAACTGAATAACACAATCTTCTAAATTTGGCATATTTTACATGACATAAATAACAATTCGAGTAATATAAGTTTGTCTTTCAGTAGGATTAGTTTCAGTTTTAAGAATATATTCTTTTCGACGAACTATATATCGAACATTATTAATTTCAATATAATCGTCACGACTAACATTAATATCACCTTGTATAGGTAAATTAATAATAGTTCCTTTTGTTTCAGATATAATTTCACATAACATGATTATCTGTATTGATTAGTTAAACTTATGTTCTTTGATTATTTGAGCTTTTGCTCTATCAATCACTTTAACAACTCTGTAAACTCTTTTAAGAACATCTTTCTCATTTTCTTGTTTACAGAGTTCAATAGCACTATTAAATTCATCCTCGATAAGAGATTTGTTCTTAATAGGAAATCTCATTGAATTAGTATAATGATAACCTTCAATGTAAATTTCATATCGAAAAATATCCTTATTAGAAAGTTTAATAATATCAACATCAACTTTCATATTAGTAACAGTATTAGCGTCACGAGTGGGCGTCCAACCCACTCTCCCACCGGGGAGCGGAGCGGCTGGGCGTAGCCCAGCTGCGTAGCCCTCTCCAGTTGCAACTTATTTTTTGTTAGCTTTTCTATAAGCATCACGAAATTCTCGAACAGTATCAGCGAACGATTTACGATAAATACGCTGACGTTCTTTACAATAGTAAACGATTTGTGCGATACCGTTTACTTCTTTAACAGATACAATTAGTTTAGCAGTCATATGATTAACAGTTTATACTCCAATAGCAATACCAGTTAGGAAAGCTAATGAAATAATTATATAAATAATACCAGTGAGAGTTTTTGATTCATCACCGTCAATACATTTGCAAAAGCCTATTAGACCTATTAAACTCCAAAAGACTATTGCTATTATTTTCCATATCATAAATTAATATTGATTATGAATCATTGTATTAATTTTACAAGTATCTTCAAGATAATCAAGATATTTATGATATGAACTTTCACTTGTAAAACGATAAGAATACTGATTATGGTCTGTTTTAATATCAACAAGATGTCCATTATCATCTAAATAAATAGACTCAATAGAATACTTATTAATATAAACATCCCCCAAACATACAAAACCATCTTGAATATCATCATTAATAGTTTTATCAACTGCTCTATCTTTGGCCTTATTATAGGTATAAGTAATAGCGGAAATAATAAAGCAAATGATGATACAAATACAAGGAAGAAAAAACATACTGTTCGACATAATTGAATTATTGTTAAAATTTATAATGTAAAATGTGCTATAACTTGACCAATCAGTAAGAATAATAGTACGAGAGATACTATTTTGATATTTTTATTTACTGATTTGAATGTTGATATTTCTCGTTGAAGTTTACTAATATAAGACGATTGTCTTTCAAGTCGGTCATTTAATTCTTCATTACGAGATATGAGAGCTTGTACTTTTTCTGATATTTCACGAGTTTGTTCTGTTGCTTCTTCAATAATTTTAGATTTTCGTAAACTAAGAAGTCTTACTTCTACATATTGAAGAATAAATTCTCGTGATGTTGTACCTAATGCAGATGTTTCTATCGAACTAAGTATATCATAAATATCTTCGATAGCTAATGTAGGAAATTTCTTAATTAATGCCATCATATCAGGCATTGTAATACTACCCATACCTGCAACGATTGTACGTTCTAATGCAGATATTTTTCGTTTAGGAGATTCTGTTGTGTTCATAGTTGATTAAATTAATGAAATGAGATATTTTGCAAGTAATACAATCCAATATCCTGCGAATAAGAATATTAGAAATGATGCTTGTAGTTTTTCTGTTAGTGTAAATTCTGATTCACCAGTTATGTCTACTGAATTTCCTACTGTTAATTTAACAAATAAATAGGAAATAATAAATCCAATGATAGCACAAGTCATGATAATAATGATGTTAAAATTAATATAATTGATAATAAAGATAAGTAATATAAAAGTAAAGAATAAATAATTACAATTAATATT
>OHPH01000815.1_pt1 | contig 15053 bp, 13 predicted proteins | sample 1577681 | NCBI WGS metagenome assembly OHPH01 (sample SAMEA3879603, study PRJEB24766) | human gut metagenome | biome: human-associated habitat; feature: feces | place: USA | collected 1985/1987 | reverse complement strand
GTGCAAGACCGGTCTGCTGACCCACCGTCTTGATGATGGTGCCGATGAGCAGACTGGCGAACAGGCCCTGTGCCATTGCGCCCAGCGCGTCAATGAGGTAACGCTGCGGAGAGATGACGATATCCTTCCGCACCAAAAATTCTTTCAGCTTCGACATAAAACTTGCCTTTCTATCCAAAACAGATCGTTAAGGTTACGAACGTATGTTCTGTATCATACCATACACCTGTCAAGACAGCAAGAGGTTGCTGGAAAAAATGTGAAATTTCGGCTTTGTGCAATGTTCTGCCCTGCCGGAACGTATTCCATTTAGAACTTTTTCCGACACACTGCCCCGGTGGAGAATTTGTGTAGAAGCCCGCTGTGCCGTTGACGGCTCCCCGCGTGCGGGTGTATACTAGAGGAAGCGTAAAGTTATCATCCGCCGTCCTTTTTATTATAAGCGCATGGGCGGCGTGGAATAAAAGCGGGCCCGCCCCGGGCAAGGGGCAAAGACCCGGTGCAGCACAGCGCTGCATCACCGGGAGATTCGGAGGCAGAGACGATAGATGAAAAAACGATTTGACCGATCCGGCACAGCCCGCCGCAAGGCGGTGACAGCCATTGCAGCGCTGACCATGGCGCTGGTTCTGGCTGTGGGCGGCGCAGGGGCAGCGACCCTGCTGTCTGCACAGCCGGAAACTTTGACCGTGGGCGCAGTCGTGCCCCACGTTACCGCCGAAGCACCGCAGCAGACTGCTCCGGCTGACCCTGCCCCGGCAGCGGAGAGCACGGCGACTGCCCCGGAGCAGGCAGCGGAAAGCACCGCGCAGCCGCAGCAGGCTGAGTCTGTCCCGGAACAAGCAAAAAAACCGGAAACCGCCGAAACTGCACCGGCTGAACCGGAAGAATCTGCCGCAGCACCGGAAACGTCGGAAACACCGGCACAGCCCGCCGGGGACGCCGCACTGGAGGAGGAGAACTCCCCTGCCATGCTGCTGGAGGAGACCCCGGAGCTGGCCGCGCAGGACCCGCAGGCTCCCGCAGCGGACGGCACCGCCCAGAACGACACCGCCAGCCAGCACACCCCGGAGGGCAGCGTACTGCTGACCCCGGAGCAGATCCAGCAGGCGCTGGATTCCGGCGCGCTGGAGGATGCCGAGGCGCAGTGCATCGACCTGACTGACGAAAATGGCTTTTTCCGGTGGCTGTTCAACTGGCTGTTCGGCAGCAAGGATAAGGAAGAGGAACCGGCTCCGGCCTACTCCGGCTGGCGCACCGAGAACGGCAAGACCTACTACTATGCGCAGGACACCAACAAAAAGGTCACCGGTCTGCGCTCCATTGACGGCAAGCTGTATTATTTCGATGCCAACGGCGTTAAACAGGACAACGTGACCTTTGGCATCGACGTGTCCAAGTATCAGTCCGGGCTGGACTGGAACAAGATCAAAAAGTCCGGGGTGAGCTTCGTCATCATCCGCATCGGCTACCGGGGCTACGGCGCTGCGGGAAACTTGGTCAAGGACCCCATGTTCGAGGAGCACTTCACCAACGCCCGCAATGCGGGGCTGAAGGTGGGCGTGTATTTCTTTACGCAGGCCGTGAACGAGGCCGAGGCGCAGGAGGAGGCCGATGGCTGCAACTGGGCTTTGAATGGCCGGATGCTGGACTACCCCATCTTCTATGACACCGAGGCCTCCACCGCCCCGCGCGGCACCGGCCGCGCCGACGGTCTGGGTGTTGAGGACCGCACCAAATGCGCCATCGCCTTCTGCGAGCGGGTGAAGGAGCTGGGCTACAAGCCCGGTGTGTACGCCTCCACCACATGGTACCGCAAGCGGGTGGATTACAACACCCTGCGCAGCCGCTACACCATCTGGAACGCCCACTACGGCGTCTCCTCCAGCCCCATCGGCTGCGATATGTGGCAGGGCACCAGAACAGCCCACATCAACGGCTACAGCGGCGAGCTGGACGCCAATATCAGCTATATCGGGTAAAAGAGACTAAACACCCCCGGTCAGGGCTTGCGCCGCTGACCGGGGGTGTTTTTATCATACTGTCCTGTTTTTCCGCATAAGCTGGTGGCAGAGTATGCAAGCGCAAATGGCGGGGAGGCATGGGGATATGTTTGTGGTCACACTGAGCAAGACGAGCCTGAAAAAACTGGGAGCAGGGGCGGCGTGCTGCGCGCTGGTGGTGTTCAGCGCCATGCTGGGGCGGTTCATCAGTACCCGGACGGTGGCGGTGGCTGCCCCGGTGAACCGTATCGAGAGCGCACAGGACATCCAGACATGGTTTACCGGCTACGGGCTGGAGGTGGACGGCGCGTCCATCACGGCGGATAAGGTCAAGATCCCCCGCAGGTGGGACGACAGTTTTTCTGCCTTCAACGGGGTGGTGCAGCAAAGCGGCATGGATCTTGCCCGCTACAAGGGCAAAACTGTGGAAAAATGGTCGGCGCTGCTCCCGGCGGCAAGCAACGGCGAGACCAGCCGCTACGGGGTGCTGCTGGTGTATAAAAAGAAGGCCGTGGGCGCGTATCTGCTGGAAAAACCTTCCGGCACGGTGCTGGGGCTGCAGGACGCTCAGAACGAACTGGCAAAGCAGACTTCCGGCGAGGATTACAGCGGCGACTGGGGCGAGCGGCACGACGAGCAGCTGACCGACAGCACCGCGCAGCAGACCTCCGGCGAACCGGAGGCAGAACCCGAAGCCGCCCCGCAGGCAGCCCCCTACACCGAGCTGCCGCTGAACGCAGAAGGGTATCCCGTGGAATAGGGACGGCATTGCTTAAAAAACGACCTTTTTTAAGCTCTTGTCCGGCAGTTGCACAAACTGCCTAGTTTTTACAAACGATTCGACAAAAATTAGACAAAACACGGATTTTTGTAGCATCCGTATGTTCAAATATAACAAAAAATTCTTGTAAAAATCGGCAATATGAAACGGTGCAAAAAAAACGGTACGGGTTTATAATAATAGTATACCGATTCCCGTTGGCAAAGCCATGTTCCGGGGCTGAATGTGCAGCCCGGGCAGAGGGATCAAGTAATAAGGAGAAAATGATTATGAAGGAATTTCAGTACACTATTAAGGATGCCTGCGGCATCCATGCCCGTCCCGCCGGCCTGCTGGTCAAGACCGTGAAGGGCTTTGCAAGCACTGCCACCCTCGAGAAGGACGGCAAGAGCTGCGATATGCGCAAGCTGATGGCTCTGATGGGCATGGGCGTCAAGCAGGGCGAGACCGTGACCATCAAGGTCGAAGGCGATGATGAAGAAGCAGCCGCAGAGGCAATCCAGAAGTTCCTGAGCGAGAACGTCTGAGCCGCGACTTGAAAGCCGAGCCCTCGCGGGAAAACTGCGGGGGCTTTTTTGACAAAACGCCGGGCGCTGCACGCCCGGCTGTAAGTGGAAGGAGAACGTGCTATGCAGGTAGGCACCGGCAAAAGCGTGCTCAATGGCATCGCCATTGGCAAGCTGAAGATCTACAAGAAAAAAGATACCGCGATTTCCACCGCCCCTGTGGCAGATACCGCCGCAGAGCTGGAGCGTTTTGAAGCTGCCCGCCAGAAGGCCATTGAGCAGCAGACCGCCCTGTACGAAAAGGCACTGGCAGAAGCCGGCGAGGACATCGCCGAGGTGTTCAACATCCACGCCATGATGCTGGATGATGACGACTTTGTGGACGCCATCAAGGAGATCATCAACGGACAGAAGATGTGCGCCGAGTACGCCGTCAAGACCGCCGGCAACAATCAGGCTGCGGTGTTCTCTGCGATGGACGACCCGTATCTGCAGGCCCGCAGCGCCGATGTGCTGGACATTGCGCAGGCCATGCTGGACATTCTGCAGGGGGTGGACAACGCTTCCCTGCAGGGCACCGAGCCCAGCATTCTGGTAGCCGAGGATCTGGCTCCCTCCGAGACCGTGCGCATGGATAAAAGCCTGCTGCTGGGCTTCATCACCCGCGAGGGCAGCTCCAACAGCCACACCGCCATTCTGGCACGCAGCATGAACATCCCCGCCCTGATCCAGTGCAAGGACATTCAGGACGACTGGGACGGCAAGATGGCTGTGGTGGACGGCTACAACGCCTGTGTGTATGTGGACCCCACCCCCGACCTGCTCAAGAGCCTGAAAAAGCGCCAGCAGGAGGACCAGAAAAAGCAGGCCCTGCTGCAGGAGCTGAAGGGCAAGCCCAACACCACGCTGGACGGCAAGACCATCAACGTGTTTGCCAACATCGGCGGCATGAGCGATGTGGGCGCGGTCCAGCAGAACGACGCGGGCGGCGTGGGCCTGTTCCGCACCGAGTTCGTCTACCTGAACTGCAAGGACTTCCCCACCGAAGACTACCAGTTCGAGGCTTACAAGCAGGTGTTGGAAAGCCTTGCACCCCGCAAGGTGGTGGTGCGCACCTGTGATATCGGCGCAGATAAGACCGTGGATTACATGAAGCTGGATCACGAGGATAACCCCGCGCTGGGCTACCGCGCCATCCGCATCTGCCTGACCCGCAAGGACTTTTTCAAGACCCAGCTGCGTGCGCTGCTGCGTGCTTCCGCCTACGGCAACATGAGCATCATGTTCCCCATGATCACCAGCCTGCGGGAGCTGCAGGACGCCAAGGCTGTTCTGGAAGAGTGCCGCGCCGAGCTGACCGCCGAGGGCGTCAAGATGGGGCAGAACATTGAAGTGGGCACCATGATCGAGACCCCCGCCGCCGTGCTCATCGCGGACGAGCTGGCCGCCGAGTGCGACTTCTTCTCCATCGGCACCAACGATCTGACCCAGTACACCTGTGCACTGGACCGCCAGAACGCAAAGCTGGAGCCCTTCTTCAACCCCCATCACCCCGCCGTGCTGCGCGCCATCAAGATGACCATTGAAGCCGGTCACCGCCACGGCATCTGGGTAGGCATCTGCGGCGAGCTGGGCGCCGACACCGCCCTGACCGAGACCTTCCTGCGCATGGGCGTGGACGAGCTGTCCATGAACGCCAAGAGCATCCTGCCGGTGCGCAAGATCATCCGCAGCGTAGACCTGAGCAAGCCCTCTGAGAAGGCCTGAACCGCGGAAAAAATATTATTATAATTTGTGGCTCAGAAACGCCTGCGGGCGTTTCTGAGCCACTTTTTTTCACAGAAGGGGTAACTCCCGGACAGACAAACTTTGCCGCCACACAAAAAAGCTCCCCCTTTCGGGGGAGCTGGCACGCCGTAAGGCGTGACTGAGAGGGTTCGCGCGGTGCGCATTCCCGATCATTTCCGCTGTTCCAGCATGGTCTGGAGGCGGGTCTTGGCGCGGTAATAGGTCACCCGCGCCCATGCAGCATTGTGACCAAAAATAGCCCCGATGCGGTCAAAGGGCAGTTCGCCAAACACCCGCAGGCTGAAAACCTCCTTGTAGGGTTCTTCCAGCGCGTGCAGACACTGGTGCACCGTAAAGGCGGCATCCTTGTCCACCAGCAGCTGCGCAATGTCCGGACTGTCGGCGGCTTTTGTTTCGGCATCTTCCAGCGGGGCGGCGTGCTTTGCGCGGCGGCAGTGGTCGTAGTAGGCGTTGCGCGCCACGGTGAACAGCCACGCCCGCACATCCTGCTTGCCGTCATAGTCTTTCAGGCCGTCCAGTGCCCGGAAAAAGGTCTCCTGCGTCAGTTCCTCGGCCAGCGCTTCGCTGCGGGTAAGCCCCTGCAAAAACAGACAGACGTCCCGGAAGTAGAGCCGGTAGATGGTTTCAATGTCCATAGGCATCACTCCGGCCATTCGACCTCATCCCATGCCACAGGCTCGCTGCCCACTGCATACCATGTACCGTCCTGACCGTTGAACGCCACCGTCATATCCGCTGCATCCACCACCGCCGAGCGGTCAGTGCGCATCCATCCAGTGCTGCGGAGCAGGTCTGTGTCCTTTTGCAGCAGCTTGTCAAGGGCATCGTGCACCCACGGAATGCGGTAGCGGATGACCTCGTAGTGCTCGTCGGCATGGGTCGGCTTCAGGTATACGTCCTCGGCGCGGGTCTCCAGCACCCAGCCGTTGGCACCGTTTTCTGTCTGCCGGTAGTAAGCCTGCAATCGTGCATCAAAAAAGGATACCCGGTCGCAGGCGGTGTAGCCGTACCAGCCAAAGCCGCACACCGCCGCCAGCGCCAGCGCTGCCGCAAAGCTGCACAGCATGGTGCGCAGACGGCGGCGGTTCAGGCTGCTGCGGATGTTTTTCAGCGGTGCATCCGGCTGGGGTTCCGGCTGCACAGGCACCGGCTTTTCCATCCGTTCCAGCTCTGCACGGCAGGCGGGACACGCTGCAAGGTGCTGCTCCACCAGCGCACTGCTGGCGGGGCTAGCAAGCTTTTCGGCGTACAGGGGCAGTAAATCGCGGATCACGTCACATTCCAGCTTCATGGTCATTTCCTCCTTTGCGGGCTTTCGTGCGCCCTTTCACCCCAATAACGCACAAAGAGGAAAAACGTTACAGGTTTTTTCAAAAAACTCCCCCAGCCACGCAGAAGCGAAGACTGAGGGAGTTTGTTCAGTTTTCCTTCCAGAACAAGCCGCCGGAGGTCTGGAACAGCAGCCGGGGGTTCACGCTTCTGCTGCCCAGCTTGAAGTCCATGGTCAGCTCCTCGCCCAGTGCGCCCACGGCCTGTCCCTTTTCCACGGTCTGTCCCTTGCTGACCGAAAGCTCCTGCAAGCCGTACAGGTAGCTGCGCAGCCCGCAGCCGTGGTCGATGACCACCGTATTGCCGGTAAGCGCAAGATCGCCCGCAAACACCACCGTGCCGTTAGCTGCGGCGCGGCAGGGCGCACCGGGAATGGTGTACAGCTTTGTGGAGTTGGAGCGGCTGCCCTGCTGGCCGTTCGTCACCTTGATTTGTCCGTAGTCCACCAGGGTCATGGAGTCCTCGGCAGGGGGCACAAAGCCGCCCTGCCACTGCTTGGCGGTGGCGGCAGCTTCGTACAGCGGCCAGATGGCACTGCGGAACTGGGCGTTGGCGCTCTCCGCAGCCGGTTCTTCGGCTTCCACCTCCACCGTGCCAAAGTCCTTCGGCAGCACGGTCAGGGTGCGGGTGATGGTCTCGCCGTTCACCGTGATGTTCACCTCGTGTCCGCCGGAGGAAGCGTTGTATGCCGCCGGGATGTAGGCCCGCCAGCCATCGGCTGCACGCACGCACTGCACATTGCCAAGGTCTGTTTCCACCGTGGGTGCTGCATCGCCGGTCATGCCGGAGATGCGCAGGCCCACAATGCCGCCCTGCTCCACCCGCTCGGCGGAAAGCTCCACCTCCGCGCTGGCCTGCAGGGTAAAGCGGAAGCTGTACCGGTACCAGCCGGTGGGCTTTGCGGGGCGCTCTAACCCCAGGTTTTTGCGCAGCTGCCCGGTGCTGCCGCCTTCAAACTGGGTGATGACCCCGCCCTTGGGCACGCGCCATGCGGTCAGCTCCGCCTTATATTCGCCGTTCGCGGGGAAGAGAAAGTTCTGGTACTCCCCTGCGCTGCCCGTAAACAGCACATCCCCCGCCGCATTCTGGATGGTCAGGGCGGTGTAGCCCGTCCAGTCCGGCAACGTCAGCTCCGGGTGGGCGGTGTACAGCACACCCAGCTTCTGCACGGTCAGGGTGGCGGGGCTGGCAAACACCTTATCCAGCTGCCCGCCCAGCAGCGGCACCTGCCAGCAGGAGCCGTTCGGCTCCAGCGCCTGCCCGCCGCACTGCGCCGCCCCGTCCGGGCAGCCGCCCTCGGTGGTAAAGGCATAGCTTACCCCCATCACAGCCGCCAGCAGCACCACCACACCCAGCGCCACACTGATGATCCAGAGCAAAAAACGCTTCATGTTCCTTCTCCTTATGTACAAAAAGGGCGCACCGGGACAGTCCGTTCAGACAGACTGCTCCGTGCGCCCCGATGCGCTTATCTTCCCGGCAGTTTCCGGTATTCAAGGATCATTCTGCCTCGGTCTCGTCCTCAGCAGCAGCTTCCTCCGGCTCTACGGTTTCTGCATCATCCTCGCCAAACAGCAGGCGCTCGTACTCGTCCAGCTCCTTCTCGCGGCGGTTCAGGTAAAGAGCCACAGCAGCCAGCGCACCAGCCACAGCAGCCAGAACAGCGATCACAGCGACCAAGCAAGATTTTTTCATAGATTCAGTACACTCCTTTTTGCAGTTGAAACGTTGTTTCAGCTTGATTTTTCCAGCGGGCGTCCCGCAAAAGGATCTTGATTCAAGCGGCGATCAGCGCCGCCTTGTAGCTTTTATTATACCCGTTCCCGCCCAAAATTACAACCGTTGCACCCCAATTTTCACGCCCTGAAGGTGCTGCGTGGCGCAGTTTGGGCAGTGTGCCGGTTTTGGCGCGGTTCATTACAGCAAATTGCCAAAGTCACAGCAGCAGCGGCTTATACGCCCGGAACGCCCCGGGCAGGGCGTAGGCGGTGCGCAGCTGCTCCCGGCTTGCCCAGACATAGCCCGCCGGGGCACTTTGCGCCGCAACGCGCAGCTGCACGCCGGACATGAGCCACTCGATATGGGTAAAGATATGCTTTGCGGCGGGCAGGGCGGCGGGAGCTGCCGTGCCGGTGTCCAGCCCCAGTGCCGTAAGCCGCGCCAGCACCTCGGCCTGCAAAAGATGCTCGTCCTCCCACAATACCGGCTGCCACAGCCCGGCCAGCAGCCCTTTTTGCGGTCGCTGCTGTACCAGAAAGCCCGCCGGGCTTTCCACCAGTGCCAGCGTTACCGGCACAATCTTGCGGGGCTTCGGCTTTGCCTTCTGGGGCAGCTGGGCGGTGGTGCCCGCCGCCCGGGCGCGGCAGCTTTCCGCCAGCGGGCACTGCCCGCACAGGGGCGCGCCGTTAGGCACGCAGACCAGCGCACCCAGCTCCATCAGCGCCTGATTGTAGTCCCCGGCCTTTTCCGGCGGCTGATGCTCCATGACCCGGGCGGTAAAGGCCTTTTTTACCGCCGGTTCTGTAATCACACCCGGGTCATTATACAGACGGGAAAACACCCGCAGCACATTGCCGTCCACGGCGGGCACGGGAAGTCCGAAGCTGATGGACGCGATGGCTCCGGCGGTGTACTCCCCGATGCCGGGCAGGGCCAGCAGGGCGTTGTAATCAGCAGGCAGCTGCCCGCCGTACTGAGCGCAGACGATCTTCGCTGCCTTCTGCAGATTGCGCACCCGGCTGTAATAACCCAGCCCCTCCCACAGCTTGTGCAGCTTTTCCTCCTCACATCCGGCCAGCGCGGGGATATCTGGCAGGGCGGCAAGGAAGCGCTCGTAGTAGGGCAGCGCCGCCGAGACCCGGGTCTGCTGCAGCATGATCTCGCTCAGCCAGACATGGTAGGGCGTGGGGTCCTCCCGGAAGGGGAGGATGCGGCGGTTGGCGTAGAACCAGTCCAACAGGGCAGGAGCGATATTTTCCACTTGTATTTATCTCCTTGTTGAAAACAACCCTCTCCGTCATTGCTCCGCAATGCCACCTCTCCCGAGGGGAGAGGCTATGCGGCCTTTATCCAAGAGCCGCAATAGGCTCCCCCTTCGGGGGAGCTGGCAAAGCCGACAGGCTTTGACTGAGAGGGCGAGGACGCTGCCCGTGTGCAGCAGCCCCTTTTGTATGAGTGCATGATATGATCCCGCATTGACAAATCTGCGCAGAATAAGTACAATAAAACATAGCCATCCGCAAATTTTTTGCATGAGAATAAAGGAGCGTTTTTCTATGCCGAGCAATAAAGTCCGCACCCGTTTTGCACCCTCGCCTACGGGTTATATGCACGTTGGCAACCTGCGTACCGCCCTGTACACCTACCTGATGGCAAAGCACGAGGATGGCACCTTCATCCTGCGCATCGAGGACACCGATCAGGGCCGCTATGTGGAGGGCGCTGTGGATGTCATCTACAACACCCTGCGGGAGACCGGCCTTTTGTGGGACGAGGGCCCGGATATCGGCGGCCCCGTTGGCCCCTATGTGCAGAGCGAGCGCATGGGCATGTTCAAGCAGTACGCCGAGCAGCTGGTGGCAGAGGGCAAGGCCTATTACTGCTTCTGCACCGAGGAGCGCTTGGAAGCTCTGCACGCCGAGCAGCGCGCTGCCGGTGAGATGACCCACTATGACGGCTGCTGCCGCGAGCTGCCCAAGGAGGAAGTGGAAAAGCGCCTTGCCGCAGGCGAGCCTTATGTCATCCGCCAGAAGATCCCCCGCGAGGGCGTGACCGGCTTTGACGATGTGGTGTACGGCCACATCGAGGTGAACAACAGCGAGATGGACGACCAGATCCTCATCAAGACCGACGGAATGCCCACCTACAACTTTGCCAACGTTGTGGACGACCACCTGATGGGCATCACCCATGTCATCCGCGGCAGCGAGTATCTGTCCTCCACCCCCAAGTACAACCTGCTGTATCAGGCCTTTGGCTGGGAGATTCCCACCTATATCCACTGCCCGCCCGTGATGAAGGACGCGCAGAACAAGCTGTCCAAGCGCAACGGCGATGCCAGCTATCAGGATCTGGTGGCCAAGGGCTACCTGAGCGAGGCCGTGATGAACTACATCTGCCTGCTGGGCTGGAGCCCCAAGGGCGAGTACGCCGAGCAGGAGATCTTCTCCCTGCCGGAGCTGGTCAAGATCTGGTCGCCGGAGGGCATTTCCAAGTCCCCCGCCATCTTCGACCCCCTCAAGCTGCGGGCCATCAACGCGGAGTATATCCGCCGCCTGAGCCCTGAGGAGTTCCAGAAGAAGGCCGAGCCCTGGATCGATCAGGCCGTGCACACCTCCATCGACAAGAAGCTGCTGTGCGCAAACCTGCAGCCCCGGTGCGAGGTGCTGGGCGAGATCCCCGAGCAGCTGGATTTCTTTGACGCCATGCCGGAGTACGACGTGAGCCTGTACGCCAACAAAAAGCAAAAGACCACCCCGGAAACGGCCAAAGAAGCACTGGAAGCCCTGCTGCCGGTGCTGAGCGACGAGGCTCTGGATTTTGCAAACCGCGATGCCGTGTTCGATGCCTGCAAGGCAAAGGCCGAGGAGCTGGGCAAAAAGAACGGCTGGCTGCTCTACCCGCTGGGCATTGCCCTGTCCGGCAAGCAGCGCACCCCCGGCGGCGGCACCGACCTTGCCTGCATGATGGGCCGCGAAAAGACCCTGCAGCGCGTGCAGGAGGCTCTTGCAAAGCTGAACGGTTAAGTAATATAAGTACAGTGATCTGGGAGGTGGAACCTATGATGTACCCGTTTATGACATTGGATGACGATACCGAGATCGTGCATTCCGAGATGAAGCCCGATGGCCGGGTGAAGGTGTACCTTGAAAAACCGGATGCAGAAGATTGTTTCCACTCAGCAGTGTGCTGGCTGCCGGGCTATGACTGGCAGGAGGTGCACGGCTTCACGCCGGAGGAGATCGCGCGGTATCAGAAGATCGTGGAGTCCACCGCGCATCTGATCTTGCAGTTCTCCCAAGAAGGAGGCGTGGAAAATGCCGCAGGTTTTTAAGGTTGGTTCCTACTGGGTCTATTTCTGGGCCAATGAGAACGAACCGCTGGAGCCGATCCATGTGCACGTTGCGCAGGGCGCACCCAACAGCAACGCCACCAAGATCTGGATCACCAAGGCGGGCGGCTGCTACCTGTGCAATAATAACTCTCAGATCCCGCCCCGGGTGCTGCGCAACATTATGGCAGTTATTGAAGCGCGCAGCGGAGAAGTGATCGAAAAATGGACAGCCTTTTTTGGCGAGATCCGCTATTTCTGCTGAACAGTTGAAAATACCCCTAAAGCTCTGCGGCAAAATGACGGCCGCAGGGCTTTTTTGCGTCTTTGGGCGGGTTTGGGGCGGTTCTATGCACCGCGCCAAAAAGCGCCGCTGCCCCGCGTTACAGTATATGCAGACAGTGCGGGGAACAGAACAAAAATCCCCGCCGGAAAGCGGGGGATTTTTATGACAGAGCGGATGGGTGTTTTATCTTCGGACGGGCGGTGCTTGCAGCCTTCGCCCTTAGCGGCACGGGCGATGCTGCGCCCGGCGGCGCGGCGGCTGGCAGCGGTGGGCATCGGCTTTGCAGGCGGCTGGGCAGTGCTGTACGGGGCGCTGATGCCCTTTGGGCTGGGGCTGACCCTTGGGCTGGCAGAGGATTGTTTTGCGCCCTGCGCGGCAGGGGCGGCGCTGGGGCTGCTGCTCCACGGGCTGGGTGCGCTCTCGCTGCGCAGCCTGTGTCAGCTGTGTGCGCTGGGCGCTGCCGTGGCAGCCCGCTGGCTGCTGCCGCAAAAGTTTGTACCCGCCGCGCTGGCGGGCTGCGGCACATTGACCGGCATGGCGCTGTGCTTTGCGCTGGGCAGCAGCGGCGGGGCAGACCTTTTATTGTACAGTGCGGCAGACGCCCTGCTTGCGGCGGGCATCGGCTTTGGGCTGCGTAGATTTGCCCCGGAGCGCCCGGGCATGGGCACGCTGCTGGTGGGCGCAGCTGTGGCGGCGGCGCTGGGCAGTGTGCGGTGGGGGTGGTTTTCGCCCGGGGTGCTGGCGTGTGCCGCCGCAGAGCTGGCGCTGTGCTGCCGGGCACAGAAGTTTGCCGCCCTGAGCGGCAGCGCGGTGCTGGGGGCAGCTCTTTGCGCCGCAGACCCCGCCCTTGCCCCGGCGGCAGCGGGGCTTGGCTGTGCCACGGCAGCGGCGGCGGTGCTGGCACCCGGACGGCGGGTGGAGACCCTTGCCGCCTACGCGGGCGGCTGCGTATCCGGGGTGCTCTGCGTGCAGCCGCCCGGAAACGCCTTTGGGCTGCTGTTCAGCGCCTGCGGCGGTATGGCGGTGGTCTGTCTGCTGCCCGGCGGCTGGCTTGCCCCGGCAGCAGACACCCCGCAGAGCGGGGAAAACGCTCCCGCGCCCGCCCGCAGTGCGGCGGCCTCCACCCGGCTGGAAGCCGTGGCACAGAGCCTTTCCTCATTGGCGGAGACGGTGAACGCGGTCTACGAGGGGCTGCCCCGGCGGCGGGAGGGTTTCCGCTGGGTCATAGACAATGTACATGATACTCTTTGTTTTAACTGCGGGCGGCGGGAGACCTGCTGGAAGCAGGAATATACTGCCACCATGGCGGGCATGGAAGCGCTGCGTCCGCTGCTGGAACAGAATGGCAGCGTGGAGACCGCGCAGTTGCCCGGGGAATTGTCCCGCTGCATCCATCCGGCGGCGCTGTGCGCGGCGGCGGGGCGCAGCTTTGCGCTGTACCGCAGCCGCAAGGAAGCGCGCATCCATTCCGAAGCCATGCGCACCGCCCTGACCGAACAATACAGCGCCATGGCCGATGCCCTGAGCGTGCTCAGTGAGCAGCTGGGCCGCCCCGGAAACCCGGAGCCTTACAAATCCGGGCGGGTGGCGGCGTTTTTTGCCAGCCTGGGCACGCCGCCGCTGGAATGTGCTGTCACACTGGACGACCTGGGCCGGGCACGGGCGGCGGTCACTCTGCCCCGCACCCGCTTTTCTTCCCCCGAGCTGGCCGCGCTGGCGCAGGAGACCGGTCGCATCTGCCGCCGCAGTCTCGAGCCGCCGCAGGTGCTCTCCTGCAAAGGGATGACCACCCTGCTCTTCTGCGAAAAGCCCGCCCTCCGGGCCGTGTTCGGAACTGCGGGCACGGCGGCAAAGGGCACTGTCTCCGGGGATGCAGTCCAGCAGTTCTGCAGCCCGGCCGCTGCCCAGATGATCCTGTGTGACGGTATGGGCACGGGCCGCCCGGCCGCCGTGGATGGCAGCCTTGCCGCCGAGCTCACTGCCCGCCTGCTAAAAGCCGGTTTCACCGCTGAGCTGGCGGCGCGGCTGGTCAATGTGGCGCTGGCCCTGAAAAGCGATGAAGAGAGCGGGGCCACCCTCGACCTGATCAGCGTGGATCTTTACACCGGCACGGCACGGATCTTCAAGGCCGGGGCCGCCCCGGGCTTTCTGGTGCACGGGGGCCGCGCCCGTCCGGTGGGCGATATCAGCCTGCCCATCGGCATTCTGGGCGGCGTGAACGGCCAGAGCCGGGTGGTGCATCTCGCCGCCGGGGACTATGCCGTACTGGTCTCGGACGGTCTGCTGGTGGACGGCCCCGGCTGGGTGGCAAAGCAGCTGGAACTCTCCGCCGCCGCAGGCGACCCGCCCGAAAAGGTGGCCCGGATCCTTGTGGAGACCGCCCGCGCCCGCGCCGAACAGACCGGCCGACCCGATGATATCACCGCCGCCGTGCTCCGGTTAGAGCCCTGCGGACATTGAAAATTTCACAAAAGGGGCATATAATAGCCTTATCTTTTACAAGGGAGGACTGCCCATGTTAAAACTCACCGTTTCCCAGGATGGTAGCGGCGATTTTGCCAGCATCTCGGAGGCCGTGCTGGCGGTGCCCTACGAGCTGGAAGCAGAGATCTGCATCGGCCCCGGCATCTACCGGGAAAAGCTGGTCTGTGAAAAACGGGCGCTCACCCTGCGGGGCGCGGGAGTTGATGCCACCACCCTGATCTTTGGGGACGGCGGCAAGCTGCCCCACCCGGATGGGCGGCCCACCCACACCTTCCGCAGCTACACCGCTTTTTTCAGCGGCGGCAGCGTAACGGTGGAGGATCTGACCATTGCCAACGATGCCGGTCCGGGCAGTGCCGTGGGGCAGGCCATTGCCGCCTATGTGGATGCCGAAAAGGCCGTGTTCCGCCGGGTAAGGCTGCTGGGCAACCAGGACACGCTCTTCTGCGCGCCCCTGCCCGAGGCTGAACGGGAGAAGGACGGCTTTCTGGGCCCCCGCAAGTTTGCGCCCCGCCGCCCCTCGGCGCAGTATTACCAGAGCTGCGAGATCGCGGGGGACATCGACTTCATCTTTGGCGGGGCCGATGCCCTGTTTGAGCAGTGCATCCTGCGCACGGTAGACAACCACCTTCCCCACAGCTACATCACCGCCCCTTCGGGCAGTGCCAACGGGTTGGGCTTCGTGTTCTGGGACTGCGATTTCGTCTCCGACTGCCCCGCCGGAACGGTCTATCTGGGCAGGCCCTGGCGGCCCACCGGCAAGACTGCCGTGCTGGACTGCCGCCTTGGGGCCCATATTGCACCG
>OHPH01000812.1_pt1 | contig 15077 bp, 9 predicted proteins | sample 1577681 | NCBI WGS metagenome assembly OHPH01 (sample SAMEA3879603, study PRJEB24766) | human gut metagenome | biome: human-associated habitat; feature: feces | place: USA | collected 1985/1987 | reverse complement strand
CCCCATAAAACGGCGTAGCTTGGATGGTTTTCTGGATGGCATGAGGCACCTCTAGCATAAATAATTCCTGCCGATGGTTCATTTAAGGGACCGGATTTTATCTTCGCGCCGGACTTCGGCACGCGCGCTGCCGTTTATCACAGCCATAACCGGTAGAAACAGCGTCAGCATATTTATTATACTACACAAATTGGAGAGAGCGAACCCCTCGTATTCGCATGAGTTTTTTTTGGCCCGCGCGGGGCATAACATGTACATAGGAAATTTTAAACGTGGGCCGCCGGCCGATTTTTTATTGCGGTACGTAAGCTTCGGGGCAACTTACGGTTCCGCCTCCGGCGCTGTTTGCGCGGCCGGCGTTGAACCCGCCGTTTCCATATGTTTATAGCAAGGTTATGGAATGGGGCGGCCGGCTCTGCGCGGCACAAAAATTGCGGATTTTTGAAACGAGAGTTAATTTTGAAGCTTACGCGGCGCAAAAGCGGGGCCGCGCTTCCATTATACCCCTGAACCTGCTATAATACTTGAGATTGCGGTTCACCGCAATGATAAGGAGTAAATATAATGGAGAGAAAAACCGGTTCCTTCGTAAAAGGCGCGGCCATCCTGGCTGCGGCGGGGCTTATTGTAAAGGCAATCGGCGCCGTGTACCGAATCCCGCTGGCCACAATCGTGGGCCTTGAGGGAATGAGTTTTTATGAAGTGGCCTATCCTTATTATTCCGGCCTGCTCGTAATATCGTCGGCCGGGCTGCCCACGGCCATATCGAAGCTTGTGGCCGAGCGTGTAACGCTTGGGGATCACAGGGGCGCGCGAGAGGTGTTCGTCACGGCGATGAAGATGCTGACCATAATCGGCGTGGCGACAATGCTCATCATGTTCCTGGCCGCGGATCTTCTTGCGCCGAACCTTATGCCGGAATCCGCGCTGTCCATCCGCGCGCTCGCGCCCGCGCTCCTATTCGCGTCTATCATGTGCGCGTACCGCGGATATTTGCAGGGCCTGCAGCTGATGACCGGCACCGCCGTATCGCAGGTGGTGGAGCAGCTGGGCAAGCTGGGAGTCGGGTTTTATCTCGCTGCCAAACTGATGCCGAAAGGCCCCGAGTACGCCGCTATGGGCGCGCTGATAGGCGTAAGCGTTTCAGAGCTTCTGGCGCTTGTCGTTATGATGTTCTTTTACGCGCGTAGGCGCAGGGAGCTCGCGCCTCTATGGAATCAGGGCCGGGGATTACCCGGGGGCTTCTTCCCCATATCAAAAAGGCTCTTGGCGACGGCGATACCGGTGACGCTGGGCGCGCTTATCATGCCGCTTACCGGCGTTATCGACAGCAATATGATTGTCAGTATCCTCGTTAACGACCTGGGCTTTAATCTTGATATCGCCAAGGACGCTTTTTCCATTCTGCGCTCCCATGTCACGCCGATTATCAATATGCCGGCGGTTATCACAACCGCGCTCGCCATGAGCCTGGTTCCGGCAATCTCAGTCCGCGTGACGGCCAAAAACCGGAGGGGGGTGCGGGAGGCTTCCTTAACGGGGCTTAAGCTAGCGCTCATCGTCGGCGCTCCGTGCGCGGCGGGGCTGTTTGTACTCGGTGGGCCGGTAATCGATCTTCTCTTTACAAAGCTCAATCAGGAGCAGGTGCAGTTGGCCGGGGATATTATGCGTACCGCGTCAATCGGTATACTATTCCTGTCGCTTGTCCAGACCATGACGGGTATTATACAGGGTATGGGCAGGCCGATGGTATCCGTCGTGAACCTGGTTTTCGGGGGCGTGCTCAAGGTTGTTACCATGCTGATTTTGATGCGCATACCCAATATCAATATTCAGGGAGCTTCGATATCCACTGTGGTATGCTACGCTGCGGCGGGAATTTTGGATACAATTTATGTTATCAGGCGCACCGGCATGAAAATCCATATCGGGGACGTTTTTATCAAGCCGCTGTTCAGCTCCGTTGTGATGGGCGTCGCGGCTTCGCTGGTATACAATCTGCTCCATAACGCGGGTCATAATGCCTTTGCGACTTTGGCCGGAGTAGGCGCGGGGGCAGTAATCTATATCGCTTTCGTATTTATATTTAAAATGCTCAGCCCCGAAGAGCTGGCTTATATCCCCGGCGGAAAGAGGCTGACGCGGTTAATGTACAGGAGAAAATAAACTATGCCTACGTTAATTATCGCGCCGCTCGCGACGCCAAAAAGCGTTACGGAAGCGGCCTTAAACGCGGTGAATTCAGCGCAGCGCCTTTTCGCGCAAACGCTTGAGCACCCCTGCGCACGCGTATTGCCGCCGGGAGCGGTTTCGCTTGATTACCTTTACAGGCAAAGCGCGGACTTTGACGAGCTTAACCGCGCCGTCGCGGAAACAGTACTCGCGAAAGGCGACGCGGTATACGCCGTACCGGGGCGCGGGCCGGGAGAGGCGCAGCTTCGGGCGATATGCAAACGGGCCGCCGAAACGGGAACCGAAGTGCGCCTGCTGCCATCGTCCGGCTATGCGGAGGCTGCAATGGCTGAAATTTTTGGATTCCCATACATGAACGCTCGTGTGTACGCCGCTAACGCTTTGCCTGTACGATTTGAAACAAGCGAGCCATGCTGTATTGAGGAGGTTGATACCTTCGTACGCGCGGCTGAGGTAAAGCTGGCGCTTTTGGAGTATTATCCTGGAGAATATACGGTATATTTTGCCGTTATGGATGACACGGGCAGCTATGTGGTATCGCCTATCCGCCTGTATGAGTTAGACAGAAAGCAGGGCTCTTATTTCGCAGCGACGGCCTTAATTATACCGCCCGCTGAGTTTGAACAACTGGAAAGACACGGCATAGATTCACTTATGCGCGTGCTTGAAAGGCTGCGCGCGCCCGGCGGCTGCCCGTGGGACAGGGAGCAGACGCATGATACGCTTAAATCCGCCCTGCTTGAGGAAACCTATGAAGTTTTGGACGCTATTGAGCGGGCGGACGACAACGATATGGTTGAGGAGCTTGGCGATCTTATGATGCAGGTTTGTTTTCACGCCGTCATTGGTTCAGAGCGAAGCGCTTTCGGGCTGAGGGATATTACGACCGGCGTGGTCGATAAGCTTGTATACCGCCATCCGCATGTGTTTGGGGACGCGACGGTTAGGGATTCGGGGGAAGTGCTGAAAAATTGGGACAGGCTTAAGCGGAAGGAGAAAAAGCAAGCCTCCGCCTCCGAAGTGTTACGGGCTGTGCCGGAAAGCTTTCCCGCGCTGATGTATGCGGACAAGGTCCAACGCAAGGCTTCCATGACGGGGTTTGACTGGAGCGAAGCGGAGGAAGCGCTGCATAAGATAAGCGAAGAGGCCGGCGAGCTCCGGGAAGCAATCGCTTGCGGGCGCTGTACCGAAGAGGAGCTCGGCGACCTGCTTTTCTCCGTTGTTAATGTGGCGCGGCATCTCAATATCGAAGCTGAAACGGCCCTGAGGAAATCCACGGTAAAATTCATTCGCCGCTTTACCAAGATGGAGGAAGCGGCGTCGAGAGACGGACGGAACCTCGAATCCATGACGCTTGCGGAAATGGACGAATATTGGGTAAAAATCAAACTTGAAGGGAAACAGGTTTAAAAATAGGCTCGGAAGTCAAAAAATGCTTGTACAATCAGAAAAAGGTTGATACAATAGGGTCTGGCAATTCGGGGCGGGCGCCCCAAATATAGACGAATAAAGATTCAGGAGGAATTTACCATGAATAAGACCGAATTAATCGCAGCGGTCGCCGAAAAGAGCGGCCTGTCGAAAAAGGATGCTGAGAAATCCGTAAACGCGGTGTTCACCGCTATAACCGACGCGCTCAAAGAAGGCGACAAGGTACAGATGGTTGGGTTCGGCGGTTTTGAAGTACGCGAGCGTCCCGCACGCAAGGGCCATAATCCGATGACCGGCGCTGAGATTGAGATTGCGGCGAGCAAGGCGCCCGCGTTCAAAGCCGGCAAAGCGCTTAAAGATGCGTTGAATGAATAGTTTTGAATTTAAACCCATAGCGCCTCCTTTGCGCGGCAATACCGCTGTGCTGGGGCTTAACGGCCTAAACCATACCATTAAGAATACCGAAATACAAAACAGAACCGCCTGGGGCGGTTTTTTTCTGCCCTCTAAACCACTTTGCATGTAATTGCGGCGCGCTATTTCGCCCGTGCGGCTGTTTTTTCAGGCGAAGTGTTCGGTAACGCGGTTAAGATCTTCAGCAAGCTGAATAATCATCGCGGCGTATTTACGTATCGCGGCTAAAGAATCGCATGTTTGGCGGGAAACTGTCGATTGATACAGAAACATTAATAAAGCAAGTTGAAAACAAAAAGGCGGCTCATGTTAAACTATCTAATGCCCTCTGATTCTCGCTAGTTTGGGCATTATTTGTGCTAAGATGTGAGCGTAAAGCCAGCTCAAATACTTTCTTTGATGGGCCTCAGCGCTTTTATGAACAATGACTATATTAAAAAACGGCAGCCTTACTTTGATAAACCCGAAAGGAGCCGACCAAAGGCGGCTCCCTTACATTATCAGTTCTTACTTAAATTTTAGGATCTTTTTCTCCTGGTGATGATGCCGGCTGCGCCGAGAGCTGCGACGGCTGCGCCAACTATCGCCAGGCTTACTCCGCCTGCCTTCGGGGGATCCTGGGGTTTAGGCGTGGTCTCGGCAGGCTGCCCGGGAGTGGGAGTGGGCAGCTCGAGAGTCGGCGTGGGGTCCTCAGGCTGCTCGGGCGTCGGGGACGTGCACTCCCCGGGCGTCGGCGTAGGCTGCTCGGGCGTGGGGGTAGGCACTTCGCCCGCCTCCGCGAACACTTCAACCTGGTCGAGCTTCATCACGAACATATCCGTTACGTCATGGTGACGGAACGCTATGCGCACCGTCTCGCCGGCGTAGTCGGACAGATCCGCCGTGCGGTTCACCCATGAGGCGCTCGAGAGCGTTTCGGTGTGGATTACGTCGGTGAAGTCCGCCGGGTCAGTGGAGCCGGCAGGGCCTACCAGCACGGAGTAGTGCTCTGAGAACCAGGCGGGATCCTGCGCCGCGACATACCAGCTCAGATACGCCTCGGCCGCGTTGGCGGGGATGGCGATATCCGGGGAAATCAGGTAGTTGTCCGGCGTAAGCGCCGAGAAGGAGGGGTTGTCGTACGACGCGCTGACCATGATGCCCATGCCCTCGTAGGCTTCCATCAGGCCGGTGGTCAGGCCTTCGTTGGTGAACCAATACCAGTCGTGGCCGTCGCCGTCCGCGTCAACCAGCGCCCAGTCCGTCGGATTCTCCTCAAAGTATTCTCCGAAGATCTTGTCGTCGTCTCCCGGTGTGGGCGTGGGCTGTTCGGGAGTGGGCGTGGGCTGCTCGGGCGTAGGTGTAGGAACGGGAGGCGTTCCGCCTTGCTTAACAAACAAGCCTACCAACTCGGTTCCGTTCGGTTCGCCAATGTATCCATCGATGCCGTTTGCGCCCGTAAAGGGATTCGCGGTTACCAAATAGCCCTGGCCGGAATAGGTGATGGCCGCCCAGTATACCGTATTTGTCGCGGCCTCGTATGTCATCGACTGGTAGAAGTTGCCCGTTTCTATTGCCAGGCTTTCAAGCGGCAGGAAATTGCCCTCGGTATCAAAACGATACAGCATATCCGTCATATAGTCGGCGGATACGAACTCACCGTTTCCGACGCAAGCCAAGCCGATGGGGAAGATGTTGACGTTGTAATCAAACCTGAACAGCTCCGTAACCTCGCCGGTATTAAGGTCAACCGTAGCAAGGTACCTGCCCTCAGCGTCAAACGCCATAGGCTTAAGCTCTTCATTTACATTGGCCTTCATAGGCTTTTCGGTGATGGCGCTCGGATTGGCTCCGGCGCTGTAAACCTGCGCGTACATTATGCCCGTAGCATGATCGTAGGACATATCGTAAACTTCATAGTTACAGTTGCCGATAAGCGTTTCCTCCCAGGTATCGGGGTCTACGGAGTAGAAGTTGCCGTTCTCGTCGAAGGCGTACACCGTACCGTCCACATAGTCCGCGGCGAGCATCTTCGTACCGCCGCTGGTCAGGAACTGCATGGTGTTTTGAGGATCGGCCGCATTAAACTTCATCCAGCCCGTTTCATCCACGAAGTTCTCCAAATCTACGAGGCTGTATCCGTAAAGCTCAGTACCTTCTGCGGGAGGAGGCGTGGGCGTGGGCTGCTCGGGTGTGGGCGTGGGTTCGGTCGTTCCGCCCTGAGCAAACACTTCAACCTGATCGAGCTTTATCACAAACATATCCGTTACATCGTGGTGACGGAACGCGATGCGCACCGTCTCGCCGGCGTAGTCGGACAGATCCGCCGTGCGGTTCACCCATGAGGCGCTCGAGAGCGTTTCGGTGTGGATTACGTCGGTGAAGTCCGCCGGGTCAGTGGAGCCGGCAGGGCCTACCAGCACGGAGTAGTGCTCTGAGAACCAGGCGGGATCCTGCGCCGCGACATACCAGCTCAGATACGCCTCGGCCGCGTTGGCGGGGATGGCGATATCCGGGGAAATCAGGTAGTTGTCCGGCGTAAGCGCCGAGAAGGAGGGGTTGTCGTACGACGCGCTGACCATGATGCCCATGCCCTCGTAGGCTTCCATCAGGCCGGTGGTCAGGCCTTCGTTGGTGAACCAATACCAGTCGTGGCCGTCGCCGTCCGCGTCAACCAGCGCCCAGTCCGTCGGATTCTCTTCAAAATATTCTCCGAAGATGAGATCGCCGGATTGTGGGGGCGGCGTGGGCTGATCTGGGGTTGCCGTGGGCTGTACAGGGGTTGCTGTGGGCTGCACAGGGGTTGCCGTGGGCTGCACAGGGGTCGGCGTCGGTTCTTCGCCGGGCAGCCACTTCTCAACCAGGTTTACAAACTGCTGGTAACTCATGCCGCCGACTACCCACTCAAGCACGTTTCCTTCCTTATCCACGACAAACGTATCGGGAATATACATGCATTGATCCATAATCCCGAGCAGGGTGTCGTCCGGAATAAGCGTCGGGTAGGTGAGCCCCTTGTTTTCCATCATGGTTATCGCGGCTTGGACCGTGCTTGTACTGTCTATGGCGAGAAGCCCCATCACGTTCACGCCGCGATCCTGATAGTTTTCATAAAGGGATTGAAGGTGCGGCAGTTCGGAAATGCACGGTCCGCACCAGGTAGCCCACATGTTCAGGATCGTGAGCTCGTATTCGCCGAATATAGACCCGTCGTACGGTTCGCCATATACATCGGTCGTAGAGAAATCAGAGAGGTTGGTTCCAACAACGGCTTTGGTGTCGACGTCATCTACATTAGCCATTGCGGGAATGCACATCGCCGCCATTGCGATAACGGCAAGTACGGCAATCAGTCTTTTGACCTTACGGTTCATTCGTTTTCCCTCCTTGAAGTCATGTATTTTTATTGTTCCACAACAATTGCGTGGCGTTATTTATACGCGCCCCGGGACATAATACGGCTTCGGCGGGCGCATCGCACTCAACCTCTTAGCTGTGTGACATACTGCGGTTACGTCACAAGACAAAATGTAGTAATATACGATATAGTACAAGTTTATAAAATTATAGCAACTAATGTAATATATGTCAATAAGAATGCCAATTTTATCCTTAATATCAATACGCTATACATCGACACGTCTCATAAGATTGTAAAAAGTACCCTTACGTGGTACAATGGTACATACGAATATCATGGAGAGGCTTGCGTTTAACGCATTGGTATGTAATATGGGATTTATTGATAAGCTGCTCGGCACTACCAGCGAGGGCCAGATAAAGAAGATCCGTCCGCTGGTTACGAAAATCAACGCATTGGAGCCGTCCATGCAGGCGTTGCCGGATAAAGAGCTGCGGGGGCTTACGGAACAGTTCCGCCGGCGCATTGAGGGTGGGGAAAAGTTGGATTCTCTCCTGCCCGAGGCCTTTGCCGCCGTGAGGGAGGCCGCGGTGCGCACCGTCGGCATGCGGCATTTCGACGTGCAGCTCGTAGGCGGTATTATCCTCCATCAGGGGAGGATCGCTGAAATGAAGACGGGCGAGGGCAAGACCCTTGTAGCTACGCTCCCCGCATACCTGAACGCGTTGGGCGGGGAGGGCGTACACATCGTTACCGTTAACGATTATCTCGCCAGGCGCGACGCGCAGTGGATGGGCAAGATATTCCGGTTTTTAGGCTTGACCGTAGGCTGCATCGTGCATGATATGGACAACGACGAGCGCGTTAAAGCGTATGGAAGCGATATTACGTACGGCACGAATAATGAGTTTGGCTTTGATTATCTGCGCGACAACATGGTTGTGTATAGGGAGCATATGGTTCAGCGCCAGCTCAGCTACGCTATTGTTGACGAGGTGGACTCGATTTTGGTAGACGAGGCGCGCACGCCTCTTATCATCTCCGGCCACGGGGAGAAATCCACCGATATGTACAAACATGCGGACAGGTTTGTCAGCCGCCTTGAAAGGGGAGCGGACATTGAAAAGAAAAGCCGCAGGGAGCTTCTTATGGAGGAGGAGCAGCCGGAAAGCGGCGATTACATGGTTGATATCAAGGCGCGAACCGTCGCGCTCACGCAGCAGGGGATACGAAAGGCCGAGGCGCATTTTAACGTTGAAGACGTCAGTTCACCCGAAAATCAGGAGCTGAACCACCATATTTTACAGGCGCTAAAAGCCCATTCTCTGTTCGTTCGTGACCGGGATTACGTGGTTCAGGACGGAGAGGTTATTATTGTAGACGAGTTTACCGGCAGACTCATGGTGGGCAGGCGCTATTCAGACGGGCTGCACCAGGCGCTCGAGGCCAAGGAAAACGTTAAGGTCGAGCGTGAGAACAAAACGCTCGCTACCATCACGTTCCAGAACTACTTTAGGATGTACCGCAAGCTGGCGGGAATGACCGGTACGGCGAAGACGGAGGAGGCGGAATTCCAGAGCATATACGATCTGGACGTTGTGGAAATCCCCACGAATAAGCCCCTGATGCGCAATGATTATAACGACGTTATCTATAATACCGAGGTTGGGAAGTTCCGGGCGGTCGTGGACGAAATAGCGGCCGTGAACGCCACGGGCCAGCCCGTGCTGGTCGGTACTATTTCCGTAGAAAAAAGCGAAATGCTCAGCGCCATGTTAAAGAAGCGGGGCGTCCGCCACGAGGTGCTAAACGCCAAGCTGCACGCTAAAGAGGCGGAAATCGTGGCTCAGGCGGGTAAATTCGGCAACGTAACCATCGCCACCAATATGGCCGGGCGCGGTACGGATATACTTTTAGGCGGAAACCCGGATTTTCTCGCGCGCCAGGAGCTGAGGCGCAACGGTATGGACGAGGCGCTGATTGAGGAGGCGACCAGCCACGCCGATACTGAGGATGAGGAGATACTCGCCGCGCGCCGCGCTTATAACGACGCGTTTTTGCGGCACAAGTCCGTTACCGACGCGGAGCATGACAGGGTCGTATCCGTCGGTGGGCTTCATATTATTGGCACGGAGCGCCACGAATCGCGGCGTATAGACAACCAGCTGCGCGGCCGCGCGGGCAGGCAGGGGGATCCGGGTTCTACGCGCTTTTACGTTTCCCTTGAGGATGATTTAATGCGCCGGTTTGGGGCCGAGCGCGTCAAAGGGCTGATGAACAGCCTGAACCCGGACGATGATATTCCTTTGGATATGCGCATGCTGTCCAAACAGATAGAGTCAGCTCAAAAGCGCGTGGAAATACAGCATTTCCAGATGCGTAAAAACGTGCTTCAATATGACGATGTGATGAATAAGCAGCGTGAGATCATCTACGGCCAGCGCCGCAGGGTGCTGATGGGCGAAAACATCCACGATTCGATTGAGGAGATGATGAACGAGGCGCTCAACTCGCGCATACAAACATTTTTGGGCGAGAGTTCTCGCCAACACTGGGATCTTGACAGCCTGGGGGTTTCATTAGCGGAACTTTGCGGCGTAAATATCGTCGATGGGCTGGATATCGGCGCGCACGCACAGGTTAAGGACATAACGGAGGATCTGAGGCGAGAAATGAGCTCCGTATACAGCGCTAAGGAAGCGGAGCTTACGGAAGCGAAGGTGGATATGCGCGAGATGGAGCGCGTCGTGCTTTTAAGGACCGTGGATTCGCACTGGATGGATCACATCGACGCGATGGATCAGCTCCGACAGGGGATCGGGCTGCGCGCTTATGGGCAGAAGGATCCGGTGATTGAATACAGGACTGAGGGCTTCGATATGTTTGACAGCATGGTCGAAGGGATCAGGGAAACGACCGTGCGCGTGCTTTTCCACATGGGCGTTCGCGTAGCCCCGCAAAGGCGCATACAGCTGGCCAAGCCGATAGTAACGTCCGGCGACGCGCCCGCGCAGCCCGCGCGGTCGGGGAAGAAGGTTGGCCGCAATGATCCCTGCCCGTGCGGCAGCGGCAAAAAGTATAAAAACTGCTGCGGCAAAACGGGAGGCGCGGATGCGTAGAGGCGTTTTGCGGTAATAATTGATAACGAAGAACATTTTGACAGGAATTATGGAAGGAAGTGACAACAGTGATCCAGTTGGATGAGTACAGGCAGTTACTTGCCGCCGTATGGCGGACGCTTAAAGAGGCAGGTGAATCTCTTTGACCTCGCTAAATTGAGGGGGGAAAAAGAGGAGCTGGAAAGGAAAATGGAGGAACCCGGGTTTTGGGATGACGTGGATAACGCCAACCGCGTGAACCAGCGCATAAAGGCCCTGAACACAAAGCTGGATAAATACGGAGCGCTCCACAACAGCCTTGAGGATCTGGAGGTTCTCATGGAGATGGCGGAGGAGGCGGAGGACGAGAGCCTGGTTCCGGAAATCCAAGCCGAATATTCGCGTTTGGAAAAAGCGGTGGAGGAGCTGCGCCTTGAAACCCTACTCAAAGGCCCTCACGACGCGTATAATGCGATTTTGTCGCTGCACGCGGGCGCGGGCGGAACGGAGGCCCAGGATTGGGTGCAGCTGCTTTACCGTATGTACAGCCGTTACTGCGACCGCAAAGGGTATACGGTTCGGGTATTGGATATGCTTGACGGGGACGAGGCCGGGATAAAGAGCGTAACGTTTGAGGTCGCGGGCGAATACGCGTATGGATATTTAAAAGCTGAGAAGGGCGTGCACAGGCTGGTGCGCATATCACCCTTTGATTCGTCGGGCAGGAGGCATACCTCCTTCGCGTCGCTCGACGTGACGCCCATATTCGACGACGACGCGGGGGATATCGATATCAGCCCGGACGATCTGCGCGTGGATACGTACCGATCAAGCGGGGCAGGCGGCCAGCACGTAAATAAAACCTCATCCGCCATACGCATTACGCATTTGCCGACCAACATCGTCGTGCAATGCCAGAATGAGCGGAGCCAGCTGCAAAATAAGGAGATGGCGATGCGTATGCTGCGCGGCAAGCTTTTGGAATTGCAGGAGCGGGAGCGTATGGAGCAGATGGCTAAGATCAAGGGTGAGATGAAAAAAATCGAGTGGGGCAGCCAAATCCGCTCATACGTGTTCCAACCGTACACCATGGTAAAGGATCACCGTACCAATACCGAGAACGGGAATATACAGGCCGTCATGGATGGGGATCTCTCCCCCTTCATCAACGCGTATCTCGCTAAGTCCTGAAGGCGGCCGCCGGACTTCGCGTGATAAGAAGATTGTACGCCCGGCGCCGCATGCCTTAAACAAGCGCAATGACGCCGGGCGTTGCGGTACACGCATAGTAAACTAATGAAAAGCTAAGCACGGTACGCTTTAAAAAACAATAAGGAGATTGAATGCCTACAACTTTATCCAAACTGATCCGGGGGGCCATGAAGAGCCTCAAGCCAATAGTCGTTAACCTCAGCCTTGAGATGGAGCGCGCCGGGACCGATTTTCTTGCCAAAGGAGAGAACAGAAGGCTTCCGGCCGGGATGAACGTCATGCGGCTGGATGTGGAGGATATTCCGGCGGAATGGTTCCTGCCGGAAGGCGCCCCGCACGACGCGGCGGTCATCTATTTTCACGGGGGCGCGTATATGACGGGCACGCTGATGAGCAGCCGCGTGCTGGCGGTTGATTTTGCGCAGGCGACGGGCCTGAACACGTTATCTTTCGAGTACCGCCTTGCGCCGGAGCATCCGTACCCAGCCGCGCTGGAGGATGCGTATAAAATTTACTTGGCGGCGGTTGAATGGGGCGTTCCGCCCGAGGGCATGGTTTTCGCGGGAGATTCCGCGGGGGGCGGCCTCCTTTGCGCGCTGGCGCTGCTTTTAAGGGATAAAGGGCTTGCGCTTCCGGGCGGGATGGTCATGCTCTCGCCCTGGGTGGATCTGACCATGTCCGGCGAGAGCCATACGCTCTATGAGGATATCGATCCGCTGCTTACGAGGGCCAAACTTGAACGGGCTGTTGAATACTATACCGGGCACAGAGATTTGAAAAACCCTTATATTTCACCGGTGTTCGGCGATTTTAAAGGATTCCCGCCTGCGCTTATCCACGTTGGTACCAATGAGCTGTTATTATCCGAATCCCAGGCCCTTTGTGAAGCGATGCGGGCATGCGGCGTTTCCGTTACGCTTGAGGAATGGGAAGGCATGTGGCATGTGTGGCATGTGTTCGACATACCGGAAACCCGAGAGGCTATGGGGCGTATCGGCGCGTTTGTAAGGGGAATATGCGTGAACGGGAGGCGTTAGGGGATGGCGAAGAAACAGGAATGGTACAGGCTGGACAACGCCGCGAAAATATACCCGGTCATACGCACAAAGCTTTGGTCGCCTATATTCCGCTATTCGGCGGATATGAAGGAGCCTGTGGACCCGACAGCGCTTCAGCGTGCGCTCAATAACGCCCGGTTCCGGTTCCCGGGCAACTTTGTGCGGCTGCGGCGCGGCCTGTTCTGGTACTATTTTGAAGCGCTTAACAGAAACGTGGCTGTTGAGGAGGATGTGCGCTATCCGTGCGCCCCTATGCAGGCGGGCGGTCCGCTTTTCAGGCTTAGGTATTATGGGGAGCGCGTCAGCATGGAATTTTTCCACGGTATTACGGACGGCTCAGGCGCTATGACTTTTTTTAAAAGCGTTTTGGCGGAATACCTGCGCCAAAAGGGAATTGACGTGCCGTGCACGCACGGCGTGCTGGATTTAAACGCCGAGCCGGATGCGGAGGAGCTGGAGGATAGCTTTTTGCGGTTCAGCCGTATGAGGGTGCTCCCAAGCCGCACGGAGCCAAGGGCGTATCATCCGGCCGGCACGCGCCTTTACGGGGGCAGGCGGCGTATTACCACCGGGGTGATGCAGGTGGATCAGCTGTTGGAAAGATCCCGCGCGATGAACGTAACGATTACGGAATATCTTGCGGCTTTGATGGCGCAGGCGTTGTACACTCTCCAAAAATCACAGGCGAGGGGGGCGATGTACCCGGTGAAAATCAGCGTTCCCGTCAACCTGCGCAAATATTACCCTACAAAGACGCTTCGCAATTTCTCTCAGTATATAAACCCGGGCATCGATCCGAATTACGGGGACTTTACGTTTGAGGAAACGCTCATGCAGATCCACCACAGCCTGCGCTTTAGCCTCACGGAAAAAAACCTCAACGCGCGTATGAGCAAAAACGTCAGTTCAGAGCAAAATATGGCGCTTAGAATGGTTCCGCTGTTTATTAAAAAGCCGGTGATATTTCTTGAATGGTTCCGTACGGGGGAACGCATATTCTCCATGTCGTTTTCCAATCTGGGCGCGGTTGAGCTTCCGCCGCGGATGCAGGCGCATGTCGACCGGATAAGCTTCGTGCTCAATACCGCCCGGTATAACCCGCTTGAGGCAGGGGCGGTAAGCCTTGGCAAAAAGCTGACCGTCACCTTTACCTCCGCGCTGGAGGAGCCGCATGTTGAAAGGCTGTTTTTCACCTCGCTTATCCGCCAGGGCGTGCATGTGCTGGTTGAGAGCAACGAGGGTATATCTCAAATAAGCGAAGGGAGGGTTTGATTTGTCTTACTGCGTACATTGCGGAGTTGAGCTTGATAAAAGCCTCGAGGCCTGCCCGCTTTGCGGCACTGTGGTTATGGATCCCGCGTCGCCCGAAAATACCCGGGTAAAGCCCGCGTATTCCCCGCGGGTGGATTATATCATGCGGCGCGTGGAGCGCAGGTATATCGCGCTTGTTATCAGCGTGGTCATGATGCTGGCAATAGGCGTATGCCTTGTGGCGGACGCGCTGTACAGCCCGTCTGTCGATTGGTCATGGTTCGTCATGTTCTCGCTGATGCTCGCGTGGGTGCTGTTCGTGGTCCCCATAGCTATTAGGCTCCCCGCGGAGATTTACGTTCTGTTTGATACGGTAGCCGCCGCGGCGTTCCTTTACGCCGTAAGCCTCGTTACCGACGGCGCTCAATGGTACACTCAGCTGGCGCTGCCGCTTACGCTGCTTTTGAGCTTTATCGTCATCGTGAATGTGGAATTGTTCAAGCACAGGATGTTCCGGGCGCTCGAGCAGTGGGGCTGCGCGTGGATCAGCGTGGGGGCGGGGATCGTTGGGGTGGAAATGGTGCTCGATTTAAATATGCACGGCGCGGTAGAGCTTCAATGGTCTTACTTCGTGCTGGCCCCCTGCTTGGCGATAGGAATCATCCTCTTCATTTTATCCCACCGCTCAAGGCTCAAGGACGAGGTCGCGAGAAGGCTTCATATAACTTAATAATTGATGTTTAAAAGGATAGAAAAATGGTTTTAAGCCCGCGGATTACCGCGGGCTTTATCATCCGGCCGCGCCTTTTGCGTCGGGCTGCGGAGCATGTGAGCGATTGGGTATTCATCCACGCATTAGGCATTCCTGCGTGTCGGATTGCAGGCCGAACGCGGCGGATAATAGTAATACGTGTCGCTCCCCGCGAGGGGAGCGACACGAGCAGGTGGATTGGACCCAGCCCATATCCAGGATTTCAATCCACGCCCCCCGCGAGGGGAGCGACGGGTTAAATCGGGACAGAGCGCATTTTGGAAAATGATTTCAATCCACGCCCCCCCGCGAGGGGAGCGACCACGCAG
>OHPH01000776.1_pt1 | contig 15540 bp, 18 predicted proteins | sample 1577681 | NCBI WGS metagenome assembly OHPH01 (sample SAMEA3879603, study PRJEB24766) | human gut metagenome | biome: human-associated habitat; feature: feces | place: USA | collected 1985/1987 | reverse complement strand
CGGTCATGTTTTTCAGGCCGATACCCAATGTGGAGGTATTGTGCAGCAGCGCGGATATTGCGGGCGGCAGTACCCCCGCTACGCCCAAGGTGATCAGCGACAGGTTGAAGGCCACGATAAACCGGTAGCTGCCGTGGATCCGCGCCATCAGCGCTTCACTGAGCTTACGCAACGTCACCAACTCAAAGAGATCCTCTGAAGCAACGGTGATGTCAGCGATCTCCCGGGCGATGGCCGCGCCGGTGGAGATGGCAATGCCGGCATCCGCCTCGGAGAGGGCGGGAGAATCGTTGACGCCGTCCCCCACCATGATAACGGTGTGTCCCTTTTCCTTTTCCTGACGGATAAAGGCGGCCTTGTCCTCCGGTAGGACCTCTGCGTAAACGGCGTCCACGCCCACCTCGGCGGCCACGGCCTCTGCCGTGCGGCGGTTGTCGCCGGTCATCATCACCACATTGGTAAAGCCGCTCTCATGCAGCGCTTTTACCGCGTCCTTAGCCTCCCGGCGCAGGGGATCGTGGATGCAGATGACCGCCGCCAGCTCCCCGTCGATGCAGAGATACAGATGGGAATATGCGGCGGGCAGCGCGTCATATTTCTCCTGCTCTCCCTCCGGGATACAGCAGCCCTCGTCCTCAAAGACAACGGCATGTTCCGCGGCGGCATCGCCGTAGTGAGTGCGGATATATTCGCGGCAGAGGTCGATCTGATTTCCGATACTTTCGCCCTTGCCGGTGTAGCGGGATTTGCGGGAATAGATGGCAATGGTGTCGGCAGTTTTGGCCATGAGATACTCCTTTCCTGTTGTCCGGTGGCCGTAGATGCGGCTATTGTAGCATGGCAGGCCATGGTCTGCAAGGTTTTAATTATAAAGGAGAAACGACTATGGAATTCTTTAACTCTGCTGTGGAAGTTCTGCAGACTCTGGTGGTGGCTCTGGGTGCCGGTCTTGGCGTTTGGGGTGCAGTAAATCTGCTGGAAGGTTATGGCTCGGATAACCGTGCGATGCGTTCCTGACTGAAAAGGTCAGGCACAAGTTGAAGGACTAAAGAAGTCCAGAATCTTGGAGAACTGATATTTCGATGGATGAAATGAGGGAGTAACGCCCCGAAGCGTCCACACTGATACTCCGACTGGCATAGGCGCGCAACCGCCGATTGTCAGAAGCTCGGTGAAGTCGGCAGAAAGATGTCGTAGTTCTGGCCGCAAGGTCAGAGCCGAAAGCTGTCCAGAGGTGGACGGTGCATCGGATATGCCGGGTGTCAGCCGCCCATGGTTAGTATGTATGGAAATACTGACGAACTTCTGAATGTACAAGTCTAAACGTTGATACCATCGAAATGGTGGTACTCCTTATATGGAGGTATTCGTGGATGAGTAAGAATGGTTGTTATGAAAGTCCATGTGCCGTTACAGGCGGCACGATTCGGAAAGAATTGAATACAGGCTTAGAGGAAGAACCTAAAGGTGGCCCATGATAGAAATATCGGAACGCAGGAAGCTGAAAACATTTAGCCTGTTGCAAGGCTGTGAGATGGTGGATGGGAATACCTTCGTGAGAGGGCAATAACCATTCTTTGTTTCAGTGAAAGTAGTGGCGTAGTACCTGTGAAACCGTGAAAAAGTAAGCGGTGGAGGGAAGGCCACAAGTCGAATTCAGTGAAAGTAACATCAAGATACAACAAACACAGCTTCGAGTAAGACTAAGAAAATCCAACCCGAAAGGAGAGGATGCCTGTGTTGACTTCGGAGCGGCGAGAAAAGAAGCAAGGAAAAATCCGAAACTCGGAATACTACGGCATGGAATCCATCTTTGATACGTTGTATGCGGAAAGCAGGAATGGCAAAACATTCAATCACCTCATGGCAATCATTGAGAGTGAAGAAAACATTAAACTGGCATACCGAACTATCAAAAGGAACCATGGAAGTAAAACGCCGGGTGTAGATAAGAAGACAATACGAAATCTCGCAAAATTAAGCGAGGATGAGTATGTCCGCCTTGTAAAGAAGAAATTCAGTAATTACCATCCTCGCCCAGTAAGGCGTGAGGAAATACCAAAGGATAATGGGAAAACCAGACCACTGGGGATTCCGGCAATCTCAGACCGTATCGTGCAGCAATGTATATTGCAAGTCATGGAGCCAATCTGCGAAGCGAAGTTCAGTGAAAATTCTAACGGATTTCGCCCAAATCGCTCCGCCGAAACTGCCATTGCACAGTGTTGCAGGTTGATTCAGGTACAACACCTGTACCATGTAGTAGACCTTGACATTAAAGGCTTCTTCGACAATATCAATCACACAAAGCTGATACGGCAAATATGGTCACTTGGTATTCGGGATAAGAAACTGCTGTGCATTATAAAACAGATGCTAAAAGCCTCTGTTATCCTGCCGAATGGTGAAAAGATTTACCCAACCAAGGGTACGCCGCAGGGCGGAATTCTTTCTCCACTGCTGGCTAATATCGTGCTGAACGAACTGGACTGGTGGATTGCATCCCAATGGGAAAATATGCCGACCAGAACGGAATTCACGATACGGCAGAATCGTTCAGGTGCAGAAATAAAAAGCCACGTCTATCGGGCATTGCGGCGCAGTAATCTGAAAGAAATGCACTCGGTTCGGTATGCGGACGATTTCAAGATTTTTTGCTCATCCCATGAGGATGCAGTAAAGGCATATCATGCAACAGCCAAATGGTTGAAAGATCGGTTGGGGCTGGATGTTAGCCCGGAGAAATCGAGAATTGTTAATCTGAAACGGCAGTATTCAGAATTCCTTGGTTTTAAGCTGAAAGTGCAAAAGCGCAGCAACAAGTACGTTGTAAAATCGCATATGTGCGACAAAGCGTACAAGAAGGTTCAAAAGAAGCTCACGGAAGAAGTGAAAAAGCTGGAACACTCGGCAGATGATAAGGCTCAGTTCATGCAACTGATGACCTACAATGCTGTGGTGGCAGGAATACACCAGTATTACTGCATTGCAACGGCTGTTTCTGAGGACTTCGGAAAGCTGGCTTATGGGGTCAAAAAGCAGATGCACAATCGTCTGCGGAACGACCTGACACGCAAAGGTGAACTGAAAAAGGGCTATATAAAAGAAAAGTATGGAAAAAGCAGTCAACTGCGATTTCTGCATGGACGGCCAGTAGTTCCTATTGGATATGTTCAGAGCAGAAATGCCCAGCACAAAAGGAAATCGGTCAACAAGTATACGCCAGAAGGTCGGGAACTGATTCACAAGAATCTGAACATCGACACTAAGACGATGCTTTGGCTGATGCGAAACCCTGTGCAGGGTAGGTCGATAGAATACGCAGATAATCGCATATCTCTGTATGCAGCGCAGCATGGAAAATGTGCAGTGACAGGTTCAATCATGGAAGCCCATGAAATCCACTGTCACCACAGGAAACCTATTGCGAAAGGCGGCACAGATGAATACGGAAACCTCGTTCTTATATCGGCTCCAGTCCACAAACTTATCCATGCTTCTGACATGGCTACCATAAAGTTTTACCTGAATCTTCTCAATCTCGATAGTACGCAAATTTTAAAGCTGAATAAGTTTCGTGAGATGGCAGAAATGCCTTTGATTGATTAAAAATCTTTTCTTGTTCAAGCTACGAAGTGTGTAAGTTGTATTGCAAGCCCTGTGCAACTGAATTCGATGGAACGCCGTGTGCGGTGAAAGCTGCACGCACGGTGTGGAGCCGGGGAAAAGTTGGAGATTATATCAAAGACTTACCTATGGCTATCCGGTGCCAATGCTCATGTGCCATAAAGTAACACCACAATATGAAAGACGGCTATCCCCATTATTCCGTAATCAGTAAAGGTGATTTGACATTTTTCTTGAAGTGGTGTATACTTTTCATGTAAGTATGAAAAACATGAATTAAGGAGATGCTGTACAATGTCCATGCCAAAAGGAAAGCACATATTTGGAACTGTTAAGGTTGGGGAGCGCGGACAAATTGTCATTCCCAAAGAAGCGCGAGAAATATTTAACATAAATCCCGGAGACACGCTACTCGTTTTAGGCGATGAGGAACAAGGAATAGCTGTAGTCAAAGCTGATGTAATGAAAGAGGTTGCTGTAAAGATTTTGAAAGGTTTAGGCCACTTCAAGGGAGGAAATGATGATGAAACTAAATGAAACTACGCTTCCCTTTTTAGAAGTGGATTGTATTCAACAGTTTGGGCAAGAAAAAGGAAAGCTGATTTTTGAGCAAGCAGAAAAAATTTATCAAGAACTTCTGAATAACGCCGACTATCGCAATAACGCCGCAATTCAAAATCATTTGCAATTAAAGCTATTTCCAACGTTGGCTTATTACAAGGCACTTCGAGGAGAGGGTATAAACCAAAATGAAGCGTTAGAATATGTTAGAAACGAAACCCATAAAGCCGCAAACGTTCAAAAAGAAGAAATGAAAAAGTTAGGAAGTATGCCTTTTGCATATACCATCTATTGGTTAGGTGTAAAAAAGCATATGCGAAAAAATTTTCCCGATGACGGTTGGACAACGGAATGGGTTAAATGTAATGGCAAAGAGATACACTTCAATTTGCATAATTGCATTTATTGGGAACTAACAAAAATGTATGATTGTCCAGAGTTATGTTGTGTGTATTGTGAAAATGATGATATTTCTTTTTCAGGTTTATTACCCAAAATTCGTTTTGAACGAACTGGCACATTAGGAAATGGTTCGCCATATTGCGATTTTCATTTTCTAAAAGTGAGGTAAAACCAATGATTAAGAATTATTTACCACACCAGCTATTCCGATGGCAGCGGGCAGCAGTTCATCACGCTGGCCAGCAAGTCGGGTGCGACTTTTTATCTGGTCATTGACCGTAATGCCAAGGGACAGCAGACCGTCCACTTCATGAATCTGGTGGATGAAGCCGACCTTCTGACCCTGATGGAAGAAGAGGATGCCGAAGCCTATACTGCTGAATAAGAAGCTGTGGCGCAGGCCGAACTGGAACGGAAGCTGGCCGAGGAAGAAGCGAAAAAGGCTGCGGAAGAAGCGGCGGCATCCGGTGCTGAGCAGCCGAAAGAAAACAAAATTACAAAGTATGCAGCCACATTCTTAGGCGTACTGGCTCTGGTCGGACTGGCTGCTGGCGGCGGCATCTATGCTTTTATGAAGCAGAAACAGAAAAAGCAGGCCGAAAAAGAAGCCCTTGACCCCGATGCAGATTACACCGAGGACAAGGGCGATTTTGAGATTCCAATGGAGGATGAGCCGGAGGAACCCGGCAAGGAGGACATGGCGGAAGAATAATTTTACTGGCGGCATTTGCCGCCCTACATATTGAAATTCAGATAATCCAAATCGGGACGATGTAGTTATCTCGATCTATGATACCGACTTTTGGCTTCATGCAGACAATAGCACCTTTCCCGCGTGGGACAGAGGCTTTATCCAGCAAAGAAAATACCTTCGTCAGTTCGGTGCCGGGATTCGAGGTCTTTTTGATTTCGATGGGATTCAGAACACCATCCTGCTCCAGAACAATGTCAATCTCTTTTGCATCTTTGTCGCGGTAGTAGTACAAAAACGGCTCTCTGCCGGTATTCAGATAGGTCTTCGCAATTTCGGAAACAACATAGTTTTCGAGGATCGCACCGTTCATGGCACCATACTCCAGAACCTCTGCACTGCTCCACTTGGTCAGATAGCAGACCAATCCCGTATCATAAAAATAGAGCTTTGGGGTTTTTACCAAACGCTTCAGAAGGTTATTGGAATAGGGGTGCAGATAGAAGATGATACCCAGTGTTTCCAGAATGTGCAGCCAATCTTTTGCCTGCTTCTGATTGATGTCCGCATCCTGTGCAATTTCGGCAACATTCAGCATCTGGGAGCAGCGGGCGGCAACCGCCGTCATAAAACGCAGGAACTTCAAAGCATCAATCGCATCCGAAAGCTCTTTGACATCGCGCTCGATATAGGTGGACAGATAGCTGCTATAAAAAATCTGGCTGTTGGTATTTTTTCCGCTTGCAATAGCGGGCATGGAGCCTCGATAGATACGCTCAAAGACATCTTTGGTATCTGCGGGCACAGCTTTTTCCTCGCGGTTCAGCAAAGCGTCCAAATCCACACGGAAAGGCTCGGTATCTGCACCGTTTATTTCTGACTGCGAAAGAGAAGTCATTGACAGCACGGCAACACGCCCGGCAAGTGATTCCTGTACCCCGTGCATCAGCTTGAACACCTGTGATCCGGTCAGCCAAAAGGCACCCGGCTCATGGTGAGTATCTGCATAGACTTTGATATAGGTAAATAGTTCCGGTGCATATTGAACCTCATCAATCAGAACCGGCGGCTTATGCAGCTGCAAAAACAATTCTGGATCATTTTTTGCGAGTGCCCGCTCGTTCAAATCGTCCAGTGAAACATATCCACGGGAAGTTCCTTCCATGAGCTTTTGCAGCATAGTTGTTTTTCCTACCTGCCGGGGGCCGGTCACAAGCACAACCGGATATTCCTGCGTGACCTGCTGCACAACTTTCTCAAGACTTCTTGTAATGTAACTCATATTGATCACCTGCTTCTAATTTCGGCTGATTTTTCTTATAATTCCATTTTAGCCGAAAACTTTGTCTTTTTCAAGTACATCTGGATGTTTTAATCGCATTATAAAAAGTTAGGAGTTGATGCTTATTGTCTTATCGCTTAGTAATCGCAGAAAAGCCCTCAGTCGGGGTTGCTTATGCAAAAGTTCTCGGTGCGACAAACCGCCAAGATGGCTATTGGGAGGGTACAGTGATGAAAACACTTGCTATAATATCGCCATGGCGCAAGTTTCAGTTGCGCAAGAGGGAAAATTGCCTGAAATGCATTAAAGGCTGATAATACTCCGTGAGCTGCTCACAAGAGCAGCTCCATCGAGTCGCGGTCATTGTGCATTTTCAAGCTGAAAACAGGCCGGGACTCGGAAAAGGAGTCTCGGCCTGTTTGTGTTTTCGGCGCAAAGGAAAGGATTGAACAATGCGATTTGATGCAAAAGAATTCGGTGGACGTATCCGCGATTTGCGGAAAAAGAAGGGGATTACACAGGAACAGTTGAGTATAATGCTGAACATTAGTGCGAACCATCTTGCAAAAGTTGAAACGGGAAGCCGCTGCTGCTCGATTGAGTTGCTGCAGGATCTTTCGTCCTGCCTGAATGTCAGAACGGACTATCTGCTGAACGGAGATGCACCGCATAACAACCATCTGAGGGAAAGACTGACGTTTCTTGCACAGGAATTAGAAAAGATTACGGCGGACCTCCCGGTATGGGAATAGGAAAAAGCAGAATCCTCTTTTTCAATGCCCAAAAGCGTGGTAGAATAGGGAAAAGATTCAGTATCTGAAAAACGGAGCGCGCAACAATGAAGATTCTGGTCAGCGCCTGCCTGCTGGGCGAAAACTGCAAATACAGCGGCGGAAACAATTACAATCAGGCGGTCTGTGATTTTGCGCGGGGGCATCAGGTGGTTCCGGTCTGCCCGGAGGTTTTGGGCGGCCTGCCCACACCGCGGTGCCCGGCGGAAATCGTGCAGGGCGTTGTCACGAACAAAGAGGGCATCAATGTGGACCGGGAGTTCCGAGCGGGCGCAGCCAAGGCCCTTGCCATCGCAAAAGAAAATGGGGTGGAGCTTGCCATCCTGCAATCCCGCAGTCCCAGTTGCGGCGTGAAGGAAATCTACGACGGAACGTTTTCCGGGACAAAGATTCCCGGACAGGGTGTTTTTGCCAAGATGCTGATGGACGAAGGCATCCGTGTTCTGGATGCCGGGGAATTGCCTAAAATTATCTTGAAAAATGAGGACGGAAAATGTCAATCAGACTGATTTGCAGCGATATTGACGGTACGCTGCTGCAATACGGCAAAAAGGAACTGGAAGACGAGATCTTTGAGCAGATACGGGAGCTGCATCGGCGCGGCATTCTGTTTTGCCCGGCATCCGGTCGGCAGTATACCAGCCTGCGCAAGCTCTTTGCACCGGTGGCAGACTGTTGTGTGTTTCTCTGCGAAAACGGCGGTGTGATTTATAAGGACGAACAGTGCATGGATTACAACAACCTGCGCAATATGGCGCGCTTTGTGGGCGGCGACCCGGAGCATAAAGTGTCTCTGCTGATGGATCATACCCGCCGCCCCGGCGATGTGGCCGACCCATGGTATACCGGGGACTTTGAAGCTACCTGGCAGGATGTGCTGGAAGGCTGCACGGCTCTGCTGGAAGAACTGCGCTGACAGGAGAATTTTATGACAGAGCGTTATTGTGAGGGTGAACGGTTTGCTGACCTGTCGTTCACCGAGGAGGCTTTTGAGAATTGCGACTTTACCGACTGCGTGTTTGTGGATTGCTCCTTTACCAAATGCGAACTGGATCATACCACGCTGAATGAGTGCAAATTCGTGCGGTGTGAGATCACAGGTCTGCGCAGCACCCATTCTTCGGTGCAATCGCTGGATTTTGAGGACTGCCGTTTGCAGGAAATCGAGTGGGCACCGCTGATGTCCAACGGTGCCTTCCCGGACCCTATCCACACGCTGAAAGAGTGCAGTCTGAAATATAACACCTTCACCGAAATGAACTTTAACCGCTTCGACTTTTCGGATGGCAACGAAATTGTCGGCTCAATGTTTGCCAAATGCGAGATGCAGCTGGCAAGTTTCAAGGGCACAGAGCTGCACGAAACGGAGTTCTACCAGTGCGATCTGCGCAAAGCGGATTTCCGGGACGCCACGGGCTATAAGGTGGATATTCTGGGCAGCCGCATGAAGGATGCCAGGTTCTCGCTGCCGGAGGCGGTAAATCTGCTGGCTGATTTGAAGATCAAGCTGTCCTGAACAGGGAGGGCAACGGCTACACCGCCGACAAGCTGACCTTGCAGGATCTGGAAGCCGAGTAAGACATAATAAAATAAGTGAAAAGGGAGCTCTGCCCGGACATTCGTCCGTGACGGAACTCCCTTTTTTGCTTTGTATTTCACGGAAAAAGACCTGATACACCGACAAGGGCAAGGCGGAAAAACACCTTGCCTATGCCTGCTGCTTTCGGCAGAACGACAGAAATTTTCTTTAAAATTTGTGCAATTTTCAACGGAAGCAAAATGACCGGCAGTCAACACTTTATTATTTTAACACGGCAAAGGCTTTTTGCTGCTTCTCCTGCCGGAAATGTATCCAAAAGCTGTTCACACTTTAGTCATACTCATTTGACAGAAACTGCTTTTTTGAGTATCATGTCCGTATCACGAGGACGGCGGACAGAAAATACCCGCTTTTTTTCGTTTATTCTGTATTTATAGGAAGGACAATCTATGGCAACCATGAAAGATATCATCCAGAGCTCGCTGCTGCTGGCGCTGGTCATCGGCGGTCTTTTGTACATTTCCGCATTCTCGCTGGTCTACCTCAAAAAGGCCTACGACCACTGTCTGGAGTTGGGCATCACCCGCAAGGAACTGAGCAACGTGATCAAATCCAGCCTTATATTTTCCGTCGTGCCCAGCCTTTCCATCGTGGTGGGTCTGTTCGTGCTCATTGCGGTGCTGGGCAGCGTGTGGGCATGGTGGCGGCTGTCGGTCATCGGTTCTCTGTCCTACGAGACTATGATCTCCAGCTCCATTGCGCAGGTGCTGGGCTACGCATCCTCTGCGGAAATGCTGGAAAGCGCCACCGGACGGCAGTTCGGCGTGGTGATGATCCTGATGAGCGTGGGTATGCTGAGCGGTTTCCTGATCCTGCTGCCCCTCGGCAAAAAGCTGTGCAAGAGCGTGGACCGCTCTGCAGCCGAAAACGGCGGCAGCACCTGGAAAAACGTGCTGTCCGGCGTGTTCATGCTTGTGATGTTCTCGGTATACATTCCCATTCTGCTGTTCACTGACAATGTGCAGGCTGCCGTTATGATCACCGGCCTTGTGATCGCCATTGGTGTGGGCGTGCTGGCAAAGCGCCCGGGTCTTGCATGGCTCAATAACTTCGTGATGGCATTCTCCATGCTGGGCGGTCTGATCTCGTCGCTGGCGTGGGTACGGATTTTCGGTTGAGGAGGGAAACGGACATGAGCAAAGCAAAGACTGAGACCAAAATGGACTCCTTCCAGAGCTGGGCGCACCGCTGGGGCCGTGTGGGTACCCTGATCGCCCTCATTTACATGGTGGCGCTGCCCTTTGTGGTGCTGGCTGCCTACGACAGCATCCCGTCTCTGGGCGAGGTGTTCAACGTGAACACCTTTTCCATCCTGCTCATCTACATCCCGGTGGGCTTTTCGGAAGCACTGAGCTACACCCCCATTCTGGGCTGCTCGGCCTATCTGGCCTTCATCACCGGCAACATTATGAACCTGAAGCTCCCGGTGGCAGCAAACGCCATGAACCTGACCCAAAAGCAGTCCAACACCCCGGAGGGTGAGGCCATTGCCTCGGTGGCTGTTGCGGTCTCCTCCCTGATGACCGTTGCCATCCTGACGCTGGCAGCGGTGTGCGCCTCCTTCATCAGCCCGGTATTCGAGCTGCCCGCCGTCAAGACAGCCTCCGGCTACCTGCTGCCGGCCCTGTTCGGCTCCATGGCGCTGGGCCTGTTCGCCAGCTCGTCCAGTGGCAGCAAGGTGGTCAAGGGTGGCATCAAGGGGGTGCTTCCGGTGCTGATCATCATGACGGTGCTCTCCCTTGCCGCACGCCTTGCGGGCTACGGTTCCGTGCTGGGCGGGCTTGTGGGCATCTTTATCATCGTGATGCTGCCCATCGGCATCCTGACTTCCTATGTGTTGTGGAAGAAGGGCAAGATCCAGGTGGTGGACAAAGAGCAGAAGTAAAGCAATCGGAACGGTCTGGATCCTGTATGGTACAGGGCTCAGGCCGTTTTGCTTTCATTAAGGGGGCAGGGGTGACTACTCCGCACCTTCCGAAAATTGACAAATAATTCTCAATTTTAGTATTCTCAACGAGGCCATTGAGCAGATCAGCTTTCAGGCTACGAAGGCCCGAGCCTTTGCCGCTGGCAGATAAAGGCATAGAATAACAAAAAAGTCTGAACTGAGGCATGAGCCACCGGTTCAGACTTTTTTCATACTATGAAAACACCAGCTGCTGCGGATAGCAGCGTGCAGTTCAATTTGTTATCAGCACTCGTCGTACTGTTTTTGCAGATATTGCAGGCACTGGACTGCGTTTTCCGGGGTGGTGTTCTCCAAGGTGGCGAACACATAGGGCTTCTGTTCCTTGGCAAACCGCAGAATGGTGCGGTAGTCGCCCATACCGCCCTGTCCGGCACCGGTGGCAGCCAGCTGCCCGTCGGCGTCCTGCAGCAAAAAGTCCTTGAAGTGGATCATGGCCACATCCTTGCCCAGCAGCTCAATGGTCTCGGCGAACACTTCCTCCCGCTGGTCCACGTTTTCCATGTTCAAAAGGTTCACCGGGTCGAGCAGAATCTGCAGATTGGGGCTGCCGATCTCGTCCAGCACGGTGCGGGCGCGGCGGGCGTCATACACAATGTGTCTGACCACCGGCTCAATGGCAATGGTCACGCCGTATTGCTCGGCGCAGCGCACCACCGGCTTGAAGTTCTTGATAAAGGTAGCAAGGGCGGCATCGCTGCGGCACTCCGGGCAGAACTTGTACTCTGCGTTGGGTGCACCGGTCTCGGTGCCCACCATGCCGCAGCCCAGCAGGCTGGCAAAGCGGATATGCGCGTAGTACTTTTCCTGAATGGCGTGCAGAGCATCCGTATCCGGGTGCGCCAGATTCAGGTAGTTGCCCAGCACTGCAATGTCCAGCTCATTTTTTGCAAACAGACGGCGCAGATAGGCCGCGTAGCCGGGGGTGAGGGCAGAGGGGGTGTTGGGCACCTCCTTCAGGGATTTGCTCAGCGCCAGATGCACGCAGGAAAAGCCCTTCTGGCGTACCAGCGGCAGCACCTGTTCAATGGGCAGCTTTTCTGCATCGTGCAGACGTAGACCGAATTGGATCATGCTTGGTTCCTCCTTTTGTTCCGGGGCGTGTTTTCTCTATTATACAACAAGATCCGCCATTCGCAAACACCCGGACAGAGAAAAAAGTGCAGGTTTTATGCTTCTTCGATCCGGCCATCCTGCATCCGCAGCACCCGGTCTGCCTGCGCCGCAAGCCCCTGGTCGTGGGTGACATACACAACGGTCTGGTGCTGCTGTGCGGCTGCCTCCCGCAGCAGGCGGAATACCTCCACGCTGTTCTGGTGGTCCAGGTTGCCGGTAGGCTCGTCTGCCAGCACGACCGCAGGGCGGGTGATCAGTGCCCGGGCAATGGCGGCGCGCTGCTGCTGCCCGCCGGAAAGCTGGGCGGGATAGCGCTTGGCAAGCGTCTCCAGCCGCATGGCGCGCAGCATCTCGGCGCAGGCAACGCGGCGGGCAGCGGGGTCTTTTTCCGTCTTCAGGCCGCAAAGGATATTCTGTTCTACGGTCATATTGGGGAACAACGCATAGTTCTGGAACAGCAGTCCCACGCCCCGCTGCTGCGGCGGCAGGTCGATGTGCTGCGCACTGTCAAACAGCACCCGCCCGTCCAGCACGATGCGTCCGCGGTCCGGCTTTACGATGCCCGCGATGCACCGCAATGTCATGCTTTTACCGCAGCCGGAAGCGCCCAGCAAAGCGGTGGAGGTGTTGCCGGCGGTAAAGGCAGCACGGAGGGTAAAGCCGTCCAGCTTTTTTTCAATGTTGACTTCAAGGCTCATTTCCGGGCACCCGCTTTCTGTTTTTTCTCCAGCAGGTTCACAGCCAGCAGCACCACCGCCGAGATGACGATATCCACCAGCACCCACCGCATAGCACCCAGTTCATCGTTGGTGCGCCACAGCTGGTAGACTGTGGTGGCGATGGTGGCAGTCTTGCCGGGGGTGTAGCCCGCGATCATGCTGGTAGCGCCGTATTCGCCCAGTGCCCGGGCAAAGGCCAGCACCGTGCCCGCCAGAATGCCCTGACGGCAGGCGGGCATCCGCACCCGCCAGAAGATCCATGTATCGGACTGTCCCAGCGTCTGCGCCGACCACGCCAGCGTTTCGTCAAAGCTTTCAAATGCGCCGCGCGCGGTGCGGTACATCAGCGGAAATGCCACCACGATGGAGGCAAAGATGGCGCTGTACCAGTTCATGACCAGCTTTACCCCGAAATGCTGCATGAAAAAGATGCCCAGCGGCCGCTTTGCGCCGAAGAGCAGCAGCAGAAAGTAGCCCACCACCGTGGGCGGCAGCACCATGGGCAGGGTGAGCACCACATCCAGCACGCCCTTGAGCACGCGCGGGAGCTTTGCAATGTAGTAGGCCGCAAAGATGCCTAAAAAGAACACCGCCGCGCAGCTGATCAGCGCAATGCGCAGGCTGTTCCATAAGGGATACCAGTCCATACCATCTCCCCAGCGGATGCTTACAGTGCGGTGAAGCCGACGCTCTCGAACACGGTCGCAGCCTTGTCGGTGCGCAGGTAAGCCAGGAACTCCTTGGCAGCCTCGGCATGGAGGGCGTTCTTCATCACAGCGGCGGGGTAGATGACCTGGCCGCACATTTCCTTGGTGGCCTCGTCCACGGGGGTCAGACCGGCGCTGTACGCATCGGTGCAGTAAACGACACCGGCATCCACGCTGGCCTCGCTGACCTGGGTGGTGACTTCCTTGACGTTGGAACCGTAGGTGATGACACCGGCAGCAGCCAGAGCTGCCTCATCCAGATCATAGTAGGCCAGGATCTTCTGGGTGTACTGACCCACAGGCACATCACTGTTGCCCATGCAGAACAGGATATCCTCTGCCTTCAGGTGCTCAGCCAGGCTGTCGAAGCTGTCAATCCCCTTGTCGCTGCCCTCGGGTACACAGAGCACGACCTTGTTCTCCAGCAGATCCACACGGCTTTCGGCATCCACAAAGTCCAGGCCCTCGGTGTTCACCTCAGCGGAAGCGGTGCTGTCCAGCTGGTTCATCTGCTTCTGACCGGCGGAGATGAACAGGTCGCAGTCCGCACCCTCCTGGATCTGGGTCTTGAGGGTTCCGGAAGAGTCAAAGTTGAAGCTGAAGGTCACGCCGGGGTTCTCTGCAGAGTAGGTCTCGGCAATGGCGTTCAGGGTCTCGGTCAGGGAGGCGGCAGCAAAAACGATCAGCTCCACGCTCTCGCCGGAGGCAGTCTCAGAGGAGGCGGCAGCGGAGGATGCGGTGGAAGATGCAGTGCTGCTGGAGGAGCCGCCGCAGGCGGTCAGAACAGCAGATGCGGATGCGATGCCGGCAGCGCACAGGAAGCTGCGGCGGGAGATCATAGTTTTCATAGTCTTGCTCCTTACAGTGGGTATGCTTTTGTTGTACTTTTATTTTTACGCCCGGCACCAAAAGCAATGCCGCGGCGGTGAAACAGACTTATTTGCGGGCGCACTCGCCGTCCAGCCCGGCGGCAATGCGTACCCCGTGCTCCAGGCTGGGCAGGATGTACTCCAGATTCTCCTTCACGGCCTTGGGGCTGCCGGGCAGGTTGACGATGAGGGTCTTGCCCCGCAGCACGCTGGCGGCACGGCTGAGCATCCCGCGCGGGGTGATGCTCAGGCTGTGGTAGCGCATAGCTTCGGCAATGCCGGGGGCGTTGCGGTCCGCTACGGCATAGGTGGCTTCCGGGGTGATATCCCGGGGGGCAAAGCCGGTGCCGCCGGTGGTGAGCACAAGGTTCACCTGACGGCCGTCTGCCATGCGGATGAGCTGCGCTTTCAGCGCCTTGGCTTCGTCCGGCAGGATCATGGTCTCTTCCACCACATAGCCAGCGGCGGTGAGCATTTCTACGATCAGCGGGCCGCTTTTATCCTCCCGCTCGCCGCGGCTGCCCTTATCCGAAAGGGTGATGACGGCAGCGCGCAAGGGCGGGTTTTCCAGTGCGGGCAGCAGGGTCACCTCGTCCCCTACATGGATCTCGCCGCCGGTGAGCACCCGGGCGAACACGCCCTCGTGGGGCATGATGCACTCGCCGGTCTGCTGCTTGATGACGCAGTCGTTGTGGCACTCTTTGCCGATCTGGGTCATTTCCAGCACCACGTCCCCGATGGCGAAGCGGCTTGTCACGGGCAGATTGCGGAAATCGTAGCCCTCCACCACCAGATTCTCGCCAAAGGCACCATAGTCCACCCAGATCTTCTTGCGGAACGCCTCGATTTTTTCGGCGCTGAGCATACTGACCTGACGGTGCCAGTTGCCGCCGTGGGCGTCCTCCACGATGCCCCATTCCGGGGTCAGGACGGCGCTGGGCACCTCGGTTTTTACGGTGCCCCGCTTGGGGCTGGTGCAGATTGCCAGAAGCTTACCCATAGTTATTTATCCTCCAATGCGATACATCCCGCGGGTAGCGGGCATGGAACTGTCGTTAAAATGGTGTTCCCGGGGCTTTGCCCAGATGGTCTCCCGGATAGCGGCCAGCAGCTGCGCATCGTCCGCGCCGCTGCGCAGCAGCGTGCGCAGGTCGCATCCGGTCTCACTGGCAAGGCAGGGGCGCAAAAAGCCCTGACTGGTCAGCCGCA
>OHPH01000761.1_pt1 | contig 15759 bp, 10 predicted proteins | sample 1577681 | NCBI WGS metagenome assembly OHPH01 (sample SAMEA3879603, study PRJEB24766) | human gut metagenome | biome: human-associated habitat; feature: feces | place: USA | collected 1985/1987 | reverse complement strand
ACACGATACGTACCACCATACCATGTTCGAGATGCTGGGTAACTGGTCATTCGGTGACTACTTTAAGAAAGAGGCAATCAACTGGGCATGGGAATACCTGGTAGATGTTCTGAAGATAGATCCGAAGAACCTTTACGCCACCGTATTCGAAGGCAGCCCCGAAGAAGGACTGGAACGTGACAATGAAGCCGCTTCCTATTGGGAACAGTTCTTGCCCAAAGATCATATCCTCAACGGAAACAAACACGATAACTTCTGGGAAATGGGTGATACAGGTCCGTGTGGTCCGTGTTCCGAGATACATATCGATTCACGTCCTGAAGAAGAAAAGGCTCAGATCCCCGGTAGTCAATTGGTGAACAAAGACCACCCACAAGTAATCGAGATCTGGAATCTTGTGTTCATGCAGTTCAACCGCAAGGCCGACGGTAGCCTTGAAGGACTTCCTGCCAAAGTTATCGATACCGGTATGGGCTTCGAAAGACTGGTGCGCACACTACAAGATAAGACTTCTAATTATGATACAGATGTATTCCAACCCATACTGAAGGCTATAGGCAACATGACTGGCAAGAAGTATGGTGAAGACGAGAAGTCGGACATCGCTATGCGTGTTATCGCCGACCACATCCGTACCATTGCATTCTCTATCACCGACGGTCAGTTACCGAGCAATGCCAAGGCAGGTTATGTGATCCGCCGTATCCTCCGCCGTGCCGTTCGTTATGGTTATACTTTCTTAGGTCAGAAACAAGCATTTATGTACAAGCTGTTGCCCGTCCTGATTGAGAACATGGGCGAAGCTTATCCCGAATTAAATGCTCAAAAAACACTAATAGAAAAAGTAATCAAAGAAGAAGAAGAATCATTCCTACGCACATTGGAAACCGGTATCCGCCTGCTCGACAAAACCATGGCTGACACCCAGGCTTCCGGAAAAAAAGAAATTAGTGGTGTGGATGCCTTCACCTTGTATGACACTTTCGGCTTTCCACTTGACTTGACTGAACTTATTCTTCGCGAAAATGGCATGACTGTAAACGAAGAGGAATTCAATGCAGAAATGCAGAAACAGAAAGAACGTGCACGTAATGCTGCTGCCGTTGAAACAGGTGACTGGATTACTGTAAAAGAAGGTGAAACCAATTTTGTAGGTTACGATTTTACCGAATACGAAACCAGCATTTTGCGCTACCGCCAGGTAAAACAGAAAAACCAGACACTTTATCAGATTGTATTAAGTGATACTCCGTTCTATGCAGAAAGTGGTGGTCAGGTAGGCGACACAGGTGTTATCGTAAGCGAATTCGAGACTATCGAAATAATCGATACTAAGAAGGAAAATAATCTTCCGATTCATATTACCAAAAAATTGCCTGAACATATCGAGGCTCCTATGATGGCGTGTGTAGACACAGAGAAACGTGCCGCTTCAGCAGCCAACCACTCTTGTACTCACTTGCTGGATGAAGCATTGCGCCAAGTATTGGGTACGCATGTAGAACAGAAAGGTTCTTTGGTTACCCCAGACTCTCTGCGTTTCGACTTCTCTCACTTCCAGAAAGTGACTCCGGAACAGCTGCGTGAAGTGGAACACCTGGTAAATGCCAAGATTCGCGCAGACATTCCTTTGACAGAATACCGTAACTTGCCGATTGAAAAGGCCAAGGAACTGGGTGCCATCGCCCTGTTCGGTGAAAAATACGGAGACGAAGTGCGTGTCGTACAGTTCGGTTCCTCTATCGAGTTCTGTGGAGGTACGCACGTATCGGCTACCGGGAAAATCGGTATGGTAAAAATCCTGTCTGAAAGCTCTGTAGCTGCAGGCGTACGCCGTATCGAAGCCGTAACCGGTGCCAAGGTAGAAGAAATGTTCGATACCGTACAGGATACCATCAACGACCTGAAAGCCTTGTTCAACAACGCTCCGGACCTGAAAGCTGCCATTACCAAGTACATCGATGAGAATGCCGGCCTGAAGAAACAGATGGAAGAATTCATGAAAGAGAAAGAGGCCTCTGTAAAGAACAAGCTGATTGAAAACGCCAAGGAAATCAACGGTGTAAAAGTGATTAAAGCCGTACTTCCGATGCCAGCCGATGCAGTGAAGAACATCGCCTTCCAATTGAAAGGACAGTTCACAGAAAACTTGTTTGTGGTAATCGGCAGTGTATTCGAAAACAAACCGTTGCTGACTGTCACCATGAGCGATGACCAGGTGAAAGCCGGACTGAATGCCGGACAACTGGTCCGTGAAGCTGCCAAACTGATTCAAGGTGGTGGTGGTGGACAGCCTCACTTCGCTACTGCCGGAGGTAAGAATCCGGACGGACTGAATGCCGCAGTAGACAAAGTGACAGAACTAGCCGGATTCTAATCCGTTACACAAAACAACTCTGTTTACCATAAATCCTCCTTATCCCTTTAAAACAGACGATAAGGAGGATTTTTTATGCCCATCCCCTCTATGCGACCGAAGTTTAGCTGAACTGAACTTTCCATACTGCCGTTTTTTTAGTACTTTTGCTGCTGTTCTATTCTATCAAACAGACAACCATGCCCCAAGATAAATTTACCCTTATGACCACGGCACCGGTGCCACGACTCATCCGTGGACTGGCTATCCCGACCATCATCAGCATGCTGGTCACTTCTTTTTATGTCATGGCCGACACCTACTTTGTCGGAAAAATCAATACACAATCAACTGCGGCTGTGGGAATTTCATTCTCCATCATGGCCATCATTCAGGCATTCGGCTTTTTCTGCGGGCATGGTTCGGGCAACTTTATCTCCAGACGGCTGGGTGCACGTGACTACCGAAGCGCCGAACGAATGGCGGCTACCGGTTTTTTCTGTGCCTTTTTCATTGGCTTTCTGATTGCACTCTTCGGACTGCTCTTTCTGGAACCGATTTGTGTGGCACTGGGTTCCACTCCCACCATCCTTCCATACGCCAAGACCTATCTGGGCATTATCCTGCTGGGAGCCCCTTTTATGGCCTCTTCCCTTGTGCTGAACAACCAGATGCGTTTTCAGGGAAATGCCGTATATGCCATGATTGGCATCACGGTAGGTGCCTTTCTGAATATAGCCCTCGACCCATTGCTGATTTTTGTATTCGATATGGGCATTGCAGGAGCGGCCTGGTCCACGTTCATCAGTCAGGTATGCAGCTTTACTATCCTGATATTTATGGACCGAAAAGGAGAAAACATCCGCATCAATTACCGTTATTTCACCCCCACCTCGGCTTATCTGAAAGAAATTGTCTATGGAGGCAGCCCTTCCCTGTGCCGTCAGGGACTGGCCAGTGTTTCGACCATCCTGCTGAACGTGGCAGCCGGTAACTTCGGAGATGCAGCTATTGCCGGAATGTCCATCGTCACCCGCATCTGCATGTTCATCAATTCCTTTGTCATCGGTTTCGGACAAGGTTTTCAGCCCGTATGCGGATTCAACTACGGAGCAGGACTGAACCGGCGTGTGCTCCAAGGATTCAAATACTGCGTGAAAGTGGGACTCATCTTCTTGGCTGTCTGCTCCCTGATTGGCTACATTTACGCACCGGAAGTCGTATCCTGGTTCCGGAAAGAAGACCCGCAAGTCATTGCCGTAGGAGCCGAAGCCTTGCGCTGGCAGCTCATCACGCTTCCGTTGGGTGCATGGGTCATCCTGTGCAACATGCTCCTGCAGACCATCCGCCAGCCCAAACGGGCCGTCACCCTTTCTTCCTCCCGCCAAGGTCTGTTCTTTATTCCCCTGATACTGGTTCTACCCTATTTCCTACAGCTGCAAGGAGTGGAAATGTGCCAGGCTGTATCCGACCTGTGTTCATTCCTGCTGTCACTCCCGCTGACCATCCCGGTATTGAAAACTCTCCGCACGGATCGCCAACCCATACAGGAGATGAAATCATAAGCACTTTTTATCCGTTTTCCTGCCGAAAATCATTGGGCGTCATCCCCGTCATACGCCGGAAATACTTGCAAAAGAACGAGGCATTGGGAAAATTCAACTCGTCGGCTATCTGATACACCAGCTTGTCGGTGTGACATAACCTCAGCTTAGCTTCCTGTACTACTGCCTCATTGACCCAGTCCATCACCGTCCGCCCGCTGGCTTGCCGGAGCAACGTGCTCAAATAACGGGGAGTCAGATACAGCCGATCGGCATAAAAAGCGATGCTCCGCTCACGAACCGCATATTTGTTGACCAGCTCCAGAAAACGGTTGAACACTTCTTCCTGGCGGGTTCGTTTCTGCTTTTCTGCCAATTGTCCGCTTTTCCTGACAAAATCCACTTGATGGAAAAAAAGAGAAATCAGACTTTGTACGGAAGCTTTCGGGAAAGGCTGATCGTGTACCACTTCCCACAGCAAGGCAAACAACTGTTCCATACGCTGCACTTCTTGCGCAGTCAAGGATAAATGCAAACACAATCTCCCTTGCAAATAAGTTTGCAACAACTCTTCTTTCTGCCAGTTTTCCATCAGACTGTTTGAAAAGGCCAGCATGGACAAATCCAAATCGGGCGATACATAAAGAAACTCGAAAACCGTTCCGGGAGACACAATCAGCAAATCGCCCGTCTTGAATTCCATTTCCCGAAGATTGACACGCAAACGAAGTACCCCTGCACGGAAATAGACCACTCTCCCTTCGGTCAACCGGTAAGGCTGTCCTTCCATGGGAATAAAATGAATGACGTCGGCTATCCCCTGAACAGAACGGAGCAGTCCCAGCTCGGAGGTTAAAAAACGAGAAGTGTTACGCCCTGCACCCACGTGTTCACTCACTGTCTTCAATGCCAGCAACAACAGATGATTCGATTTCATTTGATTCGACACAATGATTTCCTGCAAAGATAATATTTTACCCGTTTTTCATCCTAAAATCACATACTTATCGAACAAAAAGAACATTCCACCCCACATATAGGACCGAAAGTTTATCCAAAAGCCTCTATCTTTGTCGTATCACTTCTAATAAAGACTCAATGCCTATGATACGAACTTTCCTCCTTCTGTGTGCATGGAGCCTGAGCATGATAAGCCAGGCACAAATCACCTTAGAAAGTTGCCAGCAGCAGGCTCGCGAAAACTACCCGCTAGTGCGACAATACGAGCTGCTTCAGCTAGCTGAAAAATATACCTTATCGAACGTGGCCAAAGGCAACCTGCCACAAATCAGCCTGAGTGGCAAAATTTCTTATCAAAGCGAAGCCACCACTTTTCCTTTCGAAATTCCGGGACTTGGCATCAAGGGACTGCCCAAAGACCAGTATCAGGCATTAGTAGAAATCAAACAGAACGTATGGGACGGAGGAAAAATCCGTCACCAGAAAGCCCAAGTCAAAGCAGTCACGGAAGAAAATGCACGCCAGCTCGACACCAGCATGTATGCCCTGGAAGAACGGGTAAATCAGGTTTTCTTCGGTATTCTCCTGCTGGACGAACAACGGACACAAAACAAATTATTGGAGGAAGAACTGGTCCGCAACCTGAAAACAGTAGAAGCCTACCGGATGAATGGCACAGCCAACGATGCCGACGTGGATGCCGTACAAGTAGAGATTCTTCAGACCAAACAGCAGCGTATCCAGCTGGAAAACAACCGTACGGCCTACCTGCGCATGTTGTCTTTACTCACTGGAAAAGAATTCCCTGCACAGGCTCAACTGATACGGCCAGAACCTGTTGCAACAACCTCTTCCGGTTTTAACCGACCTGAACTCCGGTGGTACGAAGCACAGGAGCAGACTGTAGCCATCCAACGAAAAGGATTGCAGAGCGGTTATCTCCCTTCTTTCAGCCTTTTCGCCCAAGGAGCCTACGGCAACCCGGGACTGGATATTCTGAAAGACAAATTCAGGGCCTACTATCTGGTAGGCGCCCGCTTTACCTGGAATTTCGGAAGCCTGTACACACTAAAGAACGACCGTAAAAAGCTGGACAACCAACTCCAGAAAATCCAGAACGAACGTGATTTGTTTCTATTCCACACCCAATTGCAAGTGGCAGAGGAGGACGGTACCATCCAAAGTCTCCGCCAGCAGATGAAGAAAGACGAGGAAATCATCCGATTGCGAGAGAATATCCGGCGGTCTGCCCAAGCCAAAGTGGCCAATGGCACACTGAGTGTCAGTGACATGCTAAAAGAAATTACAGCCGAAAACCTGGCACGACAAGCCAAGGCCGTACACGAAGTACAACTGCTCATGCATTTACACCAACGGAAACACCTGACCAATTAAAATACTTCATTCTAAAAATTCTTGCGTATGAAAAAAAGATATGTATTCCAAGCGCTTATGCTGATTTGTCTCACCGCCTGTGAAGATAAAGACGACTTTGATGCAACCGGTACTTTTGAAGCAACTGAGATTGTGGTCTCTTCCGAAGCCTCCGGAAAGCTCTTCTATCTGAATGCGGAAGAAGGGATGCACTTTACCCAAGGCACTGAAGTGGGACTGGTGGACACCGTACAGCTCTACCTGAAAAAACGACAGCTGGAGGCACAGATGAAATCCGTGGAAAGCCAACGCCCCGACATTCATCGGCAGATTGCCGCCACCAAGGAACAAATCGCCACCGCACAACGGGAACGCAACCGAGTGGAAAACCTGCTGAAAGCACAGGCGGCTAACCGCAAACAACTGGATGACTGGGACGCCCAGCTGGCGGTACTCAACCGGCAACTGGAGGCACAGGTGTCGTCATTAGGAAACACCACTGCCAGCCTGACGGAACAAAGCTCGTCGGTAGCCATCCAAGTGGCACAAATCGAAGACCAGCTCAAGAAATGCCATATCACCGCCCCGATAAGCGGAACAGTTCTGGCCAAATATGCCGAACCGGGAGAACTGGCTACCCTCGGGAAACCGCTGTTCAAGATAGCCGACACGGAACACATCTTCCTGCGGGCCTACGTCACCTCCCGGCAACTGGCCTCCGTAAAACTGGGAAGCGAGGTCACGGTATTTGCCGACTTCGGCGATGCACAACGGAACACCTACCCCGGCAAAGTGACCTGGATTTCCGAAGAAGCCGAATTCACCCCGAAAACCATCCTGACCGACGACGAACGCGCCAACCAGGTATATGCCGTCAAGATAGCCGTCCACAACGACGGCCACATCAAACTGGGAATGTACGGCGAAGTCAAATTCTGAAAGAAGCACATAAATGGAAACCCTTATTGAAGTCAGCCACGTAAGCAAAAACTATGGAAAGGTACAGGCCCTGCGCAACGTATCTTTCCAGGTGAAACAAGGCGAACTGTTCGGTCTCATCGGTCCCGACGGCTCCGGAAAGAGTACACTCTTCCGCATCCTGACCACTCTACTGAAACCGGACCAGGGAACGGCTCATGTACTGCATGCCGACGTACTGGCCGATTTCCGCACCATCCGACGAAGCGTAGGCTACATGCCGGGACGTTTCTCCTTGTACCAAGACCTGACTGTGGAAGAAAACCTGCGTTTCTTTGCCACCGTCTTTCACACCACTGTGAAAGAGAACTACGAACGGATTCGGCCGATTTACGAACAGATTGCTCCGTTCAAAAACCGGCGAGCCGGAGCCCTGTCGGGAGGTATGAAGCAAAAGCTGGCATTGTGTTGCGCGCTGGTCCATGCTCCCAGAATCCTGTTTCTGGATGAGCCGACCACCGGAGTAGACCCTGTATCCCGCAGGGAATTCTGGGAGATGCTGGCCCGTCTCCGTCAGGAAGGCATCACTCTCGTGGTATCCACCCCTTTCATGGACGAAGCCCGACAATGCGACCGCGTGGCCTTCCTGTATGAAGGAGAAATCAAAGGTATCGACCGCCCGGAAACCATCCTGACACGGTTCAGCGACATTCTGTGTCCTCCCGGACTTAAGCGAAAAGCAGCAGTCGGAAACGCCGCCCCCCTCATTCAGGTAGACAATCTGGTCAAACGGTTCGGCACTTTTACCGCGGTCGACCATATCTCTTTCTCGGTACAGCGGGGAGAGGTTTTCGGCTTTTTGGGAGCCAATGGGGCCGGAAAAACCACCGCCATGCGTATTCTCTGCGGACTCAGTCTGCCTTCCGAAGGGAAAGCGGAGGTGATGGGATTCGATGTCCGGACACAGAGCGAGGAAATAAAACGACGAATCGGCTACATGAGCCAGAAGTTTTCGCTGTATGAAGACCTAACGGTCCGCGAGAATCTCCGCCTGTTCGGAGGTATCTACGGGGTCAATGCCAAAGAAATTACGACCCGCACCGAAGAGACCTTACGGCGTATCGGCCTCTACGAGGAGCAACATACCTTGGTCCGTTCCCTGCCGCTAGGCTGGAAACAACGGTTGGCCTTCTCGGTAGCTATCTTTCACCGCCCGGAACTGGTTTTTCTGGATGAACCGACCGGAGGTGTGGACCCGGCCACCCGCCGCCAGTTCTGGGGACTGATTTATCAGGCTGCCGACCAGGGAATCACCATTTTCGTCACCACGCACTACATGGACGAAGCAGAATATTGCGACCGCATTTCCATGATGGTGGACGGACATATCCGCGCCTTGGATACTCCCGACGGACTGAAAGCCCGTTTTCAAGCCCGAAACATGGACGAAGTGTTCCAGAAACTGGCCCGCGATGCCCAACGGGGAGACGCGGCTTTTACTCACGCTCAAACCGAACGACCATGAAACAGTTTATCGCTTTTGTCAGAAAAGAATTCCATCACATTCTGCGCGACCGGCGCACCATGCTGATACTGATAGGAATGCCGATTATACAGATTATCCTTTTCGGCTTTGCCATCTCTACCGAGGTGCGCAATGTCCAGACTGCCGTATTGGCTCCCTCCCTTCAGACGGATATACGGAAACTGGTAGAGCAACTGGATGCCAGTGAGTATTTCACGGTAAAACATGTCGTCCAGTCTCCCGATGAGATTGAGCGGCTGTTCCGGCGCAACCAGATAGAGCTGGCCGTCATTTTTCCGTCCGACCTGCACCGTTTCCGCTTCAATTCCGCACAGATACAGATTCTGGCCGACGCCACGGAACCCAACCTGGCAGTCACCCGGAGTACGTATGCCCAAACCATTCTCCGACAAGCCCTGCAAACCATCCGGCCCGCTGACGCTTTCTCCTCCAAAAGAAGTACGGAAGGGATGCCGATTGTAGCCTACAACAAGCTGCTCTACAACCCGCAGATGAAGAGTGCCTACAACTTCGTGCCAGGAGTTATGGGACTGATTCTGATGCTGATTTGCGCCATGATGACCTCCATTTCAATCGTCCGCGAAAAAGAAACCGGCACAATGGAAGTGCTGTTGGTCTCTCCCGTCAATCCGTTGTTTGTCATCCTTTCGAAAGCCGTGCCCTACTTCATGCTCTCCCTGCTGAACCTGACCACCATCCTGCTGCTTTCGGTCTTTGTGCTCGACGTGCCCATAGCCGGAAGTCTGACGGCCCTGCTGGGAGTCTCCCTGCTGTTCATCTTCGTGTCGCTGGCGCTGGGACTACTGATTTCCTGCGTCACCCATACCCAGGTAGCAGCCCTGCTCGTTTCGGCCATGGTCCTGCTCATCCCGACCATTATCCTGTCGGGTATCATCTTTCCGGTGGAAAGTATGCCGGGTATCCTCCAGGCCCTTTCCTGCCTCATCCCGGCACGCTGGTACGTGGCAGCAGTGCGACGACTGATGATTGAAGGTGTACCCTTTGTCTACGTGTGGAAGGAAGTGGCTGTGTTATGCCTCATGGCCGTAGTCCTGATTGCAGCCACCACCCGCAAATTTAAAAACCGATTGGAATAAACCGCAAGCTTATGATGTTACGTTACCTGATAGAAAAAGAGTTCAAGCAACTGAAACGGAACCGTTTCCTGCCCCGCCTCATTCTGCTGTTTCCCTGCGTGATGATGCTGGTGATGCCTTGGGCCGCCACACTGGAAATCGAGGACTTGCGCATTGCCGTCATTGACCACGACCATAGTCCCTCGTCCCAACAACTGGTACACCGCATCGAGGCCTCCCGTTACTTCCAGCTGACCGCCCTGCCTGCTTCCTACACACAAGGTCTGAATGTCATCGAAAAAGACCAGGTGGACATGCTGCTGGAAATTCCCCGCGGATTTGAGAAAGACCAGGCCCGCGGCCTCAGTCCCTCCGCCCTAATTGCCGTCAACACGGTCAACGGTACCAAAGGAGGACTGGGAAGTGCCTACTTGCAACAGATTCTCAATCCGCAAGCCTTCCCTACTTCCGTGCGCTACCTGTTCAACCCGTACCTCAACTACAAAGTATTCATGGTACCCGCCCTGATGACCTTGATTCTGGTACTGCTCTGCGGCTTCCTGCCAGCCCTGAACGTGGTGAGCGAGAAAGAAGCAGGTACCATCGAGCAAATCAATGTCAGTCCGGTGAGCCGTTTCACCTTTACCCTCGCCAAACTGCTGCCCTACTGGGCCATCGGATTTGTGGTGTTGAACCTGTGCATGCTGCTGGCCTGGCTGGTCTACGGCCTGACTCCCGAAGGAAACATCCTCACCATCTATCTGGCCACACTGATTTTCGCGCTGGTCATGTCGGGACTGGGACTGGTCATCTCCAACTATTCTTCTACCATGCAGCAAGCCATGTTCGTCATGTGGTTTTGCATGCTGATTTTCATTCTGATGAGCGGACTTTTCACTCCTATCAGCAGCATGCCGGAATGGGCACAATACATCACATACCTTAATCCGCTGCGTTACTTTATGGAAATCATGCGCATGGTCTATCTGAAGGGCAGCCACATCGGCGACATCGGCTTCCAGCTTTCCATGCTCTCCACCTTTGCCGTTCTGCTATATGTATGGGCCATCCGCAGCTACCGCAAGCAGCAATAAGCTATCCCGTACTTGACTTCTTACCTTGACACGAACGTGCAACGGTCTCATCACGTTCGTGTCAAGGTCTCGTCACGTCCGTGTCCACCTCTCATCACGCTCGTGTCGAGATAATCAAGCTAAGGGATTTCCCTAAAAATGCCCCTTGCAAGGTCCAGAATTGTAAGTCAGTTATTTCCACCTTACAGAATTATTCAGTAACTTTGCCCGAATCTCTTTTACATAGGACCCATTTGAATATGAGCGAAGATACTTTTGACAAGGACGAAAAGCAAACGGCAAATCTGCCTGAAAAAGAAGAACACTCTGACTACAAACCTGTATCGACCACCGATGAGGCGGTGAAGCACCAGCTGAGCGGCATGTACCAGAACTGGTTTCTGGACTATGCTTCATACGTGATTCTGGAGCGTGCCGTACCCCACATCAACGACGGACTGAAGCCGGTGCAGCGACGCATTCTCCACTCCATGAAACGTCTGGATGACGGACGCTACAACAAGGTGGCCAACATCGTGGGACACACCATGCAGTTTCATCCGCACGGAGATGCTTCCATCGGAGACGCCCTTGTGCAACTGGGACAGAAAGACCTGCTCATCGACTGCCAGGGAAACTGGGGTAACATCCTGACGGGCGACAGCGCAGCAGCTCCCCGTTACATCGAAGCCCGGCTGTCCAAATTCGCCCTCGACGTGGTGTTCAACCCGAAAACCACGGAATGGCAGGCTTCCTACGACGGAAGAAACCGGGAACCGGTCACTCTGCCGGTAAAATTCCCGCTGCTGCTGGCTCAGGGGGTGGAAGGTATCGCCGTGGGACTTTCTTCCAAGATTCTTCCCCATAACTTCAACGAATTGTGCGATGCGGCCATTGCTTACCTGCACGGAGAAGACTTTCAGCTCTATCCGGACTTCCAGACAGGGGGCTCCATCGATGTGTCCCGCTACAACGACGGGGAAAGAGGGGGCGTAGTACGCGTACGGGCCAAGATTTCCAAACTCGACAACAAGACCCTGTGCATCAGCGAGATTCCTTACGGGAAGACCACATCGTCTCTGATTGACTCCATTCTGAAGGCCATCGAAAAGGGAAAAATCAAGGTTAGGAAGGTAGACGACAACACGGCCGGAAAGGTAGAAATTCTGGTACATCTGACGCCGGGTGTATCGTCCGACAAGACACTCGACGCTCTATACGCCTTTACAGACTGCGAGGTGAACATCTCACCCAACTGCTGTGTCATCGACAACAAGAAACCGCATTTCCTCTCGGTGAGCAAAGTGCTGAAAAAATCTGTCGACAACACACTGGCCCTGCTCCGGAAAGAACTGGAAATTCAGCGGGACGAAACGCTGGAAACCTTGCATTTTGCTTCCTTGGAGAAAATCTTCATCGAAGAGCGGATTTACAAGGACAAGCAATTCGAACAGGCAGAGTCCATGGATGCAGCCTGCGAGCACATTGACGAACGGTTGACTCCCTTCTATCCACAGTTCGTGCGCGAAGTGACGAAAGAAGACATCCTCAAACTGATGGAAATCAAAATGGCACGTATCCTCAAGTTCAACAAAGACAAGGCAGACGAATTCATCGCCCGTCTGAAAGCCCAACTGGAGGAGATTGACAACCACTTGGCACACATCACGGAATATACCATCGACTGGTACCAGCACCTGAAAGAGAAATATGGCAAGAATTTCCCACGCCGTACAGAAATCCGCAACTTCGACACCATCGTGGCTACCAAAGTGGCGGAAGCCAACGAGAAGCTGTACATCAACCGAGAGGAGGGCTTCATCGGTACAGGGCTGAAAAAAGACGAGTATGTGTGCAACTGTTCCGACATCGACGATGTGATTATCTTCTACAAGGACGGAAAATACAAGATTGTCCGCGTGTCCGACAAACTGTTTGTCGGCAAGAACATCCTGTATGTCAATGTATTCAAAAAGAACGACAAACGTACCATCTACAACGTCATTTACCGTGACGGAAAGGATGGGTATTATTATATCAAACGCTTCAATGTGACCTCCATCATCCGCGACCGGGAGTACGACGTGACACAAGGTACACCAGGCTCCAAGATTGTCTACTTCACGGCCAATCCCAACGGAGAAGCGGAAGTCATCCGGGTCATCCTGCGTCCGACACCCCGCATCAAGAAACCGACCTTCGAGAAGGATTTCAGTACCATCCACATCAAGGGCAAGCAATCGATGGGTAACCTGCTCACCAAGGCCGAGGTACACAAAATCAGCCTGAAGCAGAAAGGCGGTTCCACCCTCGGTGGCAGAAAGGTCTGGTTCGACCACGACGTGCTACGGCTCAACTACGACGGCAGAGGACAATACCTGGGCGAATTCCAAAGCGATGAAAGCATCCTGGTGGTTCAGAAAAACGGAGAATTCTACACCACGAACTTCGACCTGAGCAACCATTACGATCCGGATATCCTTTGCATTGAAAAGTTCAATCCCGACAAGGTATGGACAGCCGTACTCTATGATGCCGACCAACAGAATTATCCGTACCTGAAACGGTTCACCTTCGAAGCGACCAACAAGAAACAGAATTTCCTGGGCGACAACAAACATACACAGCTCATCCTGCTGACTTGTCAGGTGTACCCGCGCATACAAGTTGATTTCGGCGGGCACGACAGCTTCCGGGAAGCACTCGTACTGGAAGCCAGCGACTTTGTGGGCGTCAAAAGCTTCAAGGCCAAGGGCAAGCGTCTGACCACCTATACCGTCGAACGGATTACCGAGCTGGAACCGACCCGCATGCCGGAGCCGGAACCGGAAGAACCGGAAAAGGATGAGGAAGACGGAACAGAAGAAGAGGACATCCAGGAAGACGACGGACAAATGAAACTCTTTTAATCGCATGAAACGAATTATCTTTCTACTCTACGCCTGCCTGTCTGTCCTCATGCTCCATGCACAGGAAGACAGTCTGCGTGCGACCCGCTACGTGATGCGTTCCGTACTCTACGGAGCAGGCGTGAGCAACGTACTCGACACGTATCTTTCTCCATTGGAATACAAAGGGCCGGAGGTACGTATCCTGCGTGAGAATATGCGCATGACCCGGCTGATGAACGGAAACGTATCGGCACAGAATCTGTTGCAAGCCCATGTGTCGTACACGCACAATCCCAGCAAGACAGGTTATATGTATGCCGGACTGCTGAACTGGAGTTATGCTCTCCACTATCAGTTCCGTCTCAGTGAGCAGTTGAAGCTGCTGGCCGGCCCGACAATTGACCTGAACGGGGGATTCGTGTACAATACGCGCAATTCCAATAACCCGGCACAGGCCAAGGTGTACGGAAGTTTGGGCCTCTCCGGCATGGCTATCTACAAGTTCCACATCGGCCACTATCCGCTGGTAGCACGTTACCAGGCCAACCTTCCGTTGCTGGGTACCATGTTCTCTCCCGAATTCGGACAGTCCTACTACGAAATGTTCTCCTTGGGATACAAAGGAAAGAATGTCCTGTTTACCTCCCTCCACAACAGCCCTTCCCTCCGTCAGATGATAACCCTCGACTTCCCTATCCGGAAGGTCACAATGCGTGTAGCCTATGTCTGCGATCTCCAGCAAGCCAAGGTCAACCACCTGAAATACCATACTTACTCACATGATTTCATGATTGGCTTCGTGAAGAATTTCCACCTGCTGAAAGGCAAGAACCGAATCACCATGCCTTCAAACGTTACTCCCTACTGATATGAAGAAAATATATCATTTCCACTTATACGGCCTCCTGCTGGTGCTGACCTACACCTTATTCTCTTCGTGTATCCGTGAAGACATACAGGGCAATACACCGGAAGCCAATTTCGAATCGCTCTGGAAAATCATCGACGAGCAATATTGTTTCCTGGATTACAAAAAGGAAGTGTATGGTCTGGACTGGGACGAAGTGCACACCCGATATGCGAAACGAATTTCTCCATCGATGAGCTGGGAGAATCTTTTCGAAGTCCTTTCCGATATGGTCAATGAACTAAAAGATGGCCATGTGAATCTGAACAGTTCCTTGGGTACCTCACAATACCGGGAATGGTTTGATGCCTACCCGCGCAATTTCAGCGACAGCATCCAAAGCAATTACCTTAAAAAAAACTATATCATCACTTCCGGACTCACCTACCAGATACTGGACAACAACATCGGTTATGTGTACTGCGAGAGCTTCTCGGACGGTATCGGCGATGGAAATCTGGATCAGATGCTGAAAAAACTGGAAATCTGCGACGGAGTGATTATCGACGTGCGCAACAACGGAGGGGGTAGCCTGACTACCGCCCAAAAACTGGCCGCCCGCTTTACCAACGAAAAGGTGCTGGTGGGCTACATCCGCCACAAAACGGGACCCGGCCACAATGACTTTTCCGACCCGGAACCGGTGTATCAAGAACCATCCAACAGCATCCGTTGGCAGAAAAAGGCCGTAGTGCTGACCAACCGACGTTCCTACAGTGCCACCAATGACTTTGTCAATACCATGCGGCAGTTCCCCCATGTCACTACCCTGGGAGATACGACCGGAGGCGGTTCCGGTCTGCCGTTCAGTTCCGAAATCCCCAACGGATGGTCCATCCGTTTCTCGGCCAGCCCCATGTTCGACCCGGACATGAACCAGCTGGAGTTCGGTATCGAGCCGGATGTGAAAGTAGACATGACCAGTGAAGACATGCAGCGAGGAAAAGATACACTCATTGAAACCGCCATCAAAATACTAAAGAATTGACCCGCAGATTTGGAGAATCGGGAAATTATTTCTACCTTTGCCTCCGCAAATGCAGAAATCGTTTTCTGTATGCGCCTGTGGCGTAATTGGTAGCCGCGCCAGACTTAGGATCTGGTGTCGTGAGAC
>OHPH01000749.1_pt1 | contig 15859 bp, 9 predicted proteins | sample 1577681 | NCBI WGS metagenome assembly OHPH01 (sample SAMEA3879603, study PRJEB24766) | human gut metagenome | biome: human-associated habitat; feature: feces | place: USA | collected 1985/1987 | reverse complement strand
CCTTTCGCATCTTCAGGTCGAGGGCTGCCAGCGGCTCGTCGAGCAACAACACCTCCGGCTCATTCACGATAGCCCGCGCAATGGCCACACGCTGCTGCTGTCCGCCGGAAAGGGAATTCACGTCACGATACTCATAATCGGTCATGCCCACCATTTTCAAGGCAGCCTTGACCTTTTTCAACACTACGTCTTTCGGAAATTTCTTCAGTTTCAATCCGAAAGCAATGTTGTCATACACATTCAGATGGGGAAACAATGCGTACTTCTGGAACACCGTGTTCACCGGACGCTTGTGAGGCGGAGTCTGGGTAATCTCTTTACCCGCAATGCAAATCACTCCTTCGGAAGCCGTCTGGAAACCGGCAATCAGGCGCAGCAAGGTAGTCTTGCCGCAACCTGAAGGTCCCAGTATGGTTACAAACTCTCCTTTTTTAATGGACAGATTGATATGATCCAAGGCCGTTTTCTCGCCAAAAAACTTCGATACGCCCTTTACCTCTATAATCGGTTTAGTTTCACTTTGCATGATTTCTGAAAAATTGGTCCGCAAAGTTACATATTAATTCATTTTGCAGTACGATATCTCCGGCTTTTCTTCTTTATTTTTATTCAGTCCACAAAGGAATGTAAAAGAATTTACATATTTATGCAACATATTCATTTCAAACCCGAGAAATACATGTCGAGCAGTTTCCGTGCCGCAGAGAAAGAGGTAGCTTTTCCTTCCAACACTTCCTGTTCCTGCAAAGGCAATAAAGAGGCAATCTGCGGATTCTGATAGAAACTGTCGCGCAAATGCTCGTTGATGGTTTCGTACATCCAGTATTTAGCCTGTTCATTTCTGCGGCGTTCAAAATAGCCGTTTTTACGGACAAAATCAATGTAGGCATAAATCATGTCCCAGATTTCCTTGATACCGATATTGTAAAAACCGGAATAAGTCAGCACCTGAGGCGTCCAGCCCGATTCGGGAGCCGGGAAAAGATGCAAGGCATTCCGAAAATGAGTGGCTGCCAGCTTGGCTTTCTCAATGTTGTTCCCATCAGCCTTGTTGATGACAATGCCATCGGCCATTTCCATAATTCCTCGCTTGATGCCTTGCAGTTCATCCCCTGTACCGGCCAGCTGAATCAGCAGAAAAAAATCGACCATGGAATGAACAGCTGTCTCACTCTGCCCGACTCCGACTGTTTCCACAAAGATTTTGTCGAAACCGGCGGCCTCGCACAAAATGATGGTCTCACGGGTTTTGCGGGCTACTCCTCCCAGCGAACCAGCTGAAGGACTCGGACGGATAAAGGATTTTGGGTGTACAGACAGTTTCTCCATACGGGTCTTATCGCCCAGGATACTTCCTTTGGAACGCTCACTGCTGGGGTCGATAGCCAATACGGCCAACTTTCCACCTTTTTCTTCCAGTACGTGCAAGCCGAACACATCGATTGACGTACTCTTTCCGGCTCCCGGCACCCCACTGATGCCGATACGGATGGAATTGCCGGAATAAGGCAGGCATTTTTCAATCACCTCCTGTGCCAGCACCTGGTGTTCCGGTTTCACACTCTCCACCAGCGTCACTGCCTGGCTCAGCATGGTCACATCGCCTTTCACGATGCCTTCCACATACTCTGCTGCCGTGTACTGACGACGTTTGGGTTTCTTTCTCAGTTTCAGATAAGGATTAACAATGGAGGGCTGTTCCACTCCTTGATTGACAGTTAACCCCTTATAAGCTTCATTGTTCTCGGGGTGTTCCATACTTCATTTATTTATCAGACGATTTCAGCCGGGCTTTCACACGGATGGTAATCATCGGTTGGTTAGGGTCATTGGTAATCATCAAGACACGTGGCGAACCTTTCACACGGGGAAGGTTCTGCGCCAACACGGTAATCTTCATTTTGGTAGATTCTCCCGGTTTCAGCACCCTCTTGTTCAGTTTCACGGCCAAAGCCATACTGAACACCTGCATATCCTGAATATTCAAATCAGATTTACCCGTATTCGAAATGACAATGGTCTGCGACTTTTTCTGTTTGGGTTTCAGGTCTACAAATTCCAGTTCCTGGGACGACAAGGTAATCTGAGGCGGATTATTCTTCTGCTGCTCTGTCAATTTGGAGAAATCGGGCAACAGGGCTACGGATACCGGAATTTCATTTTCACTTCCCACCTTATCACCCGGGAAACGGGACAGATACACAGAAGCACGCGTAATACCCAGTTTCGGAAGTTTCTCGGAGTCCAGTGTCACTCGGATTTTTCCCGTCTTTCCACGTCCCAGCTTTTCCGGCTCAGCCGTAGCTTCCAAGTAAGGAGGCAAATGCATCAATACAGGAGAATATGCTTTATTGGAAGTATTGGCAATCAGCAATTCAATCACCGGACGGTCGCCTTTGTTCACCGATTTAAAGTCCAGCTCATCCAAATTCAGGCGAATGGCTCCCACGGCATAAGGATGCGTAAACGAGAAGTTCTTCGCATCTGCCGTCACCTCTCCGTTGAAGTCGAGATAAATCGGCGTAGGTGAAGCATTGCAGTACACACCCACATCTTTGTAGAAATGCCCGATGGCTTCTGCATCAAACACCACCGTAATCTCTCCTTTCCCTCCTGCCGGCACGGGGTCTTCCGTCCATTTCGCTTTGGCGCAACCGCAAGAGGTCGTCACATTGGAAATGACCAGCGGCTTATTGCCTGTATTGGTAAACGAATAAATGACAGTGGCCGGATTTCTCCATAAGACATACCCCAAATCCTTTGTCTGCATGTCGAAAGTGATTTTGGGCTGTGCAAACAAAGAAAAACAGGCAGCCATACACAACAGGAAAAAAGTATATATACGTTTCATTGATTTTATTCTTTCTAAATTATGGAAACAAAGATAAAGAGAAAACAGGAACAAGCAAAATCAAGCCTGAAAATTTATTCTGTCCTGCTTTCTGCATAAAAAACCGGGCAGGACTTGCCCACCCGGATTTGCCTATTCCACTTGAAGGCTACGCCCTTCCGTATGGCTTCCAAACTCCGGCGCATATACCGACTGCAGGGTAGCCGTTCCGGCCTGATAGGTTCCTGCACGGTCTACGTAGACCTCGTATTCTATCACGTAACTGCCTTTCCGCAAGTGGTCGATAAAGAATGAGGTAGCTGCATCTCCCGGAGCCTGATAATATCCCAGTCCGTCTTTCCACACATAGCCGGACATTTGCTGCACAGGTTCCATGCAGGCAGCCCGTTCATCTTTCAGGCTAACAAAATCCATATCCCGGTCGGTACGGAAAGTCAATCGGACGGTCAACCGGTCACCCACATGCAAGAGGGACTTCTGGCTCAAGGTCTCACCTTTATATATATATTCACGTGACACCTTCAAGCCGTCTCCTTCAAACTGCTGAATCCGGTCCATATCTTCCAGGTATTGGATATAAACGGCCCCCCATCCGGCTCCTTTTCCCGCATGACTTACTGTCAGATTCTTTACCTCTGTAGCTTTCCCGGTCCAAGTCTGACGGATATATCCCAGTCCGTCGTCCGGCGTCTCCAGCTGGATACCTGTCGCCTTTGCCTCCATCTTCCCTGTTTCTTGCAAGGCGGTTCCATCGGACAACAACGCATAGAGGGCATCTGCCGTAGCCAACGGGGTACTCCAGCATTGCACCTGCTTCTGCTTCAACAGCCAGTGCTTCATCTCGTTCAGCATCGTTTCATCCTTTTCCACCAGCTGAATGGCCTCCATGGCGGCCACCTGTGTCGGAATCCGATACCCGTTCCAGGCATACAAAGCTTTCGGTGTATCGAAATAACGTCCCATTTCTGGAGTTGCTACAGTGTATTCCTTGATGGAATGTACCAAAACTTCCGCCTGCGACTTCTTTCCTTGCGCCTGCAGAATCCGGGCAATCAAAGCCTTCTCATAGATAGAGTATTCATTGGAACGGTTTTCCAGTTTTGCCACCATATATTCCTTGGCGGCCTGCTGTACCCGGCCAGCTGCCGCTTTATCCAGCGAAACAATATACAAGTATCTCACGGCCAGTTCACTGGGCAATTGAACTCCATTCTTTTTCGATTCATTCTCCTTGAGCTGCCGGTATTCCTCACAGAATGCTGCCTCCAAGTAATTTAAGGCTTTCAAGTACATATCCGACACACGTACCTCGCTCATCACTTGCATGAATTTCAGACGAGCCAGCAGTTCCGTCACCTGCGTGGTGACCATCCGGCTTCCCTGCATGCCACCGAACCAGCTCCAGCCTCCATCCGACTTTTGCAAGGCCTTCAGCTTTGTTATGGCCTGGTCCATACGGTATTTCATCGTATTCAATTCGAACAGCAACCCGATCCGTTGCCGCTGTTCCTGCTCACTGGCCGCTTCCGCCATCCAAGGAGTTTCTGCCAGCAACAAATTCTTCAAATCCGGATTCTGTTCCAGCTCACTCCAAAAAGTCTCTTTCTTCATGCCCTGCTTCCGCCAGCTGTCAAACACCGTCTGAATCTGCGGATTCAATTCCACAATCTTCTGTGCCAGCGCCTGAGCATAATAAGCCGTAGCCCAAGAAAACGCATCGTCCTGCTGCGGATTGCTAACTACCGGAAGTGCCTGCACGGCATACCAGATCGGATTGGAAGTTAATTCAATGGTCAATCTGCGGTTTTCGGCCGTCTTGCTCTGCCCATTAAACCTGTCCTTCAGGTCCACCTGCTGAGACTGTCCGGCTTCCACCTGCAACGACTGCGTCTCGGTCATCCATTGCTTATCGGTCAGAACAGGCAGGTAGTGCTGTTCACCGTCACTGAACTCACCCGCTTCGGCCTTCATCCGACAAATCAAGACCTCACAATCCGTTTTCACTGGGAAAACAAAACGTACACTGCCCGTTTCTCCGGCCTTTACTAAAAAGTCCTGAGCCGACTGGTAAACCACGCTTCCATCCACCGGATTCACCAGCTCCAACCGAGCCTTTCCTTTCACCTCCTCGGTGGATAAATTTATCAACGAAGCTGCCAGTGAAGCCTCATCCCCCCGACGAAGGAAGCGAGGCAGGTTCGGCTGGACCATAAACGGTTTTTCGGTACGGGTTTCGGTCTGCATGAGTCCATAATCCATGTCCCGCGTATGGGCAAATCCCTGGAACTTCCACTGAGTCAACGCATCCGGTACGGTAAAGACCAGCCGTACGGTACCGGTCGAATCGGTCCGCAAATCGGGATAGAAGAAAGCGGTTTCCGCGAAATTTTCCCGTAAAGTCAAATCCGGCTCTGCTTCCAATTCAAAATTCGCAAACTGAAGTTCCACTCTCTTTACACCATCATTTTGAGAAAATCCCTCTTCCGCCAAAGCCACATCTTCTTTCATCATCACATTCGGTGCCGCTGCAGCTGCCTTCATCATGACTCCCGCACCTCGAATCATCTGCACATTGCGTGTCAGACTTCTATACAGCTGCAAAGAAGGAATCCACAAGCGACTGTACAACTGCCAGTTATCCGGCACATAGACGGAAGACAGCGAATAGGTATAGAAGGGAGAGTAAGCCATTGCCACACTGTTCATCTGCTGAATGAATGGCATCACCGAGGGTGTATAACGCCTGAAAGTCAAATGGAAGTTCCATGGATTCTCCCACAAACGGTCGAGAGAAGCATCGTACAAAGTAGCCAACAGACGGGCATCTGCCGGCTTACCGGAGGCATCCAGAATCCGCATTGTCCAGGTTTCCTCCGTACCCGGACGCAGACGGTCACGGAAAGTCTCCCATTTCAATGTCAGTTTCTTCTCGGGAACCGGACGCTTCAGAACCACCTGTTTGGAATACCAGATGCCCTCCTTCATAAATCCGAAGCTGACGGTGATTCCATCGCCATACTCCGGCTTCCAGGTATAGGAGAACGAGCGAATTTCCTCGTTCAACACCTGGGCCTCGGACACCAGCATCCGATTTCCGCTATATACATGATAAAACAGATGTACATTCTTCTCACTGCTGCCCACGTACAAAGTCACCGGCCGGTCGGCCTGCAGTTCCGTACCCTCTTGATAGAACCATTCCACAGTCTTTATCGGAGGAACGCTGTCACTCAAAGAGAAGAGTACCAATTCCTGTTCCGCGCGACAAAGACGTCCGTGCGCATCACGGGCAGATACTTCCAGCACGTATTTCCCGGAAGCCAGCTGTTTCCACGCCTCCGGCAAGAAAGGCTGGCCCGACTTCACCGTATCCGACCATACCGTCTGCTCCTTCTTTCCAGTCTCCTCCAAGAGGTAAAGATGACAAGCCACCTCCAAGGCCACCGGCTGACGTTGCAGATTCAAGGCTTGCACCTGAATCTTCTCCAGCTTCTCACGAGCCACTTTTCCAGCCAATCCCTTTATCTGTAGTCCAACAGCATGTTCACCCACCGGAAGTACCAGTACCCCTTGCTGGGTTTCTCCTGCCACATCCGTCACCTCCGCTTCTATCCGGTAACGGTAAAATCCGTCCCATCCCAAGGAAACCTCCGTATCCGGGCGCTCCAAGCAGACTTTCACCGCAAAGGTCCCGTCTGCCCGTGTCATCAGTTCCCCTTCGGCCAACAGCTTCTCTTCCGCATCCATACGCCAGAACCAAGCCTTCGAGCGAGTCAAAGTATAACGTATCTTACCGCCCTGTACCGGCGCACCCGAAAACTTCTTCGCCGTTCCCTCCAACGTCAGAGAGTCTCCCATGGTATAGGCTTCCTGCACCTCCTTCCAAGTCACCTCAAACGTCGGACGTTTGTACTCTTCCACCCGAATAGCACAAGAAGTCTTGTCCGATTCAATGCGGAACGTTCCGGCCAATGTTTCCGTCGGCAACTGGAACTCTGTGGAGAATGCGCCAAAATCGTCGGTCGTCAACTCCTTTCGGGCGATTTCCTGATTGTGGGCATCCCGCAAAGCCAGCCACACAGTTGCCTCCTTACGTACCTGCACCTCATCCCCATTCTGCGTATAGGCCACTCCCGACACATACACCGTCTGTCCTTTACGATAGAGTGCACGGTCAGTAAACAAATCCATCCGCTCGATAGTCTTCTGCGTGCTGCTTACAGTAGACAAGATTCTTCTGGACCAATAGGATACCTCCATAAAATCATCTTTCGCAGTCCGTGCATGCATCCACAACCGTGTATTCGTATCCGGAACCACTACCTTCCCTTGCTTGTCTGTACGATACGTCTTATATACCGTATAATTACCCGGTACCGGAATCGAATAGAACACCAGTTCGGCTCCTGCCACCGGCAACCCCGTTTTCCGGTCCACCACGTGACATTCGGTCTGCTTTCCTTCCATCGGGAAAGAAACTACCTGAAGCGTAGACAGATGCACCACATCATATCCAGTCTTATCCTTATAACCATCGGGAATGGACTTCAACACATAAATTCCAGCTTCCGGCATCCGACAAGTCAAGACGGAAACCGAATCCTTATAAGTGGGAGTCTCCGGCAAGTCCAGCCGCACTTTATCCACCCGTGTACCGTATCTCTTGATTAATTCGGCACGCTCCACACTATTGGCAAACACGGAAGAAGATGCCTTCAGATTCAATTTATACCATTCCAGCGTGGCCCCTTTCAGGTTCTTGCTGGTGATACGAAGTTCCGTTTCCGCCTGCGGATAAGGCCGGGTTACCTGCACCGATAGCGAAGGCATGCACACGATACGCTGCCTGTCTTTCAAGTCGGCGGCAAATTCCGAATCAGAATAACGCTTCAACCCCTCTTCAATCACCTTCATTTCAGACACAAAATCCTGCTTCCGGTGATAGAAATCCGCCCAGCAGATATACACCGCCGCACAGGCATCCAATCCAACATAGGTTTCCGCCCACGACTTCCACAAATCCACCGCCTGGGTGTCCGACACCGGTTGCGGATATCGCCATCCCCTGCGTTGCCAGCAGTTCAACCGATCCAAACGGGTCAGCAACTCGGCTTCACGATTGTGTACAGCCTTGTATTGTGCCAGCAACTTTTCATAATCTTCATACACGGCACATTGCACCTCCTTGCTGTCCTGCCCGTTCATCTTCAAGCGATAAATGACCTGCCGCAACAACAGGTCGTACATATTGTCACCGAAATAACGCTGGCTCCATTTTCCAATCTCCGTCATCGGACGAAAATCTACAGCCGATACAGACGACAAGACCTCTTTTTCTTTTACTGCCTGATTGAAATAATACAGCACACTGTCCATCTTCTCAGGATAGAGTTCCAGCTTATAATATCCCGTAAGGAACATCAGTACGGCTTTCTGCAAAGGGTCGCTCTCCTTCATGGCCCAATCTTCCATATACTGAAGTTCCTTCTGCAAACTGTCCGGCGTAAGTTCTACCTGACATTCCACCCGTGAAAAATACGCCTTCAGCATCTGCGGAGTATTTTTCTCCTTCCTGGCCTTTTCATAAATCTGATTCACCTGCGCAATCAGTGTCTGCGGCAAATCCTTTTTCCGACTCTCTTCCACATCCTTCCACAAGCGTTCATAACTTTGAGCCACTCCAGCCAGTGGGAAAATAAAAGTCAGCCATCCGATGGCACACAGTAAGAATAGTCTGTTCATATCCTTCAAATTAAAATTTCACTTCGGTTGTTTCTTATAAAGATAAAGTAGATTTCTTAAATTACTGCATAGTTTTTAATTAAAAGAAGCAAACGAGGTTACCTGAGGGCATAAAAAAAGAGAACCAAGTTCTCTACGAACCTGGTTCTCTCCACATCGATATTTTTTAAATCTAAAAGTTATTTCTTCGGTGTATTTTCCAGTGTGGCAATCAAGAAATCATAGAATTTCTTCACCGACGGCACGTGGCAACGTTCTTCTGGAGTATGCGGACATTGCAACGTCGGACCAAATGAAATCATATCCAATCCCGGCACAATGGCACCAATGATACCACATTCCAGTCCGGCATGAATTACCTTCACTTCCGGTGCTTCTCCAAACTGTTCCTTATAGGCATCCTTCATGGCATGCAAAATCGGAGAGTTCACATCCGGTTCCCAACCAGAATAGCTGCCAGAACGTTCTACGTGCATTCCTGCCATAGAGAAGCAACTTTCAATGGCCGTATTGCGATAATCTTTCATCGATTCACGAGAACTACGTGTCAGCACTTTGATGACCGCTTTTCCCTTGCCGATTTCCACAATAGCCAGATTGGAAGAAGTCTCTACCGTATCCGGAATGGTCGGGATAAAGCGTTCCACTCCATCCGGACAAGCATAGATGGCATCCACCAGGTTATCCCGGATTTCATCGGGTACCATCATCTTCGGCAAATCGATACGTTCTGCCGTAAAGCTCAGGTTGTCTTCGATGGTGGCAAACTCATCGCGCCATACCTGCTCACATTCACCCACGAATGCCAGCACATCGTCCACTTCCGAAGCCGGTACGGTAATCACAACCTCACAGTCACGCGGAATGGCATTGCGCATGTTTCCACCTTCCCACGACACCAGACAAGCCTCGTCGTAGGCAATCACCTGATTCATGAAACGTGCCATCAGCTTGTTGGCATTGGCATGCCCCCAGCCAATCTGAATACCGGAATGTCCGCCCCGCAATCCTTTCAGAGTCACCTTCAGCGCCACATCCTCCGGGTCGGTTTCTTCTTCTTTATATTCCAATGTAGCTGTCAGGTCTTCTCCACCTGCGCAACCTATATAGAGCTCACCCTCTTCTTCCGAATCCAGGTTCAAAAGGATATCTCCTTCCACAGTGCCCTGCTTCAAGCCGAAAGCACCATACATGCCTGTTTCCTCATCGGCTGTAATCAATGCCTCCAACGGGCCGTGCTCCAAGCTATCGTCTTCCATCACGGCCATAATGGCCGCCACCCCCATTCCGTCGTCCGAGCCCAAGGTCGTCCCCTTGGCTTTCACCCACTCGCCGTCGATGTAGGTTTCGATGGGGTCGGTCTCAAAATTATGCCGGCTCTCCGCCGTCTTCTGCGGCACCATGTCCATATGGGCTTGCATGACGGCTTTTTTGCGGTTCTCCATCCCCGGCGTGGCGGGCTTGCGCATGACGATGTTCTCGCCCTTGTCCTTAAAAGCCTCTATACCGTGCGCAGCCGCCCAATCCAACAGGAATTGCTGCACTTTCTCCAAATGTCCAGACGGACGCGGAACGCGGGTCAACGCATGGAAATTCTTCCATACGATCTGCGGTTCCAAGTTCTTAATCTCGTTCATAACAACCTATATTATGGTTCAACAATCCAATTTATTCCGTTCCGTCCTCCCCTCCGGCCAAGCACCTCCGGCGGGTAAAGCCCAATGCCCCCGCAGCATAGAGCCCGAGCAAGATGACGAGTAAGGTTTGCAACGTATGTACGATGAGCACGAACACGACAGCGTCCGACTCGCATACGCCGTAGAGCACCAGAATGGTCTTTACCGCGAAATGCCACGGTCCGGCACCGTTCGGCGTGGGTACCAAAACGGCAAACGTGCCGACCACGAAAGCAATCAAAGCCGCCGTAATCCCTAATCCCGAAGTATAGGAAAAACAATAAAAAGTCAAATAGAAATGCAGGAAATAGGAAGCCCATATCCCTAACGAATACATTATATATATAGGGACATGACGTACATTGCGCAAAGAAAGTACACCGTCCACCACATTGCGGAGCAGGTTACGGGTGTGGTTGAACCATGCCAACCGCTTGGCCAAAACGGCGAGAAAGACCAGCACGACCAACAAACAGGCCGCCGTGACCCAATAACCGGCTGCCGAGAAACGTCCGGCCAGTTCTTCAAAACTCACTCCCGTCTCGGCAAAAAACACCATAAACACCTTGACTTGCAGCAAGACGGTCAAAGCAGCCAATAACAACATCAGGAGGGAATCCACCATACGCTCGGTCACCACCGTCCCCAAGGACTTCGTAAAAGAAGTCCCGTCATATTTCTTCAGTACCCCGCAACGCAAGACCTCTCCCACCCGGGGCACCACAAGACTGGAGGCGTATGAAAGAAACACGGCATGCACGCACGAAGACAAACGCGGACGCTCGTCCAACGGTTCCAAGGCTTGCCGCCAACGGGCCGCCCGCAAGACTTGCGCCAACACGCCGAAAGGCATGGAAAGCCACATCCACGTCCAATTCATCCCGTCGTTCAACGCGTCCCACAGCCCGTTCCAGTCGAAATCACGGTACATCCACCACAAAATCAAGCCTCCCAACACCAAAGGAAAGGCTATTTTGAATAATTTGCTCACGCTCGGCAGATTCAGAGCAAGCTCTGTCTGCGCTCGCTTAATCGCAAAATTCAACGCATGACGAATGATCTTAGAAGTTTCCAATGCCGCCTATGTCTATTTTTTAATTACCTTTGTCTCCACAAAAGTAAAACAAAAAAACAACAATGAAGACAGTCAAGCCCAAAAAGTTTCTCGGACAGCATTTTTTAAAAGACCTGAAAATCGCACAGGACATCGCCGATACGGTGGATGCCTGCCCCGGAATCCCGGTGCTCGAAGTGGGGCCGGGCATGGGTGTCATGACCCAGTTCCTCGTGCGCAAAGACCGCCCCCTCAAAGTGGTCGAGATTGATTTCGAATCCGTGGCCTACCTGCGCACCCACTATCCCCAACTGGAAGAAAACATCATAGAAGACGATTTCCTGAAAATGCATCTGGAACGGACGTTCGGCGGACAGCCGTTCGTACTTACGGGCAACTACCCTTATAACATTTCCAGCCAGATATTCTTCAAAATGCTCGATTACAAAGACCTCATCCCTTGCTGTACGGGCATGATACAGAAAGAGGTGGCGGAACGCATCGCCGCCGGGCCGGGCAGCAAGACCTACGGCATCCTGAGCGTACTGCTCCAGGCCTGGTATAGCGTTGAATACCTGTTCACGGTACATGAACACGTATTCAACCCTCCCCCCAAGGTGAAGAGCGCGGTCATCCGTATGACACGCAACGCCACAACGGACTTAGGCTGCGACGAGCGGCTCTTCAAACAAGTGGTGAAAACCACATTCAACCAACGGCGCAAAGTGCTTCGCAACTCCATTCGCCCTGTGCTGGCAGATGCCGACCACAAGGCACAACAGGAAGGACGGCAGCCTAAAGACCATACCGAATTTCTCTCCGCCGAGATTTTCGGCCGCCGTCCGGAGCAATTATCCGTGGCCGAATTCGTCAATCTGACCAATGCCGTGGCCCGGGAAACTTCCGAAACGGCATAATCCGGGAAAAAGATAGAAAAAACGGCTCCAAAGCCGTTTTTTTATTTGTAACTTCAAGCGGTTTATCGTATCTTTGCACCGCAATTTATCACAGTGTTTATTTAAAATGGACGATTATCACGCGGAAAATATGAACTAAGTAGGACAGAGGTTTGCAAGGAGCTGCCTCCGTTCCGTTATAATTATGGAGGATTTTTATTCATGCGAACATACTGGAATACAAACCGTGGCCTGCGCACGCTCGAAAAGTGGGAACCCAACTGCTGGGTACAGGTTACTTGTCCGACTCAGGACGACATAGATTATCTGGAGAATACGCTCCACATTCCCGATTACTTCTTAATGGACATCGCCGATACCGACGAGCGTGCCCGCTATGAGTTCGACGACGGTTGGATACTCATCATCCTGCGTATCCCCTACGTGAAAGAAGTACGCTCGCGCACGCCTTATACGACCATTCCCCTCGGTATCATCCTGAACAAAGAGGTGTGTATCACCGTGTGCAATTTCGAGACGAACATGATGATAGACTTCGTAAGCTATCAGCAAAAACGCGGATTGGGATTCACCGACTCCGTGGACATGGTGTTCCGCCTGTTCCTTTCGTCTGCCGTGTGGTACCTGAAACGGCTGAAGCAAATCAACCTGCTCATCGAGAAAGCCAAGCAACACTTGGATCGTAACGTGGACAACGTGGATCTCATCAACTTGTCGCGCCTGCAAGACAGTCTGACTTATTTCATCACTTCCATCCGAGGCAATGAAACCCTGCTCTCCAAACTGAAGTTCAAACTTCCGGTGGACGAACTGGACGCCGACCTTATCGAGGATGTCAACATCGAGATGAGCCAGGCACGCGAGACGACATCCATCTATGCCAACATCCTCGACTCGACGATGGACACCTACGCCAACATCATCAACAACAACACGAGCGGCGTGATGAAGATGTTGACCTCCATCTCCATTATCCTCATGTTTCCCACGCTCATTGCCAGTTTGCTCGGCATGAACTTGGTCAACGGCATGGAGAATTGGGCTTGGGGATTCCCGGTGGCTTTGATGCTTACCGTGGGCATTACCGTGGCATTCGTATGGTATTTTAAGCGAAAAACATGGATTTAAAGCCAGGCAAAGTAAAAAAACAGGAGATTTTTTAGGTTTCCACCGTTTTTTATACTTAATTTGTGCCGGATTAAATGAATAGTAAAACCGAATCAGATACTAAAACAAGTAACATGATGGACTCTCAAGAAACTCTCCAGACGGAAGAGAACGTAACAGAAAACGTAGCACCTGAAGTGAACGAAACGGAAAATCAAACGATAGAAGTGCCGCAAACACAGGAAGAAGTCGTTGCACGAGTGAAGGAACTGGCCGAAGCCGACGCTCCGGCCGAGAAACAGGAGTTGGACGCCCTGAAACAGGCTTTCTACAAAATACATAAGGCAAACGTGGCGGCAGCCCGTGCGCAATTCATCGAAAACGGAGGCGAATCCGAAGCTTTCCTTCCGGCACCGAATGTGCTCGAGGACGATTTCAAGGCGGCCATGAACGTCATCAAGCAAAAAAGAGCTGAATTGCAGGCTGAACTGGACCGGCAGAAAGAAGAGAACTTGCAGAAAAAGCAAGAGATTCTGGAACGGATCAAGGTATTGAGTGCCACGCCGGAGGAAGCCAACCAAGCCTACAAGGAGTTTAAAGAACTCCAGAACCAATGGAAGGAACTGACGCTCGTCCCGGCAGAAAAAGCCAACGAGCTGTGGAAAACCTACCAGTTGTACGTAGAGCAATATTACGACCAACTGAAGCTCAACAACGAATTCCGTGAGTACGATTTCAAGAAGAACCTGGAAATCAAGACACGCCTTTGCGAGACTGCGGAGAAACTGAACGAAGAAGCCGATGTCATATCCGCTTTCCAACAGTTGCAAGCCTTGCATCAGGAATTCAAGGAAACGGGTCCCGTAGCGAAAGAATTGCGCGAAGAAATCTGGGCACGCTTCAAGGCTGCATCTACCGCCGTGAACAAACGTCATCAGCAATATTTCGAGGAACTGAAGCAGAAAGAAGAAGAAAACCTGGCACACAAGACCGCACTCTGCGAGAAAATAGAAGCCGTCGACCTGACGGCCATCAAGACGGCGACTGCATGGGAGGCACAGACGCAGCAAATCATCGAGATGCAAAAGGAATGGCGTACCATTGGTTTCGCCCCTCAAAAGATGAACGTGAAGATTTTCGAGCGTTTCCGTGGCGCATGCGACCGGTTCTTCACGGAAAAGGCGGCATTCTTCAAACGCCTGAAAGAGGAACAGGCTCAAAACTTGGCCAAGAAAACGGAACTCTGCGAAAAGGCCGAGGCACTGAAAGACAGTACGGACTGGAAAGCCACGGCCGACAAACTCATGCAGATACAAAAGGAATGGAAAACCATCGGTGCCGTTCCTAAAAAGCATTCCGAATCCCTTTGGCAACGTTTCATCGGTGCCTGCGACTACTTCTTCGAACAGAAGGGCAAGAACACGGCATCCCAACGTGGGGAGGAAAAAGAAAACTTGCAAAAGAAGGAACAGGTCATCGAGAAGCTGAAAGCCTTGTTGGAGTCCGACGAGGAAGAAAACAAACAGGACGCCGTAAGAGAGCTGATGAGGGAATGGAACGAAATCGGTTTCGTACCTTTCAAAGAGAAAGACAAAATCTATAAGGCTTACCACGAAACGGTAGACCAACTGTTCAAAGCCCTGAACATGTCGGCCGCACGCCGCCGTCTGGACAACTTCAAAAACAACTTGAAGAACGATGCCAAAGAAGGCGGACAAGGCTTGTCCCGCGAACGGGAACGCTTGGTACGGGCCTACGAAAACAAACGCAGCGAAATCAAGACGTACGAAAACAATCTGGGCTTCCTGACTTGCAGTTCGAAGAAGGGCAGTAACCTCCTCAACGAGATGAACAAGAAGATGGAGAAGCTGAAAGACGAATTGAACTTGATTGGCGAAAAGATTGCCGCCATCGACAAGGAAATGTCTGCACAAGCAGAATAAAAGAGACAAACCATTTATAAACAGCTTGCCGCATCCGGAATTTTACTTCGGATGCGGCTTTTTTTATGCAAGTTTTTGAATTCATGCTCCGCCACAGCATGATGTGGCGGAAAACAGGACGGACGCGCAGCGCAGAGACTTGCCTCACCGCCCTGAACAGCTTCAAGCGTTTCCGGAAGCATGCCGACTTGGGTTACGACGAGGTAACCTCCGACCTCGTGCAACGTTATGAAAGCTATTTAAAGGAACAAGGTCTCTGCCGTAACACGTCATCATTCTACATCCGGCAGTTCCGCACCTGCTACAATCTGGCTGTGGAACAAGGGCTGACTGCCGACCGGCATCCGTTCAGGCACGTCTACACCGGAGTGGACAAGACCGCGAAACGGGCACTCCGGCAAGAGGACATGTCACGAATCTACCGCATGGATTTGTCCGGCTTGCCGCAGGCAGCTTTCGCCCGCGACATCTTCATGTTCAGTTTCTTCACCCGTGGGATGTCGTTCGTGGACATGGCCTACCTGAAAAAGTCGGACGTGTCGGACAGCACACTGACCTACCGCCGACGG
>OHPH01000744.1_pt1 | contig 15917 bp, 16 predicted proteins | sample 1577681 | NCBI WGS metagenome assembly OHPH01 (sample SAMEA3879603, study PRJEB24766) | human gut metagenome | biome: human-associated habitat; feature: feces | place: USA | collected 1985/1987 | reverse complement strand
CTAGTTCTATGTATTGGAGTTATATAGTGGGAATGAGAGGGCAGGAAAGTGAATATTATACAAATAGTTCAAATAATGTATGTGTAAATAATGGTAAATTAATCATTAGGACTTTAGATGAGAAAAAAGATAAGGCTTTATGCACTTCTGGTCGAATACATACCTTAGGTAAGGTTTCGTTTTTATATGGCAGGTTGGAAATTAAGGCAAAATGTCCTACAGGAAAAGGTATTTGGCCTGCTTTTTGGATGTTGCCGGCAGAAGAAGGTTTACCTTTTGGTGAAATTGACATAATGGAATATATTGACTGTTGGAGTTCTAAGGAGTATCAGATCAATGTCCATGTGACGGATAAAAAAAATGGGAATCGTATAAAAAAAATGAATCCTCAATTAGTGAAAGCTGATGTTTCTAAATTTCATATTTATACATTAGAATGGTACAAGGATAAACTTGTATTTTTACTTGATGGTAATTTATGTTATCAATTTGATAAAAAGGAAGGAGAAGCTTGGCCTTTTGATAAGCCATATTACTTAATTTTAAATGTTGCTTACGGTGGATGGGGTGGATCTTGTGGAATGGATGATTCTGCTTTTCCTTGTGAAATGAAAGTTGATTGGATAAGATACTATAAACTCAAAGAATGATGAAATACATTTTAGTAATAGATCATATAGCTACTGGAGGCGCGGAACGTATTTTGATTGATTACTACCACTATTTGAAACAGAATGGACATGTGCCTTATGTTTTTGTGCTTTCAGGTTATAGTGGACAAAGCAAGTGGACAGAGAATGTAGATGTATTTTATGGGTCTTGTAATGACGAAAATAATTTGATAAAGAAAACGTTACAACAATTTAATCTATTTTTTAGACTAAAAAAAATTGTTGCAGATATAAAACCGGATGTCATTTTTTCTTTTCTTGAAAAAAGTAATCTACTGACGATTCTTGTGCCTACTTCTGCTGTAAAGGTTGTTTCGGTGCATAATGTACTTTCTCTTCAATATACGAAAATTAAGTTGGGCATAGTACAGAAGTTAACTTATTGTATGATAAGGTGGATGTATAACAAGTGTAATAACGTAGTAGCTGTTTCAAAACAAGTGAAAGATGATTTGATCGTTTCTTTTGGGGTTCGGAGTGAAAATATAAATGTCATTAATAATTATGTTAATAGCAAAGATATTAAGATTAAATCTCAATGTGGAATTGATGATTTTGTTTTCTGCCCAGATAAAAAATATATAATGAATATAGGGAGGTTTTCAGAACAGAAAGCGCAATGGAAACTACTGAAGGCATTTTCGCTTTATTTGAATAAAGGTGGGTGGAATGTGTATCTTGTATTAATGGGGGAGGGAGAGTATATGGAAGAACTAAAACAATTAGCTAAAGATTTGGGAGTTTATTCACGAACTATATTCTTGCCTTTTAATTTGAATCCTTATAAATATATGGCTCACGCTGATTTGTTTGTTTTATCTAGTATATTTGAAGGATTTCCTATCGTTCTTGCAGAGGTGTCATCGTTGAGAATACCTTTTGTAGGTACAAGAAAAGCTATACCAGAAGAAATGTTTGACAACAGGTTGTTTTGGGAGGAATGTATTGTTGACAATTTAATACTAGAGAAAGATTTCACAACAATTATTCATGATGATGAGAAACATTTAGCAAAGTTAATAGAGCGTGGTATAGATGATGATGATTTTAGGAAAAAAATATTGAATCATACCAAAATATGGGAAGAAAACAATGATAAAAGTATGCAATTCTTATTTTATGATGCAATGTGTAGGAAAGTAAGCACTAAAATATAGTGCTCTATTTTAAAAGTTACACTATTTATTCTTTACAGGAAAGTGTTATGATACCTATTTTAATTAGTCATATCTTACGAACAAATCTACGAGGTCTTGATAATCTTTTCATGGATAAAGGTAAAATATATACATTTCTAAATCCTGTTTCTTATTTGATGGCATTAGATCGTAAAGATTTGTTTGGACAGTTTGATGGTATTTTTGCCGATGGTTCCATCTTAGTGGCTGCCATAAGATTATTATATGGAATAACAGTGAAAAGGCGAAGCTTTGATATGACTTCTATGGCACCGGAATTATTCCGTTTTGCCGAAAATAATGGAAAGATGTTATACATTGTTGCGTCAAAACAAGAACAGGTAGAAAAAGCTGTTGAAATATTTAAGGAACGGTATCCAAAGTTGAAGTTTATGGGTTGTCGTAATGGGTATTTTGTTTCGGAACAAGAAATGGATGCGGAAGCGAAACATATTACACAAGTTAATCCTGATTTTCTTATTGTAGGAATGGGGGCGTTGATGCAAGAACGTTTTTTGCTAAAGGTGCGTAATGCCGGATTCCAGGGTATTGGTTTTACCTGTGGTGGTTTTATTCACCAAACTGCTAATAATGAGATTGAATACTACCCTCTATGGATAGATCGTATGAATCTGCGTTTTGTCTATCGTATGTATAAAGAGAAGCATACCCGTAAACGTTATGTACAAGCTGCCTTACTTTTTCCTGCACGCTTTTTGTGGGAGAAACTAATCTTTTCATGGTACAAAGATAGCAAACCCTTATAATTTCGCAATGCATAATTCTTTTTTAGCTTTTCTATGTTTATGTTTCTGTACTGTATTGAAGGGACAGGCATTATATGGTACTAGTGGACTATTGCATATGCCTACTGCTGATATGCAGAAGGACAAAACTGTTATGCTGGGCGGTAATGTGCTGGATAAGCATCCGCTTTCTACTTATTGGAATAATAAAAATTACACCTACACATATAATTACTATATAAATGTGACTATTTTTCCTTGGCTGGAAGTAGCATATACCTGTACCTTGGTAAAGGGAGTTAAAGGTAATTATTGGCCTGAACAGACTTGGGGAAAATTTCGTAATCAGGACCGTAATTTTTCAGGAAGGCTCCGTTTATGGAAGGAAGGCTGGTGGAAAGAATGGACTCCTCAACTTGTATTGGGAGCCAATGATCCCGGAAGTTTTGATAATAATGGTGGTGGTAATATCAATTTTAATCAAGAAGCTGGTACTCATAATTATTTCAATCGTTTTTTTCTGGCTGCAACGAAACATTTGTATTTTCAGAATGTGGGGGAATTAGGGCTTCATATGGCTTATATTTATAGCAGGGCTACTGGCTTGAATTATGAAGGACCTGCATTAGGTGTTAATTTTCGGTGTTGTTTGCCTGATACTTCTTTGGGAAATAAGATATTGAATGGACTGAATTTGATGGCGGAATATGATGCACGAACCATTAATATAGGTTTTAACTATGCTGTTTGGAAAGATCGTTTTAATCTGATAGCAGAATTGAATGATGGTAAATATCTGAGTGCGGGACTTTATTTCAAAATCTGTTTGAAGTAAACAGGTATGAGAGTTGATAATGATAGCCACATATATGATCATAATTTTTAAAATCATACTACTATGACTATGAAAGACAAATTAGCATCCTACAACCACTTGATCGAGACCTTTGTGATTGTCACCGAGACCTTTCTTTGCGGTCTGCTATTCCTGCTTTTCAGCAAGCTGTCCAATGAGATGCAGTGGGATAGCCTACAGGTTGGTGGAACCACCGTTCTGCAAGTCATGCTTACACTGATGTTATGTTACGCCCTTTGCGCCATCCATTCAGGAGTAGTGCTTCACCGGAGGAAAGTGCATTCCCTTCAGATATGGAAACGTGTGCTTGAGAATATGTTCCTGTTTGTCCTCCTGGGCGGTCTGGTCCTTTCTGTAGGAAAGTATGCGGATATAGCCTCCCTGTTCATGCTGGAGTACCTTTTCCTCCTGTTTCTGTGTCTTGTTTCGTTCCGTTTCACTCTTCGTCTTCTCATCAGGCTTTACCGTATGAGCAAGAAACATACGCGTTTTGTGGTACTGGTAGGAAGTACGGACAACAACTTGGAAATCTACCATGAGATGTCGGGCAGTGAAGATACAGGTTATTCGGTCGTGGGCTATTTTGACGGTCAGGCGAATCCTGCTTTCCCGGTAGAATGTCCGTATTTGGGCCAGCCGGCGCAGGTACAGGAATATCTGGAGAAACATGATTATGTACATTACCTGTTCTGCTGCCTGCCCTCAAAAGACAGAGAGGTCATCGTTTCTCTGATTGATTACTGCGAGAACCATCTGGTACATTTCTTCAGTGTGCCCAATGTGCGCAATTATCTCCACCACCGTATGTCGTTCAACATCATGGGGAACGTCCCTTACCTGGGCCTTCGCCCCGATCCCTTAAGTTGGCCGGGGAACCGCCTGCTGAAAAGAACCTTTGACATAGTAGTCTCATCGGTGTTCCTTTGTACGCTTTTTCCGGTTATTCTGATTGTGGTGGCGATAGTGACCGGATTGACCATGCCCGGCCCGCTGTTCTTCCGCCAGAAACGGAACGGGCTGAACGGCAGGGAGTTTTATTGTTACAAGTTCCGCAGTATGAAAGTAAATGCAGATGCCGACAGGATACAGGACACGGAGCATGATCCCCGCAAGACGCGCTGGGGCAATATAATGCGTAAGACGAATATAGATGAGCTGCCCCAGTTTATCAATGTGCTGTTGGGGGATATGAGTATCGTGGGGCCTCGTCCTCACATGCTTCTCCATACGCAGGAATATTCAAGGCTGATCAATAAATATATGGTGCGGCATTTTGTGAAACCGGGTATAACGGGATGGAGCCAGGTTACGGGTTTCCGTGGGGAAACGAAGGAACTAAAAGACATGGAGGGCCGTATCCGTGGTGATATCTGGTATTTGGAGCACTGGAGCTTCGGTCTGGACCTTTACATCATGTACAGGACGGTGGCGAATGTCTTCCGTGGCGAGAAGAATGCCTATTAGTAAAACGGGCTGTTCTTAACGATCCTTCTCGATGAGGGTCCTTAGTAATTTAGCAGTTAAAAAACTTTGTTTTTGCAGCCTGTTATTTCCGTCTGCCGGCCGGAAATGGAACATAGCCGGCACTAATGTTAGATCAGAACCCTTGTCCTTTGTGAAAAGTGCAGGGGGAGCTCCGGGAACGAGAGCGCTTGTTCCCGGAGCTTTAATAATAAAGAAGATTATCCGATTAGGATTTATTCAGCTTTAAAAATAAACGCGGATTATACAATAACCCGTAACAGGAAGGATTTTTTATTTTCTGATATTACTATATTTACTCCTAAAGAATTTTTATCTATATGATAGTCTGTTTCGGTGTGTCGGTACCGGCCGGATGATCTTAGTAAAAAACTTCCCTCTGCCAGTAGTATCACTCTCTACTTGAGAGCAGAAACGAACACTGGCAAAAGGAAACCTTGGAAAAAGAAATTACCTTTCCAAATATCCGAACACCCCTTCCGCGTCAAAACACGGACAAGCCTTCGGGATGCTTCCGCTCATATCCCTATGTCCCCTTATCCGGGCACCGGGAAAGAGCTTTGCCAGACGCATCAGCAACAAGGTAAGCTGTTCTGTCTGCTCTGTGGTCCGGGTGTCTGCCGGATGTCCGTCCGCATCCAGACCGCCCTCGTAGCAGATGCCGATGCTGCAACGGTTCCAGGGACGGCAGTGTGCCCCCACTTCCAGCAGTTTGCGGTGCTGGGTGATGGTGCCGTCGCGACGGATATAGAAGTGGTAACCTACAGTCCGGAAACCACGGGTCTTATGGTCACGAAGTAATTGCTCGGCAGTATAGTCTTTGTCACAACGTGTGGCGCTACAGTGGAGGATGAGGTATCGCACTGATTCGCGTCCTTGCATCAGCGGTCCGTCCTCTACGGTGAGGAGTTGGCGTTCGTTTTTCATTTCTTCCTCACCGATTATCATTGGGAATGTTTCTTGTATCATAATAAATTGAGAATTGGAAAATGTTGTGTTTGTTCTTTAGATGAGGGATGCGCAACTGGTAATGCCCAAAGCGGTGAGTGCCGCGATGGCTGCCTGGATAACTGCCCGGAGGATTTGTGTCCAGGTGATTTTCTTGGATTCGTGGTTGGATTCATTCATGGAAATATCTGTTTTTTGTCAGTTTAAAATGCGAATGGAACAAAAGGAGGTTACGGAACTGGCGGACGGACACGGGGAAGTGAAAGAAGAATCCGTGTCGCCCGTGTTCCATAATCACATCATGCTATCTCTGTGGAGCGGAACAAGCCGGTCAGCTATTTTCGTCTGCCGGTTCGCCGGAGGCGGCTGGAATGCGGGAGGCGTCAGCGTCGTCAGCGGCAATGCCGGCGGCAGAAGAATTGCCCGTCAGGTCTACCGTAGTCTTTCCGGCCTTCAATGCCTTCACTACTTCGGCGGCTGCCTTGCGCGTGGGAACCAGTTGGAATTCGGCATCTTGGCGCAGGTTGTTGAAACGGACGCCCGGAGCCCACAGTACGTTCACCTCGGTGATGTTCTCCACAGTGAACTCTGCCATCGAAGGGGCGCCGAGGCTTCGGATACTGTTCGAAAATACGCCCAGATCGCCCATCTGTATCTGCTGTCCGTTCAACAACTGCTCGCGCAGGCAGTCCACGGCAAGAATAAGGATGGCTTGGATATCGGCGCGCGAGTATACACATCCGTGGCTGGCAATGTGGTAACAGAACTTGTCCAGTGTCATTACTTGTGAGTACTGGGCGTTGGCATACGCCTTCTTGGCCGCGTCTTTGTCGGTGGGGTTACCACGCATGCAGGTGCTGTAGTTGATCATGATAAATAGGGTTTTAAGAGATGAAAAATAAAAAATGAATTTCGTCAGTGAAGAAGGAGAATACTTTACTTTTCTTGCGGATTGCACGTAGGTAACGTGTAAGGCTGAAGGTTAGTAACGTATGGGGTTACATGTTAGTAACATGCTAGGCCGAAGGTTAGTAACGTATCGGCTCCCTCATTGTTGACATTGCAAAGATAGGTACTGTGAAATGCGTGCTGACGCTTTATGACACCTTGTGGCACTTTATGGCTTTCATCCTGTTCCAAAGAGCTTGCAGGGCTATCCGGGGCTGCCCAGATGCCGGTTGATCAGTGTCACCTGGCGGCTCGTGAAGACTTTTTGCGAGGTATGGTAACCCGTTGCGGATAACTCTTCCATCAAAGGGGGACAGCCGTTTATCCACCTCATCAGATGCCGGGTGGCTATCCGGGGATTTGAACCGGGAAAATAGAGCAGAGCCAGGCTACCTTTTGTCATGGATGGGAAATAAAGGAAATCTTTCATATTTATACATTTTAAATTCAGGAATCTTGCAAACTTGCAGAACTTGCACTCTCTCTCACACCCACACACGTACGTGTGTGCATGCGCGCGTTGAATTCGTATTCGCCACGCCCCACTTTGACCAGCTGTCCGCGTTCGGTCATACGTTTCAGCAGCGAGTCCACCGAGCCTGCCGGAACTCCTACCTGTTCTCCTTTGTCGATGGCTTCGTTGCGGGTGAAGCGCAGGGGAAGGCAGTCGAACAGGGTTTCGGGAGTCATGTTCGCCGATGGTGCGGTGGGGGTTCCTGCGGGCAGGAGCGAGAGAATGTGGCATGCATGGCGGTACAGAGGTTCCACCAGGGCCAGCACGGCATAAAAGTCGTCGGTGCGGATGGAGAGGTTGAATTGCGGCACGATTCCGTCTGCTATGTTTTCTTGTGGAATATGGGCCGACGGGGTCAGTCCGGGACAGTTCAGCAGGGTACGCACGATGTTTTCCTGTGGCTCACCGCTCCTTTCGCCTCCCGGCAGCAGGGATTCCAGAGAGCGCAGCAGGGCGATAATGCTTATGATGCGGAAGATATTGATGGCAATACGGGTTACGGCGCTTTTCATCTGGTTACCGTGAATGGCGGAGGCTCGTCCGAATACACGGGCAAAGTGGAAGTTGAATATCTCTTTTTGCTCGTGGGTGAGCTTCATGTTGATGTTGCTCACCGAAGCGGTGATGGCGTCCAGCACTTCTTTCCATTGTGCCCCCCATTCCAGGAAACGGGAGTCATAGTCTGTATCCGCTTCGTTGAACTGGTCTTCCCATTCTTCAATGGCAGGCATATAGTAGAACAGCTGGCGAGAGAACAATCCGTTTTCGGCCGATGGGATAAGGGGCTTGATTTGTGCAGGCGTGCCGCTGAGAAGCACGCAGAGGAACGTGACGTTACATTCGCGGTATTCGTGATTGGTGCGCCGGTTGTAGGCCAGCCGGTCATGGTCGAAACATTTCCGGAGGAGGTCGCTCCAGTGTCCGTGATCGCCTCCAATGGCGGTGCTCACGGTGTCGGCCTCGGTTTCGCATATCAGTCCTACGCCTCCGGAGTCCATCAGGTTTTCCTGTATGCCTGTACCGGTATTGTCGCCGGCTATGAGGAGCATTTTCAGCTGGGGCTGTTCGGGTTCAGGGGTATTTACCTTTTCCTTCCCCAAAGTGTCCCATTTGGTCTTTTCCATGCGGTAGGTCTTTATTTTTTCCCGGTAGGTGTCCAGCAGCGCGTTGTGTATGGGTTCTGCCAAACGGCGTACCCAGGTCAGCGCACCTTTGCCGGAAGCGGGAGGCGCGGTGACGAACACTTGCAGACAGGGATACTTGTGCTTTCGTCCGTACACAAAACTTACCAGTTTGTTGAGAGTGCTTCCCAGCACGGTTGCCGCACCCAGCAGCAGGATATCCCGTTGGGCGGGAGAGTTACCGCAGTCTATGATTCCTTGCAGGAAGGCGGGCCAGCGGTAGTCGGGGAAAGAGGGAAGTCGGGCAGGGAGGATGGTCTTGGACACGCCGTCGGACAGGGGGGAGGCTGGGTCCGTGAAAACGGCATCGGGCGGAGTCCCGTCGGAAGCATCCGGATGGGCATTATAGGATACGCGCGCACGTGTGTGGGTGTGGAGAGACTGCAAGTTCTGCAAGTTTGCAAGTTTCGGGTCCATTTTCACCCCGGCCACCTCTGCCAGATGGAAGACGGTTCCCAGGGAATTTCTGCCTGTTCCTTTGGTCAGGGCATGTCCGTACAGTTTGTCTGCTTCATCGTGGTGGTACTTTTCGGATATGCGGCAGATGCGGTGGAACCGGGTGCGTCCTTCTTCTCCGCAACTGTTGGCTATGGCAAAGGCCAGCGGCATATATTCCTGATAGGTGGGGGCCACATTGACTCCCGCTTGTTCGATGGCTGTTACCAGCTGTTCCAAGATAGAAATAGAATCGTTCATTTTTTAATATTTATGGTTATTGATTTTCGCTTCTCCGTCGTGCGACAGAAAACAGGCTCTGGACAAGTCGGCATTGGCCCTGTCCACTTTCAGCTCGTATTTCCATTCCAGATACTCCCATGCGGTGTGCAGGGCATTGTCGAAGGATTCTTCTACGCTCAGGAAAGGGTTTATGCGATAAGGGATAAAAAGTTTTACTCCCTGATTTCCGGGGCTGACAAAGGAAAGTACGGGGTGCAGCACTTCATCGGCAAAGAGGCGGTCGCGCCACATTGCCGCTTCTTCGGTGGAAGCCAGTTCGTCAATATCTATGACAAAGAGGCCCGAAGGAACTTGCATGCATTGCTCTTTGCAGTAAGAGAAGATACCTGCCGGAGTGACATACGGTAAAAGGGTCTGTTTATTCTTTCGGAACACTTGCTTGTCTCCGAGTCCGGCTCTGACTTTACGCGTCAGTTCTTCCAGTTGCGGATTGGTGCTGATGTAGGTATGAAGCCCTGCCACACTGCATATACATGTGGGTATTTTATTGGTGACGGGTGCATTGAAAAATGACATGATGTATTCTTTCATAAAAGAAATTGATTTTGATTTATCTGCACAAATATACGGGTAGGGAATGACGTATGGAAATCGATTCATAACCGTTTACTATCTGTTTACTATTAGTGCATGCTATTGATTATATATTGATGAAATATGGATTTTGATTAACGATCTGTTGATAATAATTAAAGAATAGAGAAAAGAAATAGTATATGAATGAAAAACCTGATATGATGATAAATATTTATGGCGGAAATAATCTGATTGCTCCTGTGGCATCTTCCGCCATTCAGAACTTTTATGGCGACCGGGGTGATGAGGCCGCCGACCAACCGGAAGATTCTGAGAAAACGGAGAGTACAGAAAGTGTGACGGATGAGAAGCCGGCACAGGAGCCGGCGGAACTGTCGGATGATGAATTTTACGTATCGGTCTATATACCCGATATAAAGGTGATGAGGGCTTACAAGATACTTTTGGGAGAGTGTACCACGGCACGCGAACTGGCGGTGGTGGTAGGAAAGATGCTGGCCGATGAGAACTGTAGGAATGTAGACAAACACACGGTGGTGAAAGCGGCTTTCATCAAGTCGTTGCTACCTTTTGCCAAACGGCTTGTGTCGGGCGGTACGATAGCCAATATACGGGCGCAGATTAATAATATGCTGGCTAGTAAATAATTTTTTCAGTTATCCTCTTACTCCATTGGCACGTTAGCAAATCGGCAAATTATTTATGTTGCGGGATTATCAGATAGAGATGAAAACACGTCTGATGGAAGCGTGGAAAGCTCACCGGAGTGTGATGGTGCAGATGCCTACCGGTACGGGCAAGACACATTTGCTGGCATCTGTGGTCAGTGAGTTCGTGTCTTCTGCCGGCAGCGGGGTATGGCTTATTGCCCATCGTAGGGAACTGGTGGCGCAAATGGAGGAAACGCTGGCTAAATATGGTATCCGGAGGGAGGATACTCCGGTCAGGGTGATGTCTGTCCAATGGCTGTCCCGGCATTGGAATGAGGCGGGTGATGCTCCGGGACTGATTGTGATAGACGAGGCTCATCATGCCTTGGCCGCTTCTTACACGGAGATGTGGAAGCGTTATCCTGCCGCAAAGAAACTGGGTGTGACTGCCACACCTTGCCGCCTGAACCGTAGGGGGTTCACGGAACTGTTCGAGGTGCTGGTTACTTCGTGGAGTATTGCCGAGTTTATTGAAAAAGGCGTGTTGTCTGTGTTCGATTATGTATCCATCCGTCCCGGCAGCGAGGAGCGGCGGCTCATTGACGGTCTGGAGAAACGGGGGGCCGATGGGGATTATCAGGTGAAAGAGATGGATGCGGTACTGAACAGGCGTCCCGGTATCGAGCGCCTGTACCGCAGTGTCAGGCAGTTTGCTTCCGGCAAGAAGGGGATGGTGTATGCCATCAGCATTGAACATGCCCGGCGGATAGCGGAGTATTACAGCAGGCGGGGAGTGAATGCGGTGGCTGTGGACAGCAAGACTCCTGCTATGGAGCGTAAGCGGATGGTGGAGGAGTTCAGACATGGAAAAATCGAGGTGCTGGTGAATGTGGATGTATTCAGCGAGGGCTTCGACTGCCCGAATGTGGAGTTCGTACAGATGGCCCGCCCTACCCTTTCGCTGGCCAAATACTTGCAGCAGGTGGGGCGCGGACTGCGGAAAGCAACGGGTAAAGACACTTGCATGCTGATTGACAACGTGGGGCTGTACCGCCTGTTCGGACTGCCCACGGCCTACCGGGACTGGAAGGCCATGTTTGAAGGACGGTTGGCCGGAAAAGGCTATCGCACCACTTGCAAGCAAACGGAATATATGGCTGCAAAGCAAGAAAAGGACCTAACGATATGCCCCAATGAGCCGCTTGAAATGGTCATGTCGCATGAACTGTTATGGGATTACCTGAACAAAAGCAAGCCTCCCACGGACGATAATAGCACACCACAGGAAAAACTAAAACCGTTCAAAGACCGCCAAACCGGCCTATGGGGACTAAAATGCGGGCAGACCATCACCGCAAAGGCACAATATCCCACTTTGTTCGACATAAAAGACAATCTTGCCGCCGTACGGTTCGAGGACTACCGTACAGGTATCGTAGACAAGGACGGAAAAATACGGATGAAAACCGACAGGTACAAGCGTATGAAATTCTTGCCGGACGACATCGTGGCCGTAACAGACCGGAATGACAAGATGTCCTACATAGATTTAAGGTGTAACCGACACTACATGGACAAGCCGGTTGTGATGAAATTCGGCCAAATAGAAATACTCCAGGCAGGCCGCATGTTCTACAGCCGCACGAAGCGTGTCCATGTGAACCGTTCGGGCGTCGACCGGCACGATTTCTTTCCAAGGGGCTTTTATCTGCTCATTTACGACCCTTTTATCACGCCCGAATTTAAATATGTAGAAAGCATGGAAGACTCCTTGAACAAGGACTATGTTTGCATATTGGAAAATGACGAGGAAAGCTATTATCGGTTCTGCGGTGAACTGCCGGACGGAAGCATCGTGATTGTCGATGGAGAAGGAAGATACTATCATGCAGAAGCCGGTAAGGAAAAACGGTATATCGCCTGCCTGAACCCCGAAACACAAACGGAAAACTTCAAAGCGGCAGTATCAAGGCTGACATCCGAAGCAAAGGAACGTGCCGCCCAAAAGCAAGCGGACAAACAGCGTACGCAAGAAAAGAAACAGAAAGAACGGTTGGCCACCTTACAAAACGCTGTGCCGTTCAAGTCCGGACTGAAATGGGGACTGAAGTCGGGCGAGCGTATCATCGTACCGCCCATCTACCGCCGTATCCAAAAGCCGATAGGTTACTATTGTGCAATGGAAGAAAACCCGAACCGGTGGGGTATCATCATGTTGGACGGGAAAGTCGTGGTAGAAGCCCGATATATGAACGTGGAGATAAAAGGCAACGGAACGGCCTGCCTGACTATCATACCGGGAAAGACAAAGACCGTAAAGCTATAAATCGTTCGGCAGGAAAAATATGCGCCAAACAAAAAATCATTCTCAGCCAAACGAAAAATCGTTTGGCTGAGAATGATTTTTTGTTTTTACCTTTGCATATTGATTATTATCCGTATCTTTGCCACTGCAAAGGGGTGCTTGCCCGATTGGGACGGCTGAGATTATACCCTGTGAACCTGATGCAGGTAATGCTGCCGAAGGGATTGTGCCTGACAAGAGACATACATCACAGCATATTCTTCTCTCCCCTTTTGTCATAACCTTTATTAAGAAAAGGGTATATATGCAGAACTTACAATTTATCACACATTACACGGAACAGTACGGTTACGCCGATGCCGCACGCCTGGCACTGGAAGGCGGTTGCCGTTGGATTCAACTCCGAATGAAAGACGCATCGCCCGAGGAATGGATGCGGACGGGCGCGGAAGTCTGTGCCGCCGGTATGGTGCCACCTTCATCTTAGACGACCATGTGGAATGGGTAGACGTCTTGCATGCCGACGGTGTCCATCTCGGGAAAAGCGACATGCCCATCGACGAAGCCCGCAGGCTTTTGGGGCAAGACCGCATCATCGGCGGAACGGCCAACACATTGGAAGACGTGATGTTGCATGCCGTGCGGGGAGCGGATTACATCGGTTGCGGCCCGTTCCGTTTTACCACGACGAAAGAAAAGCTCGCCCCGACCCTCGGCTTGGAAGGGTATCGCCGGATCTTGGACGGCATGAAAAAGAAAGGTATTTCGCTGCCACTGATTGCCATCGGCGGAATTACAAAAGAAGACATCCCGGCGTTGATGGAAACGGGAGTGGACGGCATCGCCCTGAGCGGCACGATCCTGAGAGCCGGAAGTCCCACAGAAGAAACCCGGAACATCCTGAGAATATTGAACGTACAACAATCATAAAACAACAAATATATGGACGATAAAATCAAAATCACTTATCCGAGTTCGGAGAAAGTTTATATGACGGGCAAACTGCATCCGGAAATCAAGGTAGGGATGCGCAAGGTATTGCTGACCCCGACCGTCACCGTGGAAGACGGGAAACGGACAGTCAAGGAAAACGATCCGATATATGTATATGATACCAGTGGCCCATATAGCGACCCGAACGTGAAGATAGACCTCAAACAAGGGTTGCCCCGTATGCGGGAATCATGGATTTTACAACGGGGCGATGTGGAACAGCTTGACGGACTGACATCCGAATACGGACGGATGCGCCAGGAGGACAAAAGTTTGGACCACTTGCGTTTCTCGCACATCCAACGGCCTTATCGTGCCAAGGCCGGACGGCAGGTGTCCCAGATGTATTATGCCAAACAGGGCATCATCACACCGGAAATGGAATATGTAGCCATTCGGGAAAACATGAACTGTGAAGAACTGGGGATAGACACTTATATCACGCCCGAATTCGTACGCGACGAAATTGCAGCCGGACGCGCCGTATTGCCGGCCAATATCAACCATCCGGAAGCGGAACCGATGATTATCGGACGTAACTTCTTGGTGAAAATCAATACGAATATCGGCAATTCGGCCACGACTTCCGGCATCGAAGAGGAAGTGGACAAATGTTTGTGGAGCTGCAAATGGGGAGGCGACACGTTGATGGACCTCTCTACGGGCGACAATATCCATGAGACGCGCGAATGGATCGTGCGCAACTGTCCTGTACCGGTCGGCACCGTACCGATGTATCAGGCAATGGAAAAAGTGAAGGGAAAGGCCGAGAACCTGACCTGGGAACTGTTCCGCGACACACTTATCGAACAATGCGAACAAGGCGTGGACTACTTCACCATACATTGCGGCATCCGGCTGAAAAACGTGCACTATGCCCATGAACGACTGTGCGGTATGGTGAGCCGAGGCGGAAGCATCATTTCGCAATGGTGCTCTTATCACCAGAAAGAGAGTTTCCTATATGAACACTTCGACGACATCTGCGACATCCTGGCACAGTATGACGTGGCCGTGTCATTGGGCGACGGGTTGCGTCCGGGCTGTATCGCCGACGCCAACGACGAGGCACAGTTTGCCGAACTCGACACGATGGGCGAGCTGGTGACCCGTGCGTGGGCGAAGAACGTGCAGGCCTTCATCGAAGGTCCGGGACACGTGCCCTTGCACAAAATCCGCGAGAACATGGAGCGTCAAATCAGCCACTGCCACAACGCGCCGTTCTACACCCTCGGCCCGCTGGTGACTGACATCGCCCCGGGATACGACCACATCACCTCGGCCATCGGTGCCGCACAAATCGGCTGGCTGGGTACGGCCATGCTGTGCTACGTCACCCCGAAGGAACATCTGGGTCTGCCCAACCGTGAAGACGTGCGTATGGGTGTCATCACCTACAAGATTGCCGCCCATGCGGCCGACCTGGCCAAAGGTCATCCGGGCGCACAAATCCGCGACAATGCCCTGAGCAAGGCCCGCTACGAGTTCCGCTGGCGCGACCAGTTCCACCTGAGCCTCGACCCCGACCGTGCGCTGGAATACTTCAACGAGGGACGTCACACCGACGGCGAGTACTGCACCATGTGTGGTCCGAACTTCTGTGCGATGAAACTCAGCCGCGACCTGAAAACAATTAATAATGAATAATGAAAAATGAAAAACGAGTGGATGACTTCCTTTTCCAGGGAGGCATCCATCCGTGGATTTGGCAAGATGAAGAACGACAGCGTCATCAACCGGAAAGCGACGGAGTTTGCCTTGCGCATCATCAAAGCATACCAGTTTCTCACCACCGAGAAGAACGAGTATGTCATGTCCAAACAACTGCTGCGCAGCGGCACGGCCATAGGAGCGCTGATACGGGAAGCCAAGTTTGCCGAAAGCAAGAATGATTTCGCCCACAAACTGCACATCGCGCTGAAAGAAGCCAACGAGACCGACTACTGGCTCCTGCTGTTGTCGGAATCCAACTACATCGAGAAAACGGCGTACGATTCCATCCAGTCAGACTGTACCGAACTCATCAAACTGCTGGTCAGTATCATCAAAACCGCCAAGTCCAATTCATAAATGCATCAGGCCACCGTTTTTAATTATTAATTTTTAATTATTAATTATTAATTGACTTACAGCTTAAATATTCGTTCCATTAATTTCCATTTTTCCTGCG
>OHPH01000743.1_pt1 | contig 15930 bp, 9 predicted proteins | sample 1577681 | NCBI WGS metagenome assembly OHPH01 (sample SAMEA3879603, study PRJEB24766) | human gut metagenome | biome: human-associated habitat; feature: feces | place: USA | collected 1985/1987 | reverse complement strand
CGGAAGGATGGCACGAAGGAGTCGTTCGGGTTTCATAAAACAAAGGTAAGCAAAGATAGCTAATTTTAAAACTTACCAACCAGAAATTTCCGCTGAGCCGACCTAACGGCACGATGCTTCCAGCACGTACATAAAGCGGAATACGATTGAACACAGTCGTCACCTTCAGCTTCTGCCCACCTTCTGCCACTTCGTTCGTCCAAAAATCATACCATTGGCTACCGGCAGGCAAATATAGTTCCATTTCTTTAGATTGAGTAAAATCGACAGACAATAGAGGGATATCAGACTCCTGCGCTTTGCAGCCCCACCCTTCATTCTCTTTCAAGATTTGCTGTGCCTGCTCAGGAGTGTATTGGGCATGTAATACAGGTGCCACCAAAAAGGATGATCCAAACATATACTCACTGCCCATGTTCCATGTCTTAGGATCACTGAGAAAATCCATGAATAGTGCCCGCATAAACGTGGAATTACGATGACTTACTTCCCAAGATGTAGAATAGATATAAGGCATCAACGAATAACGGAGTTTTATAGCATCAACCAATGCATCATACACCGGCTCACCAGCTTTACCATAGAGGAAAATTTCGCGAGGTGCATCAGCCCCGTGACTACGCATCATTGGACAAAATACACCGAATTGCGCCCAACGCACATACAATTCATGGAACATAGGATTTTTTGTAGCCGTTCCACCTCCCAAGCTATTGTTATAAGAACCGGCAAAGAATCCGCCAAGGTCAGTATTCCAATGCGGCATTCCCGTCAGAGAAAAATTCAACCCGGCAGTAATTTGCCTACGAAACATATCCCATGAAGATCCTACATCGCCCGTCCATACATTTGAGCCATAACGTTGTTGCCCCAAGAATCCTGAACGGGTCAAGATAATGACACGCTTATCGCGAGTCAGAGCACGCTGATGATCAGACACTCCGCCTACTGTTACGAGCGGAAAAGCGTTCCGTACGCTACGGAAGGAACCGGAATAAGTCTGTCGGTCGAAATCCGAATCTTTGGGGTTAAAGTGGTCAGGTTCTGTCGAGTCCATCCACCATCCGTCCATGCCAAGCTGAAAGATACCTTTGTTCAAGTAATTCCAATAAATATCACGAGCCTTCGGATGATATGGATCATAAACCTTCACGTCAGAAGGATAATCAAAGTTAGGCGGCCATCCTTCCACACCCGATTCGGGCCATGTAGCCATATCCATCAGCAACCCTTCCTTCTCAAGTTCCTTGAAAGGTTTAGTCTTTGGACCAAAAGAAGACCAAATGGAAATCATCATGTGTGCATTCAAGCCGTGGACTTCATCAATCATCCTTTTCGGATCACGGTACTCGTAATTCAGGAACTCCATTGCATTCCATAAATAGTTACTTCCCCAATATTGCCAATCCTGAATGATACAGTCAAGCGGTATGCCCAATTCACGGTATTTCTTCACAACACTTACCACTTCATCCTGGCTCTTATAGCGCTCTTTGCTTTGCATAAATCCATAACTCCACAAAGGCATCATAGGAACAGAACCGGTCAGCAAGCGAATCTGTGCAATTACACCGTCAGCCGAACCGCCATACATGAAATAATAATCGATACAATCGCCTACATCTGAACGGAACGACGTTTCCTCTTCATTGTCAACATACATCGTACCTGCATAATTATCCCAAAATACACCATATCCCTTAGTCGACTGAAAAACAGGAGTTACGTCTTCTGTATTGCCTTGCACCAGATACTTCTCTATTCCACGTTGCATCATCTGTCCGTTTTGAAGTTGTCCAAGTCCATAAAGCCCTTCATCCTTATCGGTTTTAAAACTTTGGTAAACAGAATAAGTAGCCCGCCCTGCGTCATTGACAGGTATGAATGCCTTCACATTCTCCAATTCCTTCAATAGGGGCATCCCATTACGTGTTTCATAAATCAGAACACCTGTTTTTGTGTCTAGTTTCACCGTCAGTAAACGGCTCTTCATTACAATATTGCCATCTTCCGACGTAGAAACTTTAAGAACCGTTTTTTCAGGTCTTGCAATAACCGAAAGACTTTTCTTATCTACCGATTGCCCATGCGGCATTTTCAACACGCGCAGACTATTAGCATTAAACCATTGCACTTCCACATCTATCTTTTTCCCAAAAATAGAAGCCTTAATGCCTGTTTCTGTCCGCTGATATTCCTGCGACCACACCAAAGTGGTCAACAGACAACAGAATGTAAAAATAAGTTCTCGTTTCATAAACTCTAACTTTATATTAGTTATCAATAAGTATTAATTAACCTTCCACCAATCCAGCATAAACTATTTTTATTCTATCTCCTCAAAGGGATAAGCTTATCTATCATCATTAATAAAAACTTCCATAGCAATATCAAAACAATTGTCTATATGCTAAAAACACTTACCCTTATCCTATTTCCTCAACTTAACCCATACCACAAAACCTCCGCGAGGCTGGCACTCTATATTCAATTCTTTGGTATCGAATGCCGAATTTTCAATTTTTATTTGTTTCCCATCAGTAGTATCCGAAAACAGTTGGATAAGCTGAATAGAATCTTTAATAAACTCCAAATTCACACGAAATGATTTTGTATTTTCCGTACCATTCAAACCGGAAATATACCAACTATCCTTACTTTTACGAGCAATAACAACACTTTCAGCCGGATAACCGGACAGCAGTCTGGTATCCTCCCATGCAACCGGAAGATACCTGATAAAGTTCTGTACCTCTACCGGTTGTTGCCTATACCCTTCAGGACGATCTGCCAAATGCTGTAGAGCCGACTCAAAAATAACAAGTAACGCCAATTCATGCGCATCGGTAGTGATATGTGGATGTTGTGAATTGGTAAATGTACAAGGCGTATAGTCCATCGGACCTATCACATTACGGGTAAAAGGCAAGGTACAATTATGCCAAGCTGCATTATCAGTCAATGTCGGTTTATTATTATACCATTCGGCCCCATATACCGCTTCCACACTCATCAGGTTTGGGTACGTCCGTTGCCAGCCTCTGGGAATAGCTGCCCCATGAAAATTGACTAACAATTTATGCCTGGCTGCATCCTCCAGCAAATCAATATAATAATTCATCGTACCTATAGAATCTCCACCAAAAAAGTCTATCTTAACTCCCTGAATACCTATTTCTTTTAGCCATTCAAATTCTTTGTCACGCACTTCCGGGGTATTCAACCGATATAACGGAGTAGGATCACACCATGCAGTAGAAGAATTATACCATATCAAAGGAGTTACATTTTTCTCTTTACAATAGTTCATTGCATCATTCAGATTTCCTCCATTCCCCATTGCATCCCATTCCCAATCAATCAACATATAGGGCAAATCAAAGTCTGCGGCAAAATCAATATATTTCTTCACTATTTGATAATCCTTAGAACCATGATTATATGCCCAATATATCCAAGAGACCAATCCAGGTTTTATCCATTGGGTATCTTGGATTTTACATGGTTCACTCACATCAGTTACCAAAGTCGATTCGACAATATCAGCTAATGTTCCTATGATAGCGACACGCCAAGGTGAATACCAGCCGGATGGGCATATCAACCGTTCATCCGATAATTTTATCTTATAGATAGAAGAATCAGCTGCATTAGTAAGATAAGCTCCTGTGTTATCACGTAATATGTTGGCTTCGGTTAATAGTACAAAAGCGCTGTCCGAAGGTTGGAACAATGTTGGAAAACTCCACTCACGTCCCTCATTATCTGCAACGCCGTCCGTATTTGGCCAATAAAAGCCCTCATAACCTACAGTAAATTTTTGTGTCCAACGCTTGATACCTGGAGTAAAAGCAAATGCAGTGTACTCATCAAGAACCACAATCTCTTCTTTGGTTTTAGGAAGATGATAACGGAAAGCTATACCATCATTATAAACCCGGAAAATAAGATCTACCCGAAGTCCTTTGACATTTTCAAATCGATAGGTACATTCATTAGCCTCATTATGGCAATGCCTGCGTTTACCAGTCAGCATTTCATAATCATCAACTACAGAAGTTACAGGAGTTGAGCTTATCAATTTAAAGCAATCATCCGTATCCGACGTTTTTAGACCTATTTCAGGTAATGACATCATTTTAACTTTATCCCGCCCACTATGATAAATAACAGAAAAACCTTTTTCAGCATGATATTCAATGGCTATCTTACCGTTAGGAGATTGTAATAAATTGTTTTGCATCGTACATGAAATGCAGGATAAGCACAACAGTGCAATGATAGTAAAATATTTCATAATCATTAAATTGTTCAATGTACCTTCTATTATATTTTAAGGAAAAAGAGAATACTTTATCAGCACCCTCTCTTTCCTCTCTTTTTTAATTATTCATATAGATAAAACATACGTTCCATCATACTCCATTTTTCTTTAGCAAGTTCCCCTTTCCTGCATTGTTGGAATACCGATACAAAATCTTCCCATTCCTGCTGTCGGGGTAAAGTCGCAAGTTTAGCCATAGCAGATTCCCAATCGAAATCAATAGGAGTTTCGACAATCATGAACAATCGATTACCGCATATATATATTTCCATTTCTAAAATACCAACTGAACGGATCCCCTCTCTGATCTCCCGCCACGACTTCTCCTTACTGTGGCACTCCCGATACTTCGCTATCAGCTCCGGATCATCCTTCAAATCCATTGTCTGACAATATCTCTTTACCGGATAGCCATATCTTTTCATTTCATATCCATTTTCTTTCATCTTATCTTAAACTTAATCCTGCTTAATTATATCCCTCATTCTGTTTCAGATTCTTATTTACATTCAAATCATTTTGAGGAATAGGAAAATATCGGTTATGGGGTGCCCATGTACGTTTCTCAAATTGATAATACATATTTTCATCCACCGGAGAAGCAGTAGCCCCACTCCCTCTATAATTACGAGCTTGAGGATCATCCGACAATTTTACTCCGGTAAATGTATGATTAAGTTCTTTCTCGGCAATGCCCCAACGTAACACGTCATAATATCGAAGCCCCTCGAATGCCAGTTCCACACGTCTTTCTTTACGAACTGCTTCACGAACAAGTTCCTGTGTCGCTACGTCTGTCTTTTTTATTCCAACCAATTTCACACGATCACGTATATCATTGATAGTCAAATCCAATAAATTCTGGTCTACTGCATTCGGCTGCGATTCATTTACCGCTTCCAGATAGCTTAATAGAACCTCAGCATAACGCATTATAGGAGTATAAGTGGGAGTAGAACCTAAATTATTAGTTATAGACGGATCACAACCTTTCTTCGGACAATATCCATTAAATAAGGCAAATTTATTATAGCTATCTGCAGTATTAGCTCCCTTAAAGCAATCATAAATTATATCATTATACTTAGTTCCCTCATAACTTCCCAAAGGAGGTAAAAAAATAGAAGCATACAAGCGCAAATCCCGATTAACATAAGGATCATTCTCATCATAAACCTCAGAAGTCTTAATGTCCTTGCCGTCTGCACAGAAATATTCTTTCACCAATTCGTTATATGGTGAGAACTGATGCCACCCTCCATAAGCAGCTTCAGGATATAAATATTGATAACGTGAATTAGTATACAAATCCTTTATCCCCATAATACAAAATATTATCTCAGGGCTATATTCACCTCCTATTTGAAAAAGTTTCTCATAGCTGTCCTCTCCATTACGACGATCCAATTCATATATTCCCGACTCAATCACACTACGTAAAATAGTAGCAGCATCTCCCCATCTCTCTTGTGCCAGATAAAGACGACTTAAAAGTACCTTAGCCGCCCCCCTGGTAAACCGGCCATATTCCTCTGAAGAATATTGGACAGGCAACAAGTCTATAGCAGTCTTCAAGTCCTTCTCCACTTGCGAATAGACTTCAGTCTGAGGTGTTTGAGAGATAGAATTCGCTTCGTCCACCGACAGAGTTTTCAAAGGCATAGGAACATCCTTATAATAAAATGCCAAATTTAAAAAGAAATAAGCTCGTAAACACTTCACTTCGGCAGACCACTGTTCTTTTTTAGATTCTTCCATCGGACAGTCCGTAATATTCTCTAGAAAAGTGTTGTACTTAGCTATTTGCGTATATGCATTTCCCCAATACCAACGTAAATTACTGTTAGTAGCCACCGTATTGGAACTAGCCATTAAAGTAGAAAAATTTTCCTTTTCCGTTCCGTTTCCACCTGCAAAATCCAAATAGAGCAACCCTTGTGGCGTAGCAAAATCATCATGCGACCAACCAGTCTGGAAACGATAACATCCTGTCAAAGCCAACATGGCATCCCCTTCACCAGTCCAAAAACTACCATCAGAAATTGCTGAAGGTGGCTCCTTATCTAATAAATCCGAGCAACCAGTTGTTACTAGTGATACAGCCAAAGCACATAAACAAGCCTTTGTCATTCCTAATGTATTATATATATTTTTCATAATGATTCTTGATTGAATGATTTACTTAGAACTTGAAATTAAATCCGAATGAATAAATACTATTGACCGGATAATAAGAGGGAGAATCCCCTGTTCCTATCTCATTTTCAGGATCCCAACCTTTATAGAAACTATTGAAAGAGAACAGATTTTGTCCGCTTACATAAACACGCACATTTTCCAAACCTATTTTTTTAGTCCATGCTTTTGGGAATGTATATCCTATTTGTATATTCTTGACTCGTAAGAAACTAGCATTACGGACCCAATAATCAGAAGTTTGAAGATTAGTGTCGTTCATATTCAAAGTTTCCAATCGAGGATATTCAGCCCATTTATCAGGATTTTCTTCCTTCCAACAAGATTCAGCCTGCCATCTCTGTATCTGTCCACCGTTGTAGAATGCATAAGCCATATAAGATCCTATCAAACGCTTATGACCTCCTAAACCTTGTAATAAAGCTGAAAAATCAAAACCTTTATAAGAAGCGGAAAGATTCAAACCATAATAAAACTTCGGGGTAGTACTTCCCAATACGGTACGATCATATTGCGCATCCACCTTACCATCGGGAACCCCGTCAGGACCACTAATATCTTTGTATTTCACATAACCAGGTTTCAGTCCTGACTTACTTACCAATTGTTCGGTAGCCGCATCTACTTCCGCCTGGTCTACAAACAGTCCATCAGTTTCATACCCATATATAATACCTATCGGTTGCCCTACAATTCTGTTATTATTAATTTCTTCGGTAGCTCCGTTTGCCAATTTCTCAACTGCATTTCTTACCCATGTAAAATTAGGAGAAATACTAAACCGGAAATCACGTCCTATTTGTCCGTTATAAGTCAGATTTATTTCAATTCCTTTGTTCGAAACAGCTCCAACATTAGATTGTCCGACTTCACGTCCCATAATACTAGACACCTCAACAGGTGCTAAAATGTCCGAAGTATATTTATAAAAATAATCCAATGTTCCACTAAAACGTCCATTCAATAAACTAAAATCTAAACCAATATCCGTTATAGCCGTCTTTTCCCAAGTAATTTCCGGATTATTATAGGTTTTCATGTAAGCCCCAGACTGAAGAGTTGCCGGATTTCCAAAAGGATAATCATGTCCAAGTTCATAAATCTGTTGGTAAGGATAAACACCTATATTTTGATTACCAAGTACACCATAGGAAGCACGCAATTTCAAATTATCAACTACAGCTGAAACTGCCGCATTCTTCCAAAAGTCCTCCTCAGAGATTCTCCACCCTGCAGAAACTGACGGGAAAAGTCCCCAACGATGACCGTCCGCAAAACGTGACGATCCATCATAGCGCAAATTAACCTCTAATAAATAACGATCTTTCCATGCATAATTTATACGCCCGAAAAAAGAAAGCAACGCATATTCTTCCAATGAACTATCATTAGTAGCTGTTGATTTATCTCCAGAACCTAATTCATACAAATAATTATTAGGAAACGTATTTCTATAACCTTCCAAACCTTTATTATTAGATTGCTCCACAGAAGTACCCGCCAATAACTTAAAAGTATGATTTTTAATTTGTTTTTCATAAGTAGCTAATGCTTCAAAAGTAGTATACGTATTATTTGCAGTCCATACATTTAAAGTAGCGGGCCCCACTGTCTTACTATCATCAAAATAAGTATCAGCCCGGTACGCTTTATCATATTTAGTCCAGTAATTCATCCCTACTTTGCCTATAAAAGAAAGTCCGTCTACAGGAGTATTCCATGTCAATTGTCCGGAAGCACTTATATTTCTACTCACATTCTGCACAAAAGATTCACTCGCCAACCACGCTTCCGGACTATAATTATCCTGATATCCAAAACTTCCATCCGACTTTTGCCCGGCATAAATAGGTCCCTGACGAACAGCATATCCTATCATTCCATCAATACTTTGTGGTTCGCCATTAGGAGCATTATATTTATTATTATAAGCATTAATATTCAAATTAAGCATCAGCCCTTTGGCGATTTCACTTTTCATAGTAAACAGTGCAGTCATTCTTTCATTAGACGTTTTTGCCGTCATACCTTCCTGATTTCTATAACCTACTGATAAATTATAACTCGTCGTAGCATTTCCTCCTTGTATGCTAAGATTATGTTGGTGTTGAAAACCAGAACCAGATTCCAACAGCCATTTTAAGTGATTTACATTCGGATAATTATCCGGATCAGATCCATCTCTATACTTTTGAATCTGTTCAGGTAAATAAGCTTCCTGCTTACCCATATTCCGCATAGCCATATTATAATATTCCGCATATTCCCATGATGGTAAAAAATCAGGCAATTCCGTAGGCCGTTGCCAACCAAAAGAATTACTATATGTAATAGTCGTTTTACCTTGTGCACCCTTCTTTGTTTCAATCAAGATCACCCCATTAGCAGCACGATTACCATAAATAGAAGCAGAAGCTGCATCTTTCAAAAAAGAAATGCTCTGAATATCATTAGGATCTACATCATCAATGTTACCTGATAAACCATCAATCAAGACCAATGGATCTGTTCCAGCTTTTGAAAATGTACCAGTTCCACGAATTTTAACAGTTGCTCCTTGTCCGGGACGACCTGAAGTTTGCAATACACTTAAACCTGGAGCCAAACCTGCCAGTGCTTGAGCAGTACTCATAACAGGCTTACTAGCCAAGTCTTCAGCTGAAACAGCAGCTACGGCTCCCGTTAAATTCACCTTTTTCTGTGTTCCATATCCAATCACAACTACTTCTTCCAACTTTTTTGTATCTTCTTCCATTATAATACGAAGTAACTTGTCACTTTCCACCTTTACTTCTTGCGAAATATAACCTACATAACTTATCTGGAGCATGTTTCCCATTTCAGCAGACAGAGAAAATTTGCCATCCAAATCAGTAACAGTTCCATTGGAAGTACCTTTAACCAAGATACTGACCCCAATTAACGGCTCACCGGAAAAATCAGTAACCAAACCATTGACATTACTCTGTGTCTGTGCCCAAGTAGTATAGCTCAGGCAACACATCAACAAGACCACCAAGAATCTTATTGGCTGCATACATTCTAATCTGTTTCTCATTATTCTATTGATTATTGGGTTAATTTTCAAGACATAACAAGGGCTTACCGACCTAAAAAAGCCGATAAATAAACCTACTTTATGCTATATTCACTTCTTTATCTTAAATACGGGAGCAATCTTATTCAACTGTACATCAGGCATATCAATAACAACTCCTTGCGCTGTACGAGTAAAAGATACCTTTCCATAACCTAACAATTCAATTTTAGTAATTTTATCAGGATACAACTCACTTCCCGTTGCCAGCGATTGAATGACAACTTGCTTTTCTTCCGGCCATGCAAGGACTGTAGCATAGAGATATTTCTTGGTTTGAGTAAAACGGATTTCAGATGCAGTGGCTTTAGTGTAAGCACCTTCATTGAAACCTTGGGCATTAATCTTGATATCAGCATTGGCTATCGGACCTTCTCCGAAGACTTTCCACGGGCGTGTATCATAAATAGCCTCTTTATTCATACTCATCCAGTCACCAAATTCATTTAAAATGGCTTCTTCCTTTTCATCGAAAGTTCCGTCAGCCCGAAGAGGAACACTAAGCAACAAATTACCGTTCTTACTGACCACATCCACTAATAGTTTCACTACATCGGAAGCACTTTTATACCAGCCGTTCTCCGCCAATCTGGTATCATAATGCCAACCGCCTAAACAAGAACAAGTCTGCCATGGCTCTTCATAAATACTATTGGGAGATCCCCTTTCCACATCCCATACCAAAGCTTTACGTTGTTCATCGGTAAGAATTTTACCAAACATAACAGCACTGAAATCCCCCTTACGAACAACCATGTTGTGATTATAAAAATGTGCGGCAATCTTCAAACCCGCATCACTGATAGGATAAAACGGTACACCAGTCACATCAAAATAAATCAAATCGGGATTATAACGGTTTATTGCATCGACTGTACGATCATAAAAGTTTGTCACATATTCTTGAGTAGGAATACAAACACCATTTCCCCATGCCCATTGACGGTGAATCATACCGTCAGCCCAACTTCCAGCGCTTAACGGGTGATTCTGTGCATAAAGTTTTTGAGGATCGTAGCCTTCCCACCACTTACCCTTACCATCTTCTTTAGTCAAACATCCATCGTAGGGTACACCTGCCTTCTCGCCATGACGGTCGTATCGTTGAGCCGGTTCATACCAGCTCCACGCATGGTCCGCATGGAAACTGATACCAAATGGAAGACCGTTTTTCTTAGCTGCTTCAGCCCAGCCCGCCAATATATCCTTCTTAGGGCCTATATTCACGGAATTCCATTCCTGATATTGGCTATCCCATAAATCATAATTATCATGGTGATTACCTAAAGCGAAGAAATACTGGGCACCAATCTTCTTATAAAAGGAAACCAATTTGTCCGGATCCCATTTCTCGGCTTTAAACAAAGGCAATATATCCTTGAAGCCCACTTCAGAGGGATGGCCATAATGTTCCACATGGTGCTTATACTCGCGCGAACCTTCCAAATAGAGAGAACGCGCCATCCAGTCGCCGGACCCTTCCACACATTGCGGTCCCCAATGTGCCCAAATACCAAATTTGGCATTTCTAAACCATTCAGGAACTTTATAGTTCTGCAATGATTCCCAAGTAGGTTCGAACTCTCCCTCCTGCATTTTTTCATTTTTCTCTGAAACAGGTACCTGGTAAGTCTGAGCCTCCAAAACTCCCGTCCAAAGCAACAAAGCCGAAGCCAAAAGAAAATGTTTTGCTTTCATAGTATAATTGCTTTATATATTTTTCAATTATCAATAGTGCAAATATACAGAGTTGAAACCAATTTATATTATCCAAATGCGCCATTATGTAGGATAATATCGACTTTTACCTGAAATAATTCAAAAACAAATACCAAAACAGGTGATTTGATATGAAAATATCGATTTCCCATTGGATTATATATATACTTTTGCTTACTTTGTACGAAACTGAATCTTTCATTCTAATAACTTAAGGAATATGACACAATCAATCGACCAATTACATTTACTTATATTAAATGTAGGACTAGCCATTCACAATGCAGACTGGAACTGGAAAAACGTAAGCAGCCCTTTTACCCGACTCTATTATATAATGGAAGGAACCGCCCAAATAATATTTCCCGATGGAATGCAGGAACTAAAACCACATCATCTATATCTGGTGCCATCATTCACTACCCATAGTTATCAGTGCAATTCTCATTTCACTCATTATTATCTCCATATATATGAAGACCATCAATCGGAATCCGGCATTCTGGAAGATTGGAATTTCCCGATAGAAATACCTGCGGGCAACCTGGAATTACCACTTATTAAAAGGTTATGTGAAATAAATCCTACCATGCAGCTTCCTCAATCCGACCCGACAAGCTATGACAACAACCCCACATTAATCAGAAACATCATTAAAAATAAACAGCGTACCTTCTGTGACAAAGTCGAATCCAGAGGTATAGTATATCAACTTATTGCCCGCTTTTTAAAAGACGCCAAACCTAAAGTGGAAGTCAACGATAACCGTATCCAAAAAGTTTTGTCCCACATCCGAAAAAATATCTATAAAACAGTAGATATAGACTCATTGGCAGCAATCTCATGCCTCTCAAAAGATCATTTTATCCGTCTTTTCAAAAAAGAAGTCGGTACCACACCGCTACAATATATTAATCAGAAAAAAATAGAGAAAGCCCAATTAATTCTGATTACAGAGGATATTCCCGTAAAAAACATAGCCTATCTCCTTGCTTATGAAGACCATTCTTATTTCAACCGCTTATTCAAAAAAATCACAGGCGTTACTCCTCAGCAATATAGAGAACTATATAAAAAGTAACCGTCTTATTATTTTTACGCAAAGGTTTACGTACTTTTTTCAACCTCTTCCACCACATACCTAAAGGTTATTCCTCTATTTTTGATTCCGGAAATAAATCTAAAAATAAATAGAACTATGAATTACAATGAAATCGGGAAAACCGGTATGCGGGTTTCCAATCTTAGTTTCGGCGCATCTTCATTAGGAGGAGTTTTTCATGATATCCGCGAAGCAGAGGGTATCAAAGCTGTTTACACAGCAGTAGAGAATGGAATGAATTTTATTGATGTATCTCCCTACTACGGGCACTACAAGGCCGAAACCGTATTAGGCAAAGCATTGAAAGAAATACCACGTGACAAATATTATCTCTCTACCAAAGTGGGACGCTATGGAAAAGATGGAATCAACACATGGGATTATTCCGGAAAACGTGCAACGGAAAGTGTGTATGAAAGCTTGGACAGACTCCACATTGAATATATCGATCTGATTAATGTACACGATGTAGAGTTTTCAGACATGAATCAGGTAGTCAACGAAACATTACCTGCACTGGTAGAACTTAAAAAGAAAGGTATTGTGGGACATGTAGGTATCACAGACTTGCAATTAGAAAACTTAAAATGGATCATTGATCACTCGGAACCGGGAACAGTAGAAAGCGTACTTAACTTCTGCCATTATTGTCTGAATGACGAGAAACTGACTGATTATCTGGATTATTTTGAATCAAAGAATATCGGCATTATCAATGCCTCCCCCCTTTCAATGGGCTTACTCTCCCAACGTGGGGTTCCTGCATGGCATCCGGCCCCCCAATCACTGGTAGAAGCCTGTCGGAAAGCTGTTCAACATTGCCTGTCCAAAAATTATCCTATAGAGAAACTGGCTATTCAATATTCTGTCAGCAATCCACGTATCGCCACCACTTTGTTCAGTTCGGCCAATCCAGATAATGTATTGAAAAATATAACATATGCCGAAGAACCCATTGATTGGAACCTTGTAAAGGAAGTGCAAGAAATTATCGGAGAACAAATGCGTGTCAGTTGGGCTAATTCATAATACAAAGGAAAATAATGATGGATTTTAACATAATAGATGCACACTCCCATCTTTGGCTACGGCAAGATACGGAAGTCAACGGATTGCCTATCCGTACTTTAACCAACGGACGTTCGTTATTTATGGGAGAAGAACGTCAGATGGTTCCGCCCTTTATGATTGACGGGCGGAATAGTGCCGAGGTTTTTCTCTCGAACATGGACTATGCACAAGTATCGGCTGCCGTAGTCACTCAGGAATTTATTGATGGCATCCAAAATGAATACCTCGCAAAAGTGTCCCATAAATACCCAGACCGTTTCTTTGTATGCGGTATGTGCGAATTTCGTAAACCCGGTTATCTGCAACAGGCCAAGGAATTAATAAGTTCCGGTTTCAAAGCAATAAAAATCCCAGCACACCGCCTTTTTCTAAAAGAAGGAAGAGTCATGCTGAACAGTGACGAAATGATGGAAATGTTCCATTACATGCAAGAAAAAGACATTATCCTTTCCATTGATTTAGCCGATGGGGATACACAAGTACAGGAAATGAAAGAAATCATTCAGGAATATCCGCAGCTTCGAATCGCTATCGGACATTTCGGCATGGTCACCACACCTCATTGGCAAGAACAAATAAAGTTGGCCCGCCATAAAAATGTCATGATAGAATCCGGGGGGATCACCTGGTTGTTCAACAGTGAATTCTATCCGTTTCACGGAGCGGTCAAAGCCATTAAAGAAGCAGCAGATCTGGTAGGTATGGACAAACTGATGTGGGGATCGGATTACCCTCGGACCATTACGGCCATTACTTACAAGATGTCTTACGATTTCATCCTTAAAACGACTGAAATGACACAAGAAGAGAAAGCACTTTTTTTAGGTAAAAACGCCGAAAGATTTTATGGTTTCAAAAATCTCATATCTCTTCCTTACATTAAAAACATGTCAGAATAATCAACTGACACTTATAAATCCATACCATGAAAAATAAGAACTATTATGTACCATTGATGCTCATATTCTGCCTGTTTTTCCTATGGGCTATCAGCAGCAATCTGCTACCTACTATGATAAGACAGCTGATGAAAACCTGTGAGTTAAACGCTTTCGAAGCATCATTCACAGAAACAGCCTACTGGCTTGCCTATTTCATCTGTCCCATTCCCATCGCTATGTTCATGAAAAAATACAGCTACAAATCGGGAATTATTTTCGGGTTATTACTGGCGGCATGTGGTGGGTTACTGTTCTTCCCCGCTGCTATGCTGAAAGAATATTGGGCATATCTATGTATATTCTTCATCATTGCCACTGGAATGTGTTTTTTAGAAACAGCAGCCAATCCTTATGTAACCGCTTTGGGAGATCCGAAAAGTGCGCCCCGTCGATTGAATCTGGCACAATCATTCAATGGGCTGGGAGCTTTTATAGCTGCCATGTTTCTCAGCAAACTGATTCTGAGTGGCAACCACTATACCCGCAACACCCTGCCCGCTTCTTTTCCCGGTGGCTGGGAAGGTTACATTCAAACAGAAACAGACGCCATGAAACTTCCTTATCTGCTGCTAGCTATGCTACTCATTGTTATTGCCATCATCTTTATCTTCTCCAAATTACCTAAAATCAAAGAAGGAAATACGATGGAAGGAGTAGAATATAAAGGAGAAAAATTAATTGATTTCGGAGTCTTAAAACGTTCTCATCTTCGTTGGGGAGTTATTGCACAATTCTTCTACAATGGTGGTCAGACAGCCATTAACAGTTTATTTCTAGTCTACTGTTGTACCTATGCAGAACTACCTGAAAATACAGCCACCACCTTTTTCGGCCTTTATATGCTGGCTTTTTTGGCAGGAAGATGGACAGGCACACTACTCATGGTAAAATTCCGTCCACAAGACATGCTATTGGTATATGCGCTGATTAATGTCTTGCTATGTATTGTTGTGGTTTGTTTTGGCGGTTGGACAGGTCTTTATGCCATGCTGGGCATTTCTTTTTTCATGTCTATCATGTATCCCACTCAGTTCTCGCTCGCTTTGACTGATTTAGGCAACAACACCAAAAGTGGCTCGGCATTTCTAGTTATGGCCATCGTTGGAAATGCTTGCTTACCCCAACTCACAGCTTATATGATGCATCTGAACGAACATATCTATCATATAGCCTATACTATTCCTATGATTTGTTTCCTGTTTTGTGCCTACTATGGTTGGAAAGGATACAAAGTAATTGATTAAAAACTTATAAAAATAAACAGAAGATGAAAGCAATTCAAATTACTGCTCCTTCCGAGATGAAGGTAGTAGACATTGAGAAACCCGCTCTTAAACCGGGAGAAGTTCTTGTAAAAATTAAATATGTAGGCTTTTGCGGCTCGGACCTGAATACATTTTTAGGACGTAATCCAATGGTAAAACTACCTGTCATTCCGGGACACGAAGTAGGAGCTATTATTGAAGCCATAGGCAAGGAT
>OHPH01000736.1_pt1 | contig 16017 bp, 19 predicted proteins | sample 1577681 | NCBI WGS metagenome assembly OHPH01 (sample SAMEA3879603, study PRJEB24766) | human gut metagenome | biome: human-associated habitat; feature: feces | place: USA | collected 1985/1987 | reverse complement strand
CATACCACAAAGGTAACAAGACTAATTTTATCAACCTACTTTTTACGTTGACCCGTCTTGACCGAAAAAGCCAAGCCGGCGCATACCGGCGCCAGCTTTCTCCGCCGCCACCCGTAAGATTGCCCGTGGCAGGGCAAGGGATGCGCGACCACCGGGAGCGAATCCAACCGGATCATGGAAAGGCGTTTTTATTAAACATTTGTTAAACATCGGGACAGGAAACGAAGCAGCGCAACAGTAGCCCCGGCGGGACGCGGCCACGCTCCATTTTTAGAAACATTGATTATCAATAAGTTACAAAACGCAGCGTGGAAACGCAGCCAAAAAAAGTCTACGTTTCCACGCCCTATCTTAAAAGATATCTGATTATCAATTAGTTACATTTCACCCCCGTGGCCACGTCCCGCCACTTATCCCGCCATTTATCTCAGATACTTGCTGAAAAACCGCCAGATCTCGTCGCAGGTATCCATGTCGGCCTCTGCCCAACTGTGCTTACCGCCGACGACCTCATACAGCCGGACTTCAATTTCAGGGCCGCCCTTCCAGGCTGGCTCGCCACCACAATAACGGTGAAGCACTACGGCATTGCGCCTCAACGGCAGATTTTCGGTAACCTCGTAAGTACATTTCGCCTCTACAGCCCACTTCGCAACAGCCATCGGCACAGACAGATACGCACCCCAGCCACCTTCGTTTTCAGGCTCACCGGCCCACGCGGACGTCTTGTCCGAAGTACCATGAACCTCCATGAGCGGAACCGGGCCTTTTGAATGAAGTTCCTTGTCCATCCACACAAGCGTCAGCCCCGAAATCGGTGCGACGGCAGCGAAAAAATCAGGCCTCAGATACGCCATCAGGTAGCACATCTCGCCGCCATTGGACATGCCCGTCAGAAAAGTATTGTTGCGGCTGAGATTGTATTCCTTCTGAAGATGACGCGCCAATTTGCAAAGGAAATCGACATCATCCGTCTTCAATCCCGCCTGAAAAGGATAGCCGACATTCCAGCAAGTCTTGCCTCTCGCATCCTTGGCACCCTGCGCATAGCACACCGCAAACTTCTCACGGTCAGCTACTTCACGCAAATTCTCCCCGCCCTTCATCGCACGTCCGCCATAGCCGTGCAGCACCATGACCAAAGGTGCGTCCAGACCGATACCCTCGGGAATATAAAGCAAGTACTCTCGGTCCATCCCCCGATGCCGGAAAAAATGATGCTCCTCTGTTCTTGTCAATGCTGACGCGACAAACGAGATACTCATCGCCACGATAAAGGTCAATGACTTCCTGACGTATTTTTCAAACATAATATCTATGTGTTTTTACCCATTTGCAGACAAAGTTATTCATAGACACACAGATATCCAAGAAAAAAAATCACCCCACGAGCCCCGTGGCAAGCCGATTTTTTATTTCTTGTTAAAACATTTGTTAAACATCGGAGCGGGAAACGGAGCGCGTAAAGCGCGAATTTACTTTCCAATATCCAGTTTTAAGGCTGCCGATACGTTCCAGATATCCTGACTTTTTGAGGAATGCAATCTCGCGTTTGATTGTACCATCTGATAATCCCGTCTTTTCGCATACCCTTTCCCTACTCAGACTTTTGTCCTCAGCAAACATTTGCAAAATCAGATCCTGTCTTTCGGTCAATTTTATTGGGCCATTTATTGGGTCATTTATTGGGCCATTTATTGGGCCAGGTTGAACATGTAGGGTTAATTTCACTTGCATCAGTTCCGGTTGTTCCTGAAGGTGCAAGATAGAATTTGTCCGGTAGATACCTCTGAACAAAATCCATCATTTCGCTATAGGCCTTTATAATATTTTGATATCATTTCAAAATTTCCCAGTGGCCCTTCCCACCAATTCCGACATAACGAACCTTATCTTTCATTTGCTTGATTTGTCGCTCTATGGTTTTCGTGCTGACTTTGGCAACTTCTGCCATTTCGGTACGTGTTACGTGTTCATCTTTGGCTATCATATTGATTATCAATAATTCCAAAGAATCCATATCCTCCGCGCCACGAGCGACATCACGAGCGACATCACGAGCGACATCGTCTCCCACGAACGCGGGATGAATAGGAAGTTCCGCCAAAAAATATTGATTCAGTTCATCTGTTTTGAATACCGGATCAGGAGAGCCGTTGTTCCTCATTGCCCTGTAAATCTTAGGAAAACCTGTTGAACGTCCTTCCGTCATATCAAGTTCCTTCAGAAAATCACCTATTCGACGATTTCTGTAGTTGCGGGATACTACTCGTCGTTCATTCTGGAGGTCTGCATTGGTAATTGGTGGCATCGGGCCTGCCAAACTATATACAATTATCGAATTGGGTTCAATGCGGACTTCAATAGGGTTACGGTCATCATACGATTTGTGATAAACCGCATTGGATAGTACTTCCTCTATCGCTGTATATGGATAATTATATGCCCTGTTTGCCTCTGCCTTATCGTCAACTTTCACAACCTTCTCCACGATGATTTGTGAACGGATATAGTCCAGGGCTTCCTGCAACTGACGATGTATCGGCCCGTGAAGGATTTTTTCATCGAAGTGATCTCCAACGTCATCATAAAAACGTACAATTTCTATCCTCGCATATGGGATATATTTTTCAGGATTCTCGGAAAAGAAAAGCAATCCGACATTCTTCGGCCTGACAAACTCAGGAGCACCTCCAATAATCTGCAATTGCCAACATAATTGTTCGAATGACATACTGCTGATATCCTTTTCTGTGATATCACTATCTACCCTACGCAGAAAATCTCTGATATAGAGTAAATTGAGATCATCCAGGCTTGCCGCATGACAAATCCTGTCATCAAATGGGACCTTGGCTGCCAATGACAGCAGAACCTGCTCTTCCTGCAAGGTCGCCTTTTTCGTCACAGAACCCTGCCTGATAAAATATGCCTTCTGACTTTCTTTAGAACCAAGACGTACTGGAGCCTTATATGGTCTAGCCTCTCCCCCAGGAATCCACAATATTAAAATCGTCTTCCTCATATACTGAACTGGCTCTGGAATAACGATTGGAACCGGTTCAATCTTATGCATGACATTCATAAGTTCTTTCTGAATGCCATCAACAGACTTGATATCGACACCACATGGCGGAAGAATCGGAGTGCCATTATTCTCTTCAACACCAACAACAATATAGCCTCCTCCCCAATTGTGCATATCATTCGCGAATGCACAAACGGAATGGAGAACGTCCTCAGGATTCCAGCCCTTCTTGAAATCTATTCTTTCCCATTCAACTACGTTGCCCCTTAACAGTTTGTCAATGTTTATAGGTAGTCCCATATTGTTATTTTTTTCTAAAGTTACAATTCTCTGATTAACCTTCCAAATCCTGACAAGGTCTTTCTTCATGTCAATGTCGATTGTCCTATATCTCAAAAAAGCCCAAGCCGGCATATACCGACGCCAGCTTTCTCCGTCGCCATTCGTAAGATTGCCAGTGGCAGGGCAAGGGATGCGCGACCACCCGGAAGCGAATCTGACCGAACCACGGAAAGGGACGTATTCTGACGCCTTGAGAAGCGTCCCGCAAGGCAGATACCTAGAATTTATTTTTGTGTGGACATGGGAGTTTACACATCAACCTGAACCTTGCTGAGCCCGATGTTTTTATCTCGCCATTATCCTGCCAACGTTGCCAATATAATTGTCACGTTTGTCCGGATACGACCATAAAACCATCTAATTCACTACAGCTGAGCAAAATCATGACGTGCACTTTGACCAAGATAATCGGTTTTGTCCGGAAAACAGGGCAGTTTTCCGGAGAAGTCGGGTAATAGTCGGCATTGTCAATGTCCTGACAAAGGATTTATTCCTACCTGTAGAAAGTGTACGTGATCGTACCCCTCTGAAGTTTCGGGGCGTCAAAATTGTAATTGAAGCTAGTCTTAAGTGCCGCTTTCTTGCAGGCTTCGATTACCTCCTCATCTGTGATCGTAGAAGCCGAATTCAACTTGGCAGACTTTACTTGACCCCACTTGTCTATTGCGATGTCAAGTTTGACAATTCCTTCAGCATTTCCACGCACATCAGGGTCTTCGACACGGAAACTGACATATCTGTCCTCCATCCGATAAGAAGACTTCACCTTAACTCCCAACTTCTCTTTGGCATTGGCCTTCTTGCCGGCGCGATATTCTTTGTGTGCGTCTGTGATGAGTTCATCCATAAATGCAGATATGCTTGAAGTCGCCGACAGAGGATCCGGCTCTGCATCGGGTGAAGTCATCGTCGACCCGACGAGCAGAGAATCCAGAGCCTCATGCAAAATCGCGTTTTCTTCCTTAACCTGCTGGATGTCACTATAGGCCTTATATGTGAAATATCCGAAGCAAAGGCATAGAAGTAAAGTCAAGATCTGCAAGAATTTTCCGTTTCCCATGGCTGTTGTCTATTAGTTTGTCAGCGAACCTTAAAGATAGACATTTCTTCTGTTTATTGCAAATCGGTTCCACAGAAGGAGCGTCTGATTCAGGAACAGAAATGAAAAGGTCATTTCAGTCAGCCCATACGCAACTCATCTCGAACGACATGATGTCATTCAGAGACAATAATTATCGTGACCCGCTGAGCTAATTTCGACGGATTCTTTCCTATGTCGCCGAGCGGCTGGCGATATGCCAGACTGCAATCTATGCCCTTCTTGCTCAGGTGACTGATAACGCTATCAATGCGTAATTCACTGAGCTTCAAGTTATATCGACCATCCCCACGTGCAGAAGCCTCTCCTATAACGAACAACTCGTAGCCCTCCGTTGACTTTATCCTCTTTGCGAAATCATCGAGTTCAGTCTTAGCCTGCTGGCGCAACTTGCTGCTGTCGAAATCAAACATGACACAGATATTGCCGATGGTGTCACGTGACATTTCCGGCTTCTCTTCCACTTGCGTCTTGAGCTCCTCGTTCTCCTTTTTGAGACCCTCCAATTGCGACTTGAGCTTTTCGATTTCATGCTGCGACTCTGCAAGTTCATCTTTCAGGTCGCTCATCGAGTCCTCGCACTCGTCTTTAAGCACCTCATTCATGTCCCTCATGGCGGCCAGGGCATTCTCGGATTCACGTAACCTGCTGGCCTTGCTCTTGTATCCGGACTTTCCGCCGAGAAGATTCAGCCTCACGACCATGGACACGGTGCCGATTCCCTTAGGGGCATTGTCGCACTTGAGGAGCCGCTTGTAATTGCCTTGTAATCCCAATGTTATGATAGGGCTCACGTCGAATTCCGCGGAAACCAGCATTGGAACATATCCTGAATTATAGTTGTGGCGGGTGTTTTCGGCCTTGAGCCAGATGTCGGTGGTCTCCTTGTACTTTTCTTTCCAGCGCTCATTGCCCATGGCGATGTTATAGGTGTTGCCTTTGGCGAAGAGCCAGCCGAAACCCGCTCCCGCGTAGAGGTTGAAACGCTTGTCCGTCCGGTTTTTCCAGATTTCCATCACGTTGAACTCCAGCGTAAGGTCGGTGGCATGGTAATGTGCCCACATCTTGGTATATGCGAGTCCGCCGGTTTTCTCAAGAAGAAGCCTGTCCCCTGCCGGCGTACCGTCTATGTCCGGAATTATTTCTCCGGAGAAATCCCCCGAGAGGTCCCCTGTGTGGGCGCCGTCAGTGTCAATGGTTCCATTCCCGGCAGGAGTGTCCAATGGCTGCAACTTGTTGAACCTCAATTCTCTGGCATATTTGGAAAAGTCATAGTTCAGGCCGAGCCTGATCCATGGGCGTATGTTGAAGGACACACCCGCCCCGATTTCCGGAGAGACGCTTGTCCATGGAGCTGCATTCACATTCGAAATGCCGATACCATGCGACATCGTGGCGCCGGCTTCTCCATACAGACTCCAGGTGCAAGTGCGATAAGTCCCGCTGCCGCGCTCCTGAGCCCCGATATCAATGAGGGGCACGAACAGGATCGCTGTTACTGTCAATATTAATAATCTTTTCATAATCAAGCATTTAGCGGTTACTCATCTTTCACGAATATAAAGTCTACACTTTTAACTTTATCTCCGGGTAATTGGCCATTTGCCAGGCCTCTGTAGCCCCAGACGCCGGTTCTTCCTTTCTCGGCTTCGAAACGATGCTCGTATATGATTACGTTGGAATAATCATTAAACATGTCGCCGCTCGGTATTGATGACTCCGGCTTGACTTTGATTCCGGCTGTCTTATCTCCCTTATCTACGACGAAATAAGCATATCCTCTTCTATATGTTTTTTTGAGCAGGTAGCAAGTGTTGAAACCGACGTGCCTGTAGCGTGGAGCGTCGCTGTTCAATTCGAGGTCAATCGCAAGGAACAAATCGCTTGCACCTCTTATGGCATTCAAGCATCCGCCTTCCGTAATGGCCGGTCCATAGAAACTCGTAGACTCCCTTCCGCTAAATGCATATTTGCCTGACGCTTGATGGTACCAGAACTTATATCGTGCTGGCAATGATGCAGGTATCAATTCCATAAGGGCTCGTACCACCTCATAGTTTTCGGAATTACTGTTCCAGAAGGTTGCGAGAACCAGCAGATAGTCATCACCGACCTCCAACAGTTCATCTTTGGTGAATTTATACGACGATGAACTGTTCAATGCCGTAAGTATGAGGTCTTGTTTGGCATTGATGTCCACAATTCCCTTGTTGATCGCTTTGTTGATGGCGTCAAGCTTGGTTTTCATGGTATCGTTTCCTGTTTCGAGCGCCTCCTTGATGGCGTCGAGTTTCTCTTCGGTGCTTTCTTTGATTTTCCCAAGTCGGTCAAGCAGCCTTTCGAACAATTCCTCGTATTTGATAACCCCGTTTTCATAGGCTTTCTTCAGGATGTCCGCCTGCTGGGTGATGGTCAATGTCTGATTATCGAGTGCATCATTGATGATCTTCAACTTTTCGGCAAGGGTCAATGTATTATCCTCAATCGCCTGGACGACTTCTGAATAATCATTGGTAACGGTGGTGGTGAAATTGATGTTCGGTGCGTCGTACTCGCACGAAACGGCAGATGCCAATAAAGAACATACTGCAAGGACAATAAAGAATCGTTTCATAATATCAGCTGTTTGTTAGCAAGTGATTTAAACTGCATTTAAAAAATGCTCTGTACAAAGAAAGCAAAGAGAATTCATTTCGGGCCGATTCCCGATGAAAAATAGCGTTTCAATTGTCAGAATCACACATCTTTGTCGTTTAGGCTATTTTTTTTCGCCGCCGCATCAACTGGATTTCCGCCATCTGGCAGGCGTACATCCGGCGTTTTCCTTGAAGATGCGAATGAAATGACTCGGCGACAAAAAGCCGGATCGTTCTGAAATATCAGCCAGCGTCAACTTAGGATATTGCACGAGCAGGCGTTTCGCATATTCAATGCGGAGTCCTGTAATCCAGTCACGGAATGACACTCCGTATGTGGCATTTATGAACTCTGAGAGATAGGTACGATTGGTATGAAGCTGGTCTGACAGACCCTTAATGGTAAGGCCTGTCCGGACGTAGCCATCTGCATTGATCCAACTCGCGATTCTCTCCGCGATTTCGGCATGGTATGACGGCGCATCTTGCATTGGCTCCGCCTCAAAATGATCCAGCTCTTCATTGACCTCCATTGCACTTTCCACCTGCTCGTAAAACAGCATATAGTTCAGATAACAAAGGAAGAGATAGATGTAGAACGGGATTGACATCAGAATCCAGATATAGACGTATTGGTCGGGCAGGAACGTCAGCAATCCGCAGCCCACTCCGAATATTACGGCCCAATAAGTGAAAACGGAAAGCCACTTGATATAGGCCCCGATGTCGTCCGCATGGGTTTCGTTGAAAATGCGGATGACCCTGTGATAAGTCCGCAGCAGCCGCCATGTCAGGAACAGCCCATATACGACCAGCCACACAGCCAAGGCCAATATCGCCACTGTCTGAGCCGTCCCTTCCGGCAACAGTTTCAGGACAATGCAGGAACTCGCGGAGTACAGCACCCACAATGACATATTTTCCAATAGCCTGCGCCTAGTGATATAATTGCGGTCAAGCAATGTGGTTAGGGCCGAGCTGAACAGCCAGTAGCACAGGAAATAAGTGGACAGGTTCATCAGGATGGCGGCATCGGCGTCATTGAAACGGACTTTCATAAAGAAATGCACCGAATAGTTGGCCGCGAGCAACAGCATTGCCGCTCCCATTATGCGTCGGGAGCGCAGAAAATTGTCAAAAATCGCCTTTTCCGGAGTTCTGCCCAACAGAAAATAGAAGCCGAAGAACAGCATCAACGGCAACGCGGCACAGAGGGAATAGTTGTATATAGGATCCATTGGGCTTTCATATATTTACGCCCCCTAAGTTACAAAAAATCATTTTGTCTGAGAATCGAAATGACAAACTTTGCAAAAGGCCGGATGTCGCCTTTTGTGCTTGCTGTCTCCAGCGCAGCCATATATTCTGCGCGTCTGTCTGTCGTAATCACCACCCAGTCATAGCCGCCGGAGGCCAACATCACATTCATCAGGACTCAAAGGTGTGTGCAAAGAGCCTGCAAAGACTCTGCTAATTTTTCCCCAGGTGTTGCCATATCAGTATTTGCCTGCGTACCATATTTAGTATTTAGTGGCGTACTTATTTTAGTATTTAGAGACGCACGATTATTAGTATTTACTGCAAAAAAGCAAAACATTATTATTTTAACAATAGCATAAACCAGCATCATGTTCCATCGGATTGAAACGCAAATTCGGAATCCGTTGCGAAGAGGCAACAAATTCCGAATCTGGTAAGTGTATGGGATGTAATTACTTGCGGACCGATTTTACATTGGTGGCGCCTTTATAGAGGACACGGATGTCGCCTTTCGTTTCGCGGTACAGGGTAATCGAAAGGTCGATTTCGAGATGGCGCCCGTCGTCGGACAGCTTGTAGTGGTTCAGACGGACACCGGAGACGGACTTGTTGCCGCTCAAGTAATTGTCACCCTCGGTGCGCTCCTCAAGAGGGATCTGCATCGTCGCAATACCAGGGAGGTCAATGTCAATGAAGTTCAATGTGAACGGGATATGCCCCGCATCATCGCAGCGGCATTTATATCCGGAAACATTGACACGAACTTTGCCGTCATCATAGAAAGCCCATTTATGATTACCTTCAGTTTCGCCGCCGATGACACTTGTCAGGGCGCAGAATTGTTCTTTGTCGACGGTTACGCAGCCGACTGCCATATCAGGTTGAATTTCATCGCAGGAGACAAATCCGGCCAAGGCAACAAGGAAAGGGAGGAATAAATGTCTGGTGCTCATAATAATACAGTGTTAAGGGTTTCTCTCTATATACAATGCATTGATATCTGATTCCTTGCATCCACCTCGACAAGGCAGTGCAGATCCCTGGTAGTTGCAAATTCGCGCCGAACCCACATATATCAGCTCAACTTTTTTGCCCCTTTCTATACAAAAATTCCCCCAATGGAAGCGGAAAGACTACTGCACTACAATTTAGCGCAATCTTACAATCCGGCATCTTGAAGTTTGCGGAGGAGGTATTCACGCATTTGTGGTTCGGTGACATCGTAAATCGGAGCAAGTTGCCTGAAGTTTGAGTCTTCGTGAAAGCTGCCAGACAGGAGCATTGCCACGACATTCTTTCTTTTCAGACGAAATTGCGAATACTTTATTGCAGTGTCAATTCCCACAGCGATGTCCAAGCCATTGCGAACAATGCAGTAAACATCATAATAGTCCCGGAATTTCATTCGCCTGAGCATAACTTCAAGCTTCATCGCAAGTATTGCATCCATTGAAGCTATGCGGATGTTCCCCAGATATGGCAAGACCGTCATCGGCGGTGCATACTTATCACTGACATAGAACGACAGTTTTACACATTTCACAAGAAATATGACCTGATCGAAGCCAAGAATGTCCATATTGTCAATATGTCCGACTTTTTCTTCAATTTCACGATAAATGTCCGGCCAATCAACCTCAGGTTTTTCATCCTTTGATTTTCGCCAAGCCATAAAGTCAAGGTCCTCGCTCTGACGATGCCCCAGCTGCATTGCTAAAGCCGTGCCTCCACAAAGCACATAACCATCTATGCAGTTCAGTCCGGAAATATCGTCTATGATTTCCTCGATTTTTGTAGTAAGTCCCTTACGCATATTGAGTAACTTTATGAATATGAGCGGCTTCCCTGCGACGAAGAAACTGCTCTGGATACCGAATATTAAAATAATACTGGGCAATCATCATATTGAGGGAATGGAGATACTCACCTTGAGACGCCAGCCGGCTTTCCCAAACTTTTCGGACAAATTTCCGAGAATATAATTCAAAAAGGCGGGAAATGTCGTCCATATCGAGCAGCAATAATGTCTTTTCGATGATGTCCTCATCAGAGATATCATCTTCGGCGGCATTGTCGTATGACCAAAACGCATTTACTTCGATAAGTTTCATACACAGGGAATGGCGAAGAGTAATCTGATATTTTTTAATATAATCTTCATCCTGCATTAGAATAAGCGTCCCAGTCTTCAGCGATAACAAGGACTCAATCTTAAGGGCCTGAGGCAGCGTCAGTTTCCGTTCACCGGCAATTATATAGCTCAACATTTGCCGTGATATACACGTTCGCCGCGCCACATCCGACTGCGAATATCCTTCTTTTGCCGCGAGTGTCAATATGTATTTCCCGACATTCATTTGTCAACTAATTTGTTGACAAAATTGTACAAAAATTCCGGAATATCCAAATCTTTCTATGCGATTTCTCTACCGGCAACACATTTATGATTATCCCATTGTTGCCGATATTCTCGCAACAATTATATCACGACCCATATTCTCCACCCCAAGACACTATATGATTATAAGATTAGAGTATCGCGTCACACTCAAAAAAAAGACAAATAAATATATATTTATATTAAGTTTTATTTGATATTTAATATATATATATTTGCAGAAAAATTAAATAAACATGGAAAATATACATACTCCATCCGAAGTCGCAGAAAACATAAAGAAAATCATTAGGCAGCAATACAAAGGCCTGAACGAATATGCTATGCATAAGAATATTACGCCAACACAGTTATACACAATACTCAACGGAAAAGAGTATATGTCATTTTATTCGGCGTTCCGTTTCTATGCGGATTTTGACTTGAATGTTGAATATTGCACGAAAGGGACGCTTCCGATGCTGTCTCCGGATCACGAGTATATGGCACTTCTGGCAGCGGCAACGGATTTCTTCTATGCAGTAAGGGATGAAGACAGGCTGCGGGATGAATACGAGCTAAAATCCGGTGACATTGCCGAGGAGGAAAAGCTCCGCTTCGAAAAGGCGCTGAAAAAGGCGAGGCTTGAAAAGGCTAAAATAGGATGCCGGCTGGTTGATCTGCTGAACATCGGCTGGGCGGAAGATAATCCGGAATATGACATTGAAAGGCCGGTGGTCGATGAATGCGACTCCGGAAATAGTGAACAAACAAAGACAAAAAATGATATGAAACTGCACGAAGCTATTGAGAAAGTGCTGCGCGAAGCATCGACGGCACTCACATTTACCGAAATCGCGAAACTCATAAACCGGCAGGGATTATACGCCCGAAAGGACGGCAAACCGGTGCCGGCGAGTCAGATTTCCGCAAGAGTAAAGAACTATCCTCTCCTATTTGACATCGATAGGAGTGTTTCACCAATTAAAATCAGCTTTTCAAATGAAAACAAACTCTAAACAGGGCCTGGAGCCTCTATTATGCAATGAACCGAAAATCCTCATACTCGGTTCCCTTCCTGGCGACATTTCAATCGAAAGCCAAGAGTATTATGCAAATAACAAGAACTTTTTCTGGAGAATCATAGCGACAATAACCGGTTCGCCTGTGCCGCTCAGCTATCCGGCAAAAAAGGAGATGCTTGCGCAAAGTCATATTGCCCTCTGGGATGTTTACGCCGCGGCAGAACGTGCGGGCAGCAGCGACGGGAATATCCGAGGCGGAGAGTTCAATGACATAGTCGGATTTATCAGAAAGAACCCGACAATATCAACAATTGTGTTCAACGGAAACAAGGCTGCCAAGTCTTACGCGCAATACTTGAAAAAGCATTCCGACACGACAAACATATTAGGACATCTGCACAGCTGCGCCTGCCCAAGCACAAGCCCAGCCATCCGCTGCACTGGACTGACTTTTGATGACTTGGTGAACAGATGGAAGGAAATTTTGATTTGACACAAACTTTTCTTGTATGAACGGAAGACCTGCCAAAGGGCGAAAGCCCACAAAAAAGGAAGCAACGATAAAGGAAAAATTGCTGCCGAGCAAACTGCTTAATGTCGCCAAAAACGAAGGCATATATTATCAGACTATCCTTACACGCTACTTTCAGGAAAGATTGATCTACAGAATATCTCAGACCCCGTATCGTCAGAACTTCTACCTGAAAGGCGGAGCCCTAATGTACGCCCACGAGAAATTCGCAGCTAGGCCGACATTGGATATTGACTTCCTCGGCAACAAATACCGAATCTGGTAAGCGTATGGGATTCAATTACTTGCGAACCGATTTTACATTGGTGGCGCCTTTATAGAGTACACGGATGTCGCCTTTCGTTTCGCGGTACAGGGTAATCGAAAGGGCTATTTCGTGCAATCCGCCAAATGACAACTTAACAAAAAAGTGAAGTTTTGTTTGGAAATTCAAAAAGATGCCGTATCTTAGCGACTAGAAAAACAATATAACGTATGGGAAAACTCGAACTCGTCATAGAAAGCGATAATGTCAGCATATACTCACCAAAGTATGATGGTGAGACGCAGACAGAGTTCGAGAAATTCATGTCCGATAATGGAGAACTGGAGAATCCGCAATTAAAGAAAGACTTTGATGCCATCATCGCTGCCATCAAAAAGATAATTGACGATTGCGGAGCTCGTGAGAATCTCTTTCGCCCGGAGGGGAATAACATCAAAGCCATTCCTCTTTGTATAGAACAAAGGCGAGGGAAAGGAGTCGGAACCTTACGATTATATTGCATCAGAATATCAGGGAAGATTCTCATCATTGGCAATGGAGGAATAAAAAGAGTCAAAAGATATGAAGATGATCCAATTTTACTGGATATAGTTAACAAACTGCGCTCCATTGAGCATCAAATTTTCATAGGGACACGCAAGATTCATGCTGATTACGACGATTACCAAAAAGTTAAAATGATTATTGAAGCTATCACCATATAATATTTGTTATGAAAAAGAATCCTTTATTTGATAGATGCGTTGCCAATGTTACTCCTGAGGTGATGGAGGAGGTTAACCTTAATATTGACATTGCAAACCGCATTTATGATCTTCTCAAGAAGAAAAAGATGACACAGCGCGAGCTGGCAACGCGGATGGGCAAACGCGAATCGGAAATTTCAAGATGGCTCACCGGAACTCACGGATTCACGACCAAGACACTGGCGAAGATTGCCTCCGTGCTTGGCGAGCCCGTGGTAGAGATAAAAAAAGCACCCGAAGTGAAATACGTATTCGTTCCGGCAAAAGAATTTATAACCCCGTCCGATTCTTATGATGGAACTTATAACAGCCAGAGTTTCAAATGTTTTCACGCTACATCCCACAATTAACTTACTATGGCGGAAGATAATGTAAATATACAGATGAGGCTTATTTCCGTCAGCGAAGTAAGCTTTATGATGTCTCCGGGAAAAATAGGGGACGATGTCAATCCTGATGCAGTTCAGATTGGTTTTTCAACACAAATTCAACCCGATGTCGAAAACGACACCTTCAACTTGTTTTTCGGTACTCGTTATGAACTTGACGGAGATGTAGTGCTTGAGTGTTTGTACAAATTCGAGTTTGAAGTAAAAAATCTCCGCCAGTTCATCGTTTATAACGAGGACCAAAGCATTACGGTCAACCACATCATGCCTCACTTTCTAAGTGTGGCAATAGGAACGATGCGTGGAATTCTGGTCGTCAAGACTGCAGGAACAAACTGCTCCAAGTATCCCCTACCAATGATAAATGTAAACCAATTGAATGTGAACCTATCCAGCAAAGAATAAAGAATAGACATTAGAACAATACGGAACACGTCTCAGGATTTCTTACAAGATGCAATCAATTGCGGGCAGGCTTGAAATTTGCGGCAAAAAGCCAGACAAAATTCCCCAGAGCGAGAAAAACATGAAAACGACAATATGGAAAGGCGCGGCTGACAGAAGCCTCCCGACAGTTTATATACATTCGGTTGCCGGAGACGGACACAACGTATGGAACAGATGCCGGGAAATGGGATGCCACGAATTCAACCTCGTATCCATACACGACTTCGACTTTGAAGGCGAACTGACGCCATGGCCTGCGCCTGGAGTCAGAAAAGGCATGCCGATGTTCAAAGGCAATGCGGAAGCACACCTCGAAAAGCTACTGAACAAGATAATGCCGGAAGTAGAAAAAAGCCTGCCACATCCATCATCCGTCAATGCAATTGCAGGATATTCACTGGCAGGGCTCTTCGCATTCTGGAGTCAATGGAAGACAAACGTGTTTCACAGAGTCGGATGCGGTTCCGCCTCATTCTGGTACCCTGGATTCATTGACTTTATAAACACACACGAAATCCGGAGAAAACCTGATTATGTATATCTTTCATTGGGCGACAATGAAAGCAATACGAAACATCCCGTCATGAGTCGCGTAGGAGACTGCACAGCGCAGGTTCTTTCCCTCCTCGACAAATTGGAAATCCCGCACGATTTCGAAACAAATCCGGGGAATCACTTTTCCGACCCTGACGGGAGATTGGCAAAAGCTATCAAAACTATTTTGGGATAGCTGGCAAACATCAGTTTTTCATCATTATAGTATAGTAGTTCCGATTTTTTCGCAGATTTGGAGACACGTTGGTAAACTTTGAAGATCGATAATCATTACAAATGAAAACCAGAAACATTCTTATCCTATGCACGGCATTTCTCGTGATCATGCCAAGATTGGGGAAGTCGTTGGAGCGCGGGCTGTCGACTACCTTGTCATCAATCATATGGAGCCTGACCATTCATCGTCAATATCTTCAATCATCGAGAGATATCCGGACATCAAAATCGTCGCAACCGCACGCTAACTCTCTGCGGAACTAACAGCCCTTGGGGTGCCGAATGTCGTCCACGACCTCAGAGTCGAAAACCCATCGGCCGCAATTCGGGATGTCTTCAAATATAACACACTAATCCTGGGCTCACCGACCTACAACGGAGGCATCTTTCCACCTGTAGAGGCATTTATGAAAGCTGTCAGCGCAAGAGGCGTCAAAAACCGCAAATTCTTCGCCTTCGGCTCCTACACATGGGCGGCGGCAAGCGTCCGTCTCCTGCTCGAACAGGCCACGGCACTCGCCGAAGCTATTCGGAAAGAACATTGAAACAAGTACACCAGAGGAGCATAGTTCTCAGGTACAAGTCATTGCGTATGATGGACTTCAGCTGTTCATATTCAGTTTTACCCACAATCCGTGGGTAAAATATATCGAGTTGATGACTCCTTCGCCCCACCTGCAAGGCACAGAAATGTCAGAGTTCAGAGGGTCGTGGCGCAACTGCGACGAGAACCATACACTGCAGTGGCGTGCTTTCCATCCGCAGAAACTTCTATGCGGGCCTCCGGTATTACCGAGTTTGTGAGAATTTTACCGTCCCGGACAATCCTCCCAGGTTGTGGAATGTGGTAAGCAATGCCACATGAGTCCCACCACAGCATCTCATTACCGGCAATAATACTATGTGGATATCGCAACTAAGGAAGTTGTCTTTACTCCTACAACGAGCCTATATACTAAAGACCTTATTGGAAACACTGGTGGTGATGTAACAATGGAAGCCGCTGAAGGAGGATTGAACATATATTACATTGCAAATAATGCTTCTGCTATCGAGGCATTCCACTGCCCGCTCAAGTAGAACAATGACATTTTAAGTAT
>OHPH01000715.1_pt1 | contig 16401 bp, 12 predicted proteins | sample 1577681 | NCBI WGS metagenome assembly OHPH01 (sample SAMEA3879603, study PRJEB24766) | human gut metagenome | biome: human-associated habitat; feature: feces | place: USA | collected 1985/1987 | reverse complement strand
TACAGTTATCTCTTATATATCCTTTTCCACTTGCCTGTCCGATACTCCAAAAACGATATAATCCAATTTGAAAACCAGCCTATAGGAACTGCAATCCATACCATTTGCAAGCCGAAAATCGGTGCAAATGCCATTGCAACAAATACTCGGATAAACAGATTTACAAAGTTTGCGACTGTAAACATTTTCATATCTCCAGCACCTCGCAAAAGTCCGTCAACTGCCATTTTAAAGCCGATAAAACAGAAGAACCACCCCATAAAGCTAAGGTATCCGCAGCCCGTATTCATTGCGGTTATTGTGCCGTCATCACCGAGAAACATTGATACAATTAAACCGTTAAAAGGTTCTATAAGCAGAATAAGTAAAATAGAAAATGCTGCCACAAGAATGTTTGCGGCATGGTAACCCTCTACAACACGCTTTTCATTCTTTGCACCCAAATTTTGCGCAGTGTACGAAGACACCGCATTGTTTATACTGTTAAAGGGAACTATGCAAAGCGATTCCACTCTTATTGCGGCAGAATATCCTGCGAGAGCCTCCGAACCAAAGCCGTTTACCACCGACTGCACAAGCATCATTCCGATTGATACAGTTGACTGCTGAATAATTGACGGAAAAGCAATTTTTGCCATAGGCAAAAGCTCACTCTTTTCAAAAAATTTTGCACGACCTATGTTGAGCTTTTTAAACTCCCACACAAGCACTATGAATGATAATACAACCGAAATTCCTTGTGCAATAAGTGTTGCCCAGGCAACGCCCGTTACACCCATACTGAAATTTTTTACGAGCAAAAGGTCGAGCGCAACATTGAACACCGATGAGAAAATCAAAAAATAAAGCGGTATTTTAGATTTTCCGAGTGCATTGAACATTGCGGAAAGCACATTATACATAAATAAAAACGGCAAACCCGCAAAGTAAATGTTCAGATAATCGACCGCCAGATCAAGTACATCAGACGGAGTATTGAGCAAAATAAGAATAAGACGGCTGAACACAAGACCGATAATTCCAAGCAAAACACTAAGTGCGGTAAAAGCAATCAGCGCAGTGTACACTGCCGTTTTTGTCTTTTTATATTCCTTGGCGCCAAAATACCTACTGACTATTACCGACGCACCTATTCCGCCACCGATTGCCACACAAATAAAAATATTCGTAAGCGAATATGACGCACCTACCGCCGCCAAAGCCTTTTCACTTACAAATCTGCCTACAATAGCCGAGTCCGCCATAGTGTATGTCTGCTGAAAAATATTACCTATAATAATAGGCAGAGCAAATACAAAAAGCGCATACATCGGCTTTTTCTTAACTAAATAATCATTATTCACATAAATCACCTATCCGCAGATATTATAACATATCTTGTCGGAAAAAGGAATATTGTTTAATCACGGTTTTGCAGATGTACACCGCTAAGCCATAAATTAAACCAATTTTGATAAAGAACCTCAGAAAAGGCTTTGGGCAGTGCTCAAACGAACACTGCCCTTCGCAAACTATTATTTAGAGTTTGATTATGAAACTTGTTATCTGATTAATTATAAAAGAGTTTTAAGATAGTCGCTTATCTCTTTTTCGGTAGTCATTGCAAGTACCTTTTCGGCAACCTTGTCTGCCTCTGCCTTTGACCATGCAGAAATTGTTTTTCTTACCTTTAATACCGACGGTGCGGATACACTGAACTCGGTAAGTCCGAAAGACATAAGTAACGGCACCATCATCGGGTTAGCCGCTGCCTCGCCGCACATACCCACAGAAATATTATTCTTGTTTGCGCAATCAATAATATACTTAATGCCCCTTAATACACTTGGCTGTAACGGAGAATACAGATATGCAACATCGTCATTTCCTCTGTCGCAAGCCATTGTATAACCCGTAAGGTCATTTGTACCAATGCTGAAAAAGTCGGATTCTTTTGCAAGAATATCAGCAATCATAACTGCCGCCGAGGTTTCTGTCATAATGCCTACAGGGATATTTTCGTTAAATTCTACTCCCTGTTCCCTAAGTTCAGCCTTAACCTCTTCAACAAGAGCCTTGCCCTCTCTAAGTTCTTCAACAGCTGTAATAAGCGGGAACATAATTCTTACATCGCCAAAAGCGCTTGCTCTTACAATTGCACGGAGCTGTGTTTTGAACAAATCTTTATGCTTTAAGCAATATCTGATTGCTCTGAAGCCCAAGAAAGGATTTTCCTCTTTTTTAAGTCCGAGATAAGGAATTTCCTTGTCGCCGCCGATGTCAAGAGTTCTGATAATAACAGGCTTTCCCTTTAATGTAAGTGCCGCCTTTTTGTAAGCGTCAAACTGCTCGTCCTCTGTAGGCAAAGCGGTTCTGTCCATAAATAAAAATTCAGTTCTGAACAAACCAACGCCCTCGCCGTCTGCATCAACTGCCTTTATTGCGTCCTCCGGCTTGCCGATATTGCAGAAAAGCTCGTATTCCTCACCGCTTAAAGCTTTAGTTGCCTTGCCTCTGAAATTTTCAAGTTCTTTGCGCTCTTTAAGAAAATTAATTCTCTTTGTATCGTACTCCTGAATAACAGCGTCATCCGGCTCATCAATTACTACGCCCTCACTGCCGTCAACGATTACATAAGCACCGGCCGAAAGTTTTGAAACCGCACCGTTTACGCTTAGCACGGCGGGAATTTCAAGTGCCCTTGCAAGGATAGCCGAATGAGATGTTTTGCCGCCTGTTTCGGTAATAATTCCGACAATATTTTCTTTATTTATGCCTGCTGTCATGGACGGAGTAAGTTCTTTTGCGACAACTACCGTACCCTTTGGCGCTGCCGAAAGTTTTACTTCTTTTACTCCGAGCAAAATGCTTAGCATACTTGTTTTTAAGTCTTTTACATCTGCCGCTCTCTGCTGTGTAAGTTCGTCATCTGTGGCAGAAAACATAGAGATGAACATATCGCACATATACTCAAGTGCAGCCTCGGCGCACTGACCGTTATCAATCAACTTTTCAATTTCGCCGCACATATACGGGTCTTTCATCATCTGAATGTGACCCTCAAGAATTTCTGCCTCTTTTTTACCTGCCGACGCTTTCAGCGCATCTGCCTGTGCCGCAGTATTGTCGCAAAATATTTTAACCGCATTTCTGAAACGCTCAACCTCTGCCTCGGTATCCGTAACAGTTACATTATTATATTCAAGTTTTGCTTCTTCTACAATCATTACTCTTCCGAGTCCGATACCCTCGGAAGCGGGTGTTCCGTGTAACATAATCTCACCTGCTTTCAAATTTTAGAAAGAAAGCGTGCCAAAAGACACGCTCCCGTTTTTTATTCACCAAGTCCGCCTTCAATAAGCTCTACTGCCTTTGCAAGAGCCTCTTCTTCGTCAGGACCGTTACATTCTACTACAAACTCGCTGCCGCACTTAATGCAAGCTGCAATAATATTTAAAAGACTTTTTGCATTGATTTTGTTTGAGTTGAAATCAATTGTAACATCACTCTGGAACTTTGCCATTGCTGTTGCAAATACTGATGCGGGACGCATATGAAAACCTGATGCATTATTTAATGTAAGTTTTTTTGATACCATAATAGAAAACCCCTTTATAATAGTTTTGTGTCAGACAGGGAGGGTTACTCCCTGTCTGAATTAAGTTTATTTTATCATATTTTAAGAAAGAATGGAAGATTTTTTGTGAAATTTATTTAACTTTTTTAATCTCTCTGTTAAGAGGTTTTTTAAGAAGTGCAAGCATAAACATACCGATTACCGCACCGATTGCAAGAGCAAGGAGGTAGAAATACCATGTACCCTGCATTGTTGCGAATACGAAGATACCGCCGTGAGGAGCCATAAGCTTACAGCCAAAGAGAGCTGAAAATGCGCCTGCTACTGCAGAACCAACGATACATGAAGGGATAACCTGAAGCGGATGACCTGCTGCGTAAGGAATTGCACCTTCTGAGATGAATGAAAGTCCCATTACATAGTTTACGGGAGCATTCTTTCTTTCTTCGTCTGTCCAACGATTCTTGAAGAATGTGTTTGAAAGAGCGATTGCGATTGGAGGAACCATACCGCCGATCATAACTGCTGCCATAATGATGTATGCCTGATCGTCTGCGTTTGCAAGGTTAAGTGTTGCGAATGCATAAGCTGCCTTGTTGAAAGGACCACCCATGTCGATAGACATCATACCTGCGAGGAGCGCACAGAGCGGAACCATCATTGCAGGGTTAGAGGCAATAGCGTTAAGGCCGTCTGACATACCTGAGTTAATCATACCCATGAACGGGTTGACTGCGCACATTACAACAAGAATACCGCCGAGTCCGAGAAGCGGATAGATGAGAACGGGCTTGATACCCTCAAGAGCCTTAGGCATCTTATCGCACATTTTTTCAATAGCAAGCATTAAGTAACCGCCTGCGAAACCTGCAAGCAATCCACCGAGGAAGCCTGACGGAACTGTGTTAACAGCACCCGGATCTGCAAAGGTTGCGCCTGATGTTGCAAGGAAACCGCCTACAAGACCAACGAGAAGGCCGGGACGGTCTGCAATTGACATTGCGATAAAGCCGGAAAGAATAGGAACCATAAGGTTAAATGCCACACCGCCGAGTGTCTTAAACCATGCGGCTGCAGGAGTTACCGTACCGAATGTACTGCCAGCCTCCTGTGCGTTAACACCGCATGCAATATCAATGAGGAATGCAATTGCAATGAAGATACCGCCTGCTACAACGAACGGGAGCATATGTGATACACCGTTCATAAGGTGACCGTAAGTGCCGCCTCTCTTCTTTGGAGCATCTGCAGAACCGCCTTTGTGATGATATACGGGAACTTCTTTGTTTACAATCTTGTTGATAAGCTCTTCCGGCTTATGAATACCGTCTGAAACGGCACACTGTAAAACGGGCTTGCCGTCAAAACGGGCAAGATTTATTGTGATGTCAGCGGCAATGATGATACCGTCACAATTTGCAATTTCTTCTTCGGTAAGCACATTCTTTGCACCGCCCGAGCCGTTGGTTTCAACCTTAATCGGAATGTTAAGGCTGTCGCCGGCTTTCTGGAGTGATTCAGCCGCCATATAAGTATGAGCAATACCTGTTGGACAAGCTGTGATAGCAAGAACTCTGTAACCCTTCTTTGCAGGAACTTCTGCCTTTGGTTCATCGGGGAACTTCTCTGTTTCTTTTGCGTCAATAATCGAGATAAATTCTTTCGGAGTTTTTGCGGCTTTAAGTTTCGCTGTAAAATCTTCATGCATTAAAAGCTGCATAAGTCTTGCGAGAACCTCAAGGTGAACATCGCCGTCTGTTGTAGCCGCTATCATAAAAATAAGTTTGCAAGGCTGTCCGTCCGGAGCCTCATAATCTACACCGTTAGGAACTGTAATTGCAGCAAGTGCAGGAGCTTTAACTGCCGTGCTCTTTGCGTGCGGAATGGCAACCTCCATACCGACTGCTGTTGTTCCCATTTCCTCTCTTGCGAGGATTCCTTTCTTATACTCGGCTGCGTTTACAAGGTTTCCGCTCTTGTCGTGCAATGAAACGAGCTTGTCGATTGCTGCCTGTTTTGATGCCACTGATACATTAAGCTCTATGGCACTTTGTTTTAATAAATCAGTAATACGCATAAATTCTTCTCCTTTTTAGTTTATTTATTTCTACCCACTCAGAATTGAGCGAGCAATTCATCAATTTTATCTTTTGTGGCAAGTCCGTTTAAAAATGCTGTTGCATTTCCGCAGGCACTGCCGAGCTTTAACGCATAGGCGTAATCGTTTTTGTCAATGCAGCCGGCTACAAAGCCTGCTACCATCGAGTCACCCGAGCCTACTGTATTCAGTACCTTGTGACCTTTAATAACGCCCTCTTTATGAACCTTTCCGAATTCGTCAACAAGTAATGCACCGTCGCCGCCCAAAGAAACGAGAACATTTTTTGCACCCATTTTCTGCAATTCCTGCGCATATTTGACAACATCGCTTTCTGTCTTTACTGTTGTGTCAAAAATTTCTGAAAGCTCCTGACGGTTAGGTTTGATTAAAAACGGTTTGTATTTTAGTGAATTAACAAGCAACTTTTTAGTTGCGTCAACTACAATTCTTACATCTTTTCCGTCAAGTTTTTCGATGATTCTTTCATAAACATCGTCAGGCAATGTATTTGGAATATTTCCTGCAATGATAAGTGTATCACCACTCTGAATATTGTCGATTTTATCAAACAGATTCAAAAGTTCTTCCTCATCTATGTGCGGTCCTTGACAGTTGATTTCGGTTTCTTCGCCTGCCTTGATTTTGATGTTTATTCTTGAAATTCCGCTTTTAAGTGTGATAAAATCTGCTGTGATTTTAGGATTTTTAAGACCTTTTTCAATAGCCTCTCCGGTAAATCCTGCAACAAAACCAAGCGCTGTGCTCTTGATACCGAGTTCGGCAAGTACGCACGAAACATTTATTCCCTTGCCGCCGATGTAATATTCCTCGCTTGTTGTTCTGTTTGTAATGCCTGTCTTAAGCTCATCAAGACGAACAATGTAATCAATTGACGGGTTTAGTGTAACTGTGTAAATCACTTCATAACCTCCTTGATTATTGTTTTTTCCGAAAACTCATTATACGGGAGTTTGTCGGTTATAATACAGCAGTCTTTAAGCTCTGCAAAGGTAATCGGAAATACCTTTCTGAATTTGGTATTGTCGGCAAGAACAAAAGACATATAACTTCTTTTTATAACTTCCTCTTTGATCAAGCCCTCTTCCATATCAGGAGTGGTAAAGCCTGCATTTAATTCAATTCCGTTAGTACCCATAAAGGATTTTGTAAAGTTAAAGGTTTTCAGCGACCTTAAACCTTCCGCGCCCATAATAGCCTCGGTAGCAGGTTTGATTCTGCCGCCGATTGTGTATGTTGTAAGTCCCTTTCTTATAAGATTTTTTGCGTGGGTAATACCGTTTGTAACATAGGTTGCGTTTTTGTTTGTGATGTAATCTGTGAGAATATCAGTGGTTGTGCCTGCGTCTATATATACAAAATCCGTATCGTTAATAAGTTTTGCACAATAGATTGCGATTGCTTTCTTTTCGTCAAGCATTATACCTTCTCTTGATTTCACATCAGCCTCATATACGCCCGAAAGCTGGTGAATTGAGGTTGCTCCTCCGAATACTTTATTAAGCTTGCCCATCTCGTCAAGTGTTGTGAGGTCACGCCTTATGGTTGACTCAGATGTATTCAAAAGCTTTGTAAGCTCCTGTACCGTGACTGTGTTTTTCTCGCTTAATATTTGAAGTATTGTTTGGTATCTTTCCTGAGTAAGCATTTCCCTCACCTCTTGACTACATTATAACACCTGTTTTGTTAAAGTCAAGCAAATTCTTTCAAAAAAATTCATTAAAATTGAAATTCAGTTAGTTTATATCAAAAATCGCATATAATTTTGTGTGTTTTAACAAGTGATTTTGCTTTTGCATTTTTAAGCCATTCAAATTCAGCCATAAATCGGTCAAGATTATTCAAAAATATTCTATCCCGATTACTGTCTTTTTATTCCCGTATTTTATCATTTATAAAAGCAAAAAGCTGTTCGGTAACTCTTGCCCGAACAGCTTTAATGTACTTTTAATATTAAATTTTAATTACGAAGCAATAATAGTCTGAATCTTTGTAACATCGGCAACATCAATTTTACCGTCGCCGTTTGCGTCTGCCGCCTTTGTATTTTTAATTACATATGATGAATTGCCCGAAAGATACATCTGTAAGTATGTAACATCCGATACATCTATTTTGCCGTCATTATTTATATCACCTACAGGTACAGTTTCCTCCTGCAATGCTTTGAATGTAATTTTATTTTTGGTTGCGTATGTCTGCGCCTCTGTATTTTTATAGCCGTAAATTATAAATCCGTCAATAACTCTGCCATCACTATAGCCCACTGCGGTTGTACCAAAATATGTAACACTCTTTGGAATAGTAATAGATTTCATAGCTTGGCAATTTTTAAATGCAGATGTTTCGATTGATGTAAGAGTATTCGGCAAAGTTACCGATGAAAGTTTTGTACAGTCATAAAAGGACATTGAACCTATTTTTTTAACTGTATTCGGTATAGTTACTTTAGTTAAATTTTTAGCGTTACTGAAAAGATTGTCTGCTACTGCTGTTGCGCCGTTTTCTATAGCGGCTGTTTTAAGTGCCGAACCGTTAAATACATTATTACCGGCTGTTGTAACTGTTTTTGGAATTGTAATTGTTGTAAGTGCTGTTGTTCCTTCAAATGCATTATAGCCAATTTCCGTAAGATTGCTTGGTAATGTAACTTTTGAAAGTTTTGTACAATTGTGAAATGCCATTGAACCGACAACTTTTATTGTATTTGGTATTTTAACAGAAGTTAATGTGCTATTGTTGTAAAAAGAATTATCAGAAATTTTTACAACATTTTTATTTAAAATTTGTGACGGAATTGTAATATCGGTTGCTATACCCTTATATCCCGCAATATTTACGGTATCATCTGAATTTACAGTATATTCATAGTTGCCGCTTATAAAAATAGTTGCCGCATTTGCTGTAATTGAAATCACAGATAACCCGCTTACAGCTAAAACCACAGCAATAATTGATGCTAAAAATTTTTTCATTTATTTTCTCTCCTTGTCATTATGACAAAATATTTTATATACTTCTCAATATACAATAAAAATAATAGCAAATATGAAATTTACTGTCAATACAAAATTGTGCAATTCAGTTACATATACAATCATCAAAAATATAAATTTTTTTATTTGTCTACTTTAACACAAAAAGGTCACATCATTGCATAAGCGGAAAGTATTTGTGGGCTTTGCCCACACCTACAACCTTCAAAAAGGTCGACCAAACATTTATAATTGCTTGGAAAATCAATTTGCTAAACCATAATTTATTAATGCTATCTCAAATAATCTTATAGCCTTTGACCGAAAACAAATCAAAGGCTATATATTTTTCTCAATATTACTTTTCAAAATCAATTGAAAGGCTCTTTTTGTCGGAAGTAAATTTACGGCACGCTACCCCTGCCGACTGCAACATTCTTTTAGACGCAACAGTTGCGGCGCTGTCGGCATATTTATCATAAAGATAAACAACCTCTGCTATACCCGACTGAATAATGGCTTTTGCACATTCGTTGCAAGGGAAAAGGTCAACATACAGCCTTGCGCCCTTAAGATTTTTGCCTCTTGCATTAAGTATAGCATTAAGCTCGGCGTGTACCACATAGCTGTACTTTGTGTCTTCACCATCTCTGCACCACGGATAATCGTCATCGGAACAACCGAAAGGAAAGCCGTTGTAACCTGTTGAAAGAATGATATTGTTATTGTCTACAATACACGCACCTACTTGAGTGTTCGGGTCTTTACTGCGCTTTGAGGCAAGAATAGCCACACCCATAAAGTATTCGTCCCATGAAATATAGTCTTTTCTTTTCATTTATCTTTATCCTCCTTATCAATAACCTGATTTTTTCAAGTCTGCAAGTATCTGCACATAAAATTCTCTTATGTCAAAGTCCTTAATATTTTCACGGTTAAGGTCAATCATATCTCCGTGAGAAATACCTCTTTTACCTTTTGCAGTAATGTATGTATATTTTTCGCCCCAGGCAAAGGAGTTTTCTGAAACCAAGCCATCATTCTCGCCGTCAAAATATTTTACAAGATTGTATGAAAAGTTAAGCGGAAATTTTCCTCCCGACGCTCTGTTCAGCTTTGAGCCAAAGCTCTGATAATAAACCTTTGGTGAGTCAAATACATCAGCGTTAAGTTTCGTACAATTTGCCTGCGTAAGGTCGGTTACGGCAGAGATGAAGTCGGGATTTTTGTCGCCAAACTTTAAAAGTGCGTTATTGTATGCAAAAGCAATTTTGTTTTTAACATTAGGCGAAACTTTTGTTAAAAGATAGTCGGCAAAACCGCAGCCACGATGCGGAGTGTTTATTGTGGTGAGCGATGCTGTCATATCTTCAACGCCGTAACAGGCAATCGCCTTTCTGCAATCAAGCCCGCCCTTTGAATGAGCAATAATGTTCAGCTTTTCACAACCTGTTTCCGCAACAATCTGCTTTATTCGCTCGGCAAGCTGCTTTGCGCTTTCATCAACAGAGGAAGCTGATTCGTGATTACCGTAGTAAATTTCTGCGCCGTTTGCAATAAGCTCTGCCGGCACTCTGCCCCAATAATTGAAATATGCGCTGTCACGAAAAAACACACCGTGCACAAACAACACAGGGTATTTTGTTTTGCAAATTTTCTCATTAATTCTTTTTCTGTCAAGTTCGGCTTTATCAATCTCAAAATTAACCTCTTGCATAGTTATTTTTATAATAACGCCAAGACAAAATAAATTTACAATCGGAATAAAACCGCAAATTATTCCGATAAACCTATGCTTTATGCCAAGTTGAACCGATGTGCAATAAACGGAAATGATACCGTTCCAAAACAAAATAAACTCCGCAAGCAGAGCACCTCCAAGGCACAGCGCCCATTTTACCCAATTGTCAGGTAACATTTGAAAAGCCGACTGAATATAAATCACACTTGAAAGCAGAGTTGTTATTAAAAATTGCAAGAGCAATTCACTGCCGTGTGCAATCATTCTGAATTTAAAAGACGGATAGCCGCCCTTTGCACCAGACGGAAAAATATTTGCGGCAACAAACGCAAAAACACTGATAAGCGGCAAATACCACCTGTCAAGCATCTCTGCAAGAAAAATGCCGTTAATACCGACCATAAGCATAAGCGTGAGCAACAGCCTATAAAAGAATGTAAACACTCCGGACTTTTTCATTAAATCACCCGTTTTTATAATAACACGCACACACAAAAATTGCAACAAAAAAGCGGATGCAACTAATGCAACCGCTTTAAGATAATTATTTAATTACACCATAAGACTGCAAACGAGATCTGCATATTCGCCAGGATTTTCAATCGGAAGTCCTGCAATGAGGAGAGCCTGATCGTAGAGAAGCTCTGCGTACTTCTTTGCTTTTTCAATATCCGTCTGCACTGCGCTTTCCATTGCCTTTACAGCCGAGTGATTCATATTAAGCTCAAGCACTCTCTGTGCTTTCATACCGCTGTCAGGCTGAACCGCATTGAAGTATTTTTCCATTTCAAACGAAATGCCGCCCTTTGCGGTAAGGCAAACAGGGTGAGAAACCAACTTTTTAGACGCAACAACTTCGCTTACCTTGTCGCCGAGTGTTTCTTTTACAAAAGTAAGGATTGCACTGCTGTCCTTTTCTTCCTCTTTGTTTTCATCATTCTCAATACCGAGGTCATCGTTTGTTGCCGAGCAGAATTTCTTATCCTTATACTGCATAAGAGTTTGGAGTGAGAACTCATCTATTTCTTCTGTACAATAGAGGATTTCGTAACCCTTTGAACGCAAAAGTTCTGTCTGCGGGAGATTGTCAATTGAAGAAATGTTCTCGCCGACTGCAAAGTAAATAAACTTCTGATCCTCTTTCATTCTGTCAACATATTCCGAAAGAGTTACAAGTTTTTTCTCTGTAGAAGAGTAATACATAAGTAAGTCTTGTAATTCTTCTTTATGCATACCGTAGTCGGCAGATACTCCGTACTTAAGCTGTCTGCCAAAGGCATTGAAGAACTTTTCATAATTTTCTCTGTCATTTGCAAGCATTGAAGTAAGCTCGTTCTTAATCTTCTTCTCAATGTTCTGTGCAATAGTAATAAGGTGACGGTCATGCTGGAGCATCTCTCTTGAAATGTTAAGAGAAAGGTCTGCACTGTCAACAATACCCTTTACAAATCTGAAATGTTCAGGTAAAAGCTCCTCGCAGTTTTCCATAATAAGAACACCGCTTGAATAAAGCTGAAGTCCCTTTTTGTATTCCTTTGTATAGTAATCGTAAGGTGCCTGTGACGGAATGAAAAGCAATGCCTTGTATGTAACAACACCCTCTACGGAAGTTACGATTGTATGCAAAGGCTTGTCCATAGCCATAAACTTTTCACGATAAAAATTATCGTACTCTTCCTGCTTAACATCTTTCTTTGCTCTTTGCCAGATTGGGAGCATACTGTTAAGAGTTTCGGTTTCTGTATAATCCTCATACTCCAGTTTTTCGCTGTCCTTGGTTTCTTCCTTAACTCTGCTGTGAGTCATATCCATCATAATCGGATAGCGGATATAGTCGGAATACTTCTTGATAAGTCCCTGGATTCTGTACTGTTCAAGGAACTCATCATAGTTTTCTTCCTCTGTATTGTCCTTAATTTCAAGTACAATTGTTGTACCGATTTCGTCCCTCTCTGTTTCGGTGATTTCGTAACCGTCTGCGCCGTCAGATTCCCACTTGTAAGCTGTGTCACAGCCGTATTTCTTAGTAACAACGGTAATTTTCTTTGCTACCATAAAAGCGGAGTAAAAGCCGACACCGAACTGACCGATAATGTCAATATCGTCCTGCTTTTCGCTCATTTCCTGCTTAAACTTGTATGAACCCGAAGATGCGATTGTACCAAGGTTGTTTTCAAGGTCGTCCTTATCCATACCGATACCGTTATCGGTAATTGTAAGTGTACGGTTTTCCTTGTCGGGCTTTATAAAAATCTTAAAATCATCTCTGCTCATATTAAGCTTATCGTCTGTAAGTGCAATAAAGCAAAGCTTATCAATAGCATCGCTTGCATTTGAAATAAGTTCTCTAAGAAAAATCTCCTTATGAGTATAAATTGAATTAATCATCAGGTCGAGAAGTCTTTTTGACTCTGATTTAAATTCTTTCTTAGCCATAAAATTACTTCCTTTTTAATTAATAATGCGTACTACATTCTTTCGTACTAATATTATATTATACATCATTTTGGTTAAATTTTCAATAGATAAAGTATTGGTTATGTGTAATATTGTCTGCGCACAAAAAAGGCTCCGTCAAAAGACGAAGCCTTAAATTTGTGAAAATATTAAGCTATACGATTAAGCCTTACCGACTGAACCGAAGAGTTCCATTTTCTCTTTAACAGTAGCCTTGATAGCCTCTGCACCCGGAGCAAGGAGCTTTCTTGGGTCAAAGCCCTTACCCTCTAAGTCCTTACCTGCCTCAACATACTTTCTTGTAGCATCGGCAAATGCAAGCTGGCACTCTGTATTTACATTGATCTTTGAAACACCGAGTGAAATAGCCTTCTTGATCATATCAGCAGGGATGCCTGTACCGCCGTGGAGAACGAGTGGCATATCGCCTGTAAGCTGCTGAATCGCATCAAGAGTTTCAAAGCTAAGGCCCTTCCAGTTTGCAGGATACTTACCGTGAATGTTACCGATACCTGCAGCGAGCATTGTTACGCCGAGGTCAGCAACCATTTTACATTCCTTAGGATCTGCGCACTCGCCCATACCGATAACGCCGTCTTCCTCACCGCCGATTGAACCAACTTCAGCCTCAAGTGAAAGGCCGAGAATGTTACAAGCAGCTACGAGTTCCTTAGTCTTAGCAATGTTCTCTTCGATTGGGTAGTGTGAACCGTCAAACATAATTGAGCTGAAACCTGCCTTAATGCAAGCCTTAGCGCCTTCGTATGAACCGTGATCAAGGTGGAGAGCAACCGGAACAGTAATGTTAAGCTCTTCGAGCATACCGTTTACCATACCAACGACTGTCTTGTAACCGCACATATATTTACCTGCGCCCTCAGATACACCGAGAATTACAGGTGAGTTAAGCTCCTGAGCAGTTAAAAGAATTGACTTTGTCCACTCAAGGTTATTGATGTTGAACTGACCAACTGCATAGTGGCCTGCTTTTGCTTTTGTAAGCATTTCTTTAGCGTTTACTAATGGCATATTAATCTTCCTTTGTAGTAAATTTTCGGAACAAAAAATATAGTCGCTCCGAGTTACTTTTATTATACAATAAATCATTTCAAATATAAAGTCTTTTGCAAAAATTTTTTGGTTTTTTGAAGAAATTACAGGAAAAATCTTGTAAAATCACCTAATTTTCAATATATACTCACATAAGCGTGATATAATTTTGTTGCTTTTAAAACAATAAAGATATATAATACTTATGAAAGCTATAAATTAGTAATTCATAATTAAAAATTTGCAACATATAAGTTTGACTTAATTATTTTATACAATTACGAATTATGCATTACTAATAAGGAGATATTTTTATGGATAATAATTTCAATTCTAATAATCAGTTTGAACCTGAAAAGCCTTTTACCGAAAAACCGACCGAGCCGCAGCCTGCGCCTGTTTTTGAAACCGAAAATACAGAAAACAACGCAGAAACGACTAACGAACAATCGGTAACACCGCAGTATCGAAATTTTGAGCCTGAAAAACCGTTTGAAAATGGATTTTCTCAACCTCAGCAACCGCAAAATGACTTTGCTCCTCAAACACCTAATTTTGAACAGCCGCAGCAAAACGGATATTATCAAAATAACTGCTGCAACGGACAATACAACCCAAACTTTAATCAGCAGTATAATCCGAATCCGCAATATCAACAGCCGTTTAATCCGCAACCGCCTCAATATCAGCCGTACGGCAATCCGCAGGTTGGCGGCAGACCTGTGTATCAGCCTCAGCATGGACAATACGCTAATCCACAGCAGCAATATTCTCAACAGTACGCACCACAGTATCAACAATATCAACCGCAGTACGGACAGCAGAATTATCAACAGCCAAACTTTAATCAACAGCCATACGGACAGCCTTATGTGCCGCAGCAAAAGCCGCCTGTTGATTATTCAAATACATACGCACAACCGCCAATGCCGAATATGCCACGCAAAAAGATGACACCCGGCATAATTGTAATAATAGTTGTGCTGTCATTGCTTTGTGTAGGCAGTATCTGCGGAATGATTGCCTATGTTGCGTCAAATTCAAACGGCAACAAAAATAATACAAATAACAGCTATACATTTACATTACCGAGTGACAGTCCGTACTTTAACAATGACAGTTCAAGCGCTCAAGAGCATAATGAATCCGATTACAGCAACAAGACAAATTCTTCTTATGAGGGAATTGACTTAAAAGCTAAACCGAGCGATGCCAAAGATTCCAAATACAACACCGAATATGCAAGCAACGAAGTAACAGATTCTATTGTCGGCGTTCTTTGCTATTCAGACGAAATCACAGATGATTCACAGTGCACTTCGCAGGGCAGCGGAATTATAATTACATCAGACGGTTATGTGATTACAAATGCTCATGTAGTAGGCAACAGCAAAACTCTCTACCTTATACAGGTCGTTACTTCCGACGGCAAGCAGTACAAAGCAGGTGTTGTTGGTTACGATACACGCACAGACCTTGCTCTTTTGAAAATGGACGATGCAAGCGGACTTAAGGTCGCAAACTTCGGTAACTCCAAAGATGTTTCACTTGGTGAAAGTGTAATAGCTATAGGTAATCCCGGCGGAGTTAAGTATAACAACTCAATCACTCAGGGTATTGTATCTGCAGTTGACAGACAGAGCAGTATTACGACAAATGTAAAATTCATTCAGACAGATGCAGCCATTAACCCCGGCAATTCCGGCGGCGCTCTTGTAAATATGTACGGTCAGGTAATCGGAGTTTCATCCGCAAAAATAGCCGCTACAGATTATGAGGGTATGGGCTTTGCAATTCCTTCTGCCACAGTAAAAGATGTTATTGATGACATTATGAAATACGGCTATGTGCAGGGCAGAGTAAAAATTGGCGTTACAGGTGAAAATGTACAGAGCAGTGGAAACACGCCTGCGGGCATTGCGATTTACAGCATTGACGAGGACGGTCCTTGCGCAAACACAGACCTTAAAGAAAACGATATTATCACAGGTGCCGATGGCAAAAAGGTAAGCAACTTCGCCGAGTTCTATGATATACTCGAAAGCCATAAAGCTGGCGATACAATTGAGCTTGAATATTACCGTAGCTCAAACGGCAGTACAGATAAAGTTACCATAACTTTGCAGGAAAGCAAGTAATAAAATTATATAATCATAACGACCGCTGTCCGATAATGACAGCGGTCGTTTTTTAAATTATATAACAAGTGGCTTTTCCTGTTGCTGTCGCATTTAAAGGGTAACACCGTTGTGTTTAGGCTGCCAAACAGCTTGCCGTTTGTCTATCGTTAGATTGTGTAAACGCAAAGTATTTGTGGGCTTTGCCCACACCCACAACCTTTGAAAAGGTTGACTGAATTTTTATAATTAATTGGCAAAGCAATGGTTAAACCGCAATTTACCAAACCTTTAATAAAAATGGTTCATTATCAAAAGTTGGGATAAATTGTGGTTTAGCGGAGTGTCGGTCGGGCATTGAAATTTAGCTAACGCTAAATTATCCT
>OHPH01000706.1_pt1 | contig 16452 bp, 18 predicted proteins | sample 1577681 | NCBI WGS metagenome assembly OHPH01 (sample SAMEA3879603, study PRJEB24766) | human gut metagenome | biome: human-associated habitat; feature: feces | place: USA | collected 1985/1987 | reverse complement strand
ATGCCAATGAAGCGGTACAAGTCCGCTGCCAGATGTTTATGCCCCACTCGCAGGGGGCCGAGGGCGAATATGCGAGACCTTTAATCATATTGATCCGGGAACTGCCGGGTACGTTTTTGCGCATCCGGCAGTTTCCGTTTTTTACGTATCCCAATTTATTCTTTATCCGAATATCCACTTTGATACATATAGGAGGACACTTTTATGGATGAGTTGAACCCCACGGTGCGCGAGCAGGAGATCTACGAGGAGATGGAGCTGACCCCTGAGATGGTCAAGTCCATCCGCACCCTCTGCGGTACCTGTCTGCGGCACTTTGTGGATGCAAAGGCATTCAAGATCGCACTTGTACCCAGCGCAGACCGGAGCATGGACACCTGCACCGTCTGCCAGATGCGGCGCGGCTACGATTATGTAGTCATGCACCGCTGACCCAACCATACCACCATACCTTGAACGAAGCCCGCTGCGGAACATCCGGCAGCGGGCTTTGCACATAACAACATGGAGGTACAATTTTGCAGCAAAACTGGAAATTCCAACGCGGAGACATCTTCTTCACCCATTTCGGGGCGAGCACCGGTTCGGAACAGTGCGGTGACCGTCCGGCGGTCATTCTTCAGAATGACGTGGGCAACTATCACTCTCCGACCCTGATCGTTGCGACCATGACAAGCAAGGCGGAAAAGAAAGTAAACCAGCCGACCCACTGCCTGTTGGAAAACGCAGGGTTGAATATGCCGTCTGTCGTGCAGGCAGAGCAGATCTTCACCATCGACAAGAGCCGGGCGATGAAGTATCTGGGGCATCTGAACCCGGAGGAGATGCGCCGGGTGGATGATGCAGTACGCATCAGCCTTGCGCTGAACCCTATGGGCAGCATCCAGCAGATAGAGCCTATCCGGCGCTCTACGGCGCTTTACGCACCGCCTGAGGTGGTGGATGGCAAACCGCCTGTCTACCCCTATACGCCCATCAAATCGTCTTTTGAGAACGCCGGAAGCATCGAGGAAATGATGCTGTACACCGAGTTGCAATCCGCGGTTCATGCCATGATCCAGCGGTTGGAATACAGCTTCACCTTCAATCCCAGCCTGCTCACCAGCCCGAAGCGGAAGCAGCAGGTGACTGAGATCTTAGAGGAAGCCGAGAAGTACATTTGGAGAATCAAGGAGGAAATGCGATGCGCCTGAACGACAACAACACTTTCATTGGTATCAACCCGCCGTACCAGCTTTCGGTCATCCACAGCAGCAAGCTGATCTATCCCCGCGAGATCTACCAGCGGGGCGTGGAGCGCAAGCGGGTGGAGCTGATCGCCAGGGATTTCAACGAGTACATCGTCAACGAGCCGAAGGTCAGCTTCCGCAACGGCAGGTACTATGTAATGGATGGGCAGCACACCATCGAGGGCTGCATCCTCCTCAACGGCGGCGAGGACCGCCCGATCCTCTGCAAGGTCTACACCGGTCTGACAATGGAGCAGGAAGCCCTGCTCTTTGCGGAGCAGAACGGTCACGCCGCACCCCTGTCGGCGGGCATCAAGCTACGCGCCAAGGTGGTGGGCGGCGATGCGCCTTCCAAGGCGTTTGTCGCAGCCACCAACCGGGTGGGGTTGTCCCTCAACTACGACAGCATGCAGCTGAGCGACTACCGCATCAGCTGTGTGGGCACGGCGCTGAAGCTGTACGACCAGCTGGGCGAAGAAATCTACTGCGAAGCCCTGCGGCACATCGTGGCGGCGTGGGAGGGCAGACCGGATTCCTTCCGGGCGGCTGTCCTGCGGGGCGTGATGTACTTTGTGCAGCTGTATCATGGACAGTACAGCGCGGAGCGTCTTATCCGTGCGCTGAGCGGCGTCCATCCCATGGAGCTCTACCGTATCAGCCGGGATAACCCCGCAAGGCTCCCGGGCTGGCGGCGGTACGTTTATCCCATCTACACCACCTACAACGGCAAGTGCAGGAAGGACGCGCTGCCGATGAAGTTCTAAACTCAAATATCTCCTTTGGCAAGGGCGATGGTACCCGGAAAGGCCATCACTCTTTACATATAGTATTTTCTTCCGAATAATTGACATATTGAACTGGAAAGGAGAGGACAGGAATGAGCGAGATCGCAGCCTGCACTTTGATTCAGGAAGCGCCCGACCGCAAGACAGAGCGGTATATGATGATGTTCAAGGATTACCCGGATGTAGTGACAGTGGAGCATCTTCAGAAAATGCTGGGGGTAGGGCGGAAGATCGCCTACCTGCTAGTCAAGGAAAACAAGATCCGGTCTGTCCGTGTGGGGCGCAGCTACAAGATCCCGAAGCTCTGCGTTGTGGAGTACCTGCTGGACAAGACTTGACCTTCAGGAGGGATGCAGCCCCAAAAATCCCTTGCGCCATCCTTGCAAAGCAGCCCTGTTTATTTTAAACTAAGGTTGCCTGAGCAAAGAGCGTTTGGCTACAAAGAAAGGAGCGTTTCTATGATAAATGTAGCTGGACATTTAAGAGAACAGAATGGTACATATCAGATGGTCCTGAGCTGGAAGGATGAAACCGGAAAGCGCAGAACCAAATCCATCAGCACAGGACTTCCTGTAAAAGGAAACAAAAAGCGGGCTGAATCCCTTCTGCGTCAGACACAAAAGGAGTTCAACCCGGAAACGATGCAGCAGGTCGGTGACCTGTCTGTGCCGGAATACCTGACCCGCTGGCTGCGGGAAAGCGTGATGAACCTTTCCCCGGATACTTACGGTCGATACGCCTACGATATGGGCAGGGTCATCATCCCGTACTTTGAACGAAAGCGGCTGTCTTTAAAAGCGCTCACTCCGCGCGATCTGGAAACGTTTTTCCGCTATGAGCGTCAGCAGGAGGAAGCGACCGTACAGCAGCTTCTGGATTGGCACAGGGAACTGACCGATGCCCTTCAGTATGCCGTTGACAGTAACTGGCTGAAAGCGAACCCCGTCAAGACGGTTGACCCCTGCCTTGATAACTCCCCGGTACTTTTCAACGATTTTCTCATGGACTGGTTGAAAATGATGAAGTCCCGCGTGGCAATTACGACCTATGCAAACTACGAGATCGTCATCACGCGCCGGATCATTCCTTATTTTGAGCCGCTCCACTACACCCTGCAAGACCTTGAGCAGCACCCCAAGTACATTCAGGATTTCTATCAGCATGAGCTGGATCGCGGCGTTACGGCAAACACGGTCATCCACTATCACGCCAACATCCGCAAGTGCTTACAGTACGCTTTTCAGATCGGCATGATCCGTTCCAACCCCGCAGACCGCGTTGAACGTCCTCGTAAGGAAAAGTTCAAGTCGGAGGTCTACAAGGCAGAGGAACTGGAGCAGCTCTTCACGGCGATCCAGGGCGACCCGGCAGAGTTCGGCGTTATCATGGCTGCATTCTACGGGCTGCGCCGCAGCGAGATCGTTGGTCTGAAATGGGATGCCATTGATTTTGAGAACAAGACCATCAGCATTCAGCACACAGTCGTTTCCACAAAGGTTGACGGCGTTGTGACCGATATCGCCCGGGATAGAACCAAAACGAAATCCAGCTGCCGCACCCTTCCGCTGATCCCTGCCTGTGAGAAGATGCTCAAAAAGATGCAGAAAGAGCAGGAGCTGAACCGGAAGGTCTGCGGCAAGGATTACTGCACGGATTATCTCGACTATATCTATGTCAACCCGATGGGCAGGCGCATCCGCCCCAACTTTCTGAGCCAGCATTTCCCAGAGTTCCTCACGGCGCACGATATGAAGCGTATCCGCTTTCACGACCTGCGCCACCCGTATGTCAAGCCCACGACAAAAAAATTTATAACTTTTTTTGAAGTTTTTCGGGCAGCCTCATAGCTGCCCATAGCTGTTTCAAATGGGTGTTCACGGTTATCCCTCCTTTTCGGATTCCTTAGTTTCTAAGAAATTCTGTGTTGCATATTCAATCTCAATCCGATCTCCTGGAAAGACGTAAACTTTGTTGATAAGTCGGTCAATCAGAGCTTTTGTCAGCATGTTGGCGTTTCCGACTTCCTGCACAATTTCCTGTTGTTTCAGCTTAATCTCATAATCACTTTTTATCTGCTTTGTCTGTGCAGTAATGACAGCATGAACATTTTTGGCTTGTACCAGTTCCGTGTCATAAACCGCTTTTCGTGTTCGATAGGTTTCCAAATCAATCTCTCCGAGTGCATACTGCTCATAAAGATGCCGCTTGCTGTCTTGAATAGAACGGAGTTTTTCTTCATGTTCGGCCTGCTGGACTGTCTGCAAATCCAATTTATCCTTATTGCTATCAATTCCCAATGCCGGACACATTTGAGCCCGAATTGTTTCAAATACAACCTGCTCCAAATCTGCCATCTTTATGCGCACACCATGACAAGGAAGCGTTTCAGCCACCTCGGAATGACGGCAATAAAACCACGCACCATTTCGTAGAGACATTGCATGATCGCAGCATCCACAGAATACCTTACCACGGAGCAGATAATCACGCAGCTTTTTATTTGACAGAGAGAAACGCTTAATTGAAGCATTGGCTTTCTCAAATAGATCCACACTTACAATAGCCGGATGATGGTTCGGTATTTTGAACCACTCACTTTCATCCTTTAACTGTGTATGTCGGCTGCCAATCTCTTTTACCTTTCTCTTGCCAATTACATAGGTACCGATATATCTTTGATCTTCTAAAATACGCAGGACCGTTGATGTACTCCAAACGCCGTTTGTTCGGGAAACATTGTAATAGCCCTTGCCTTTAAGTTTGCGATATTCCCCAGGGGTGGGGATATTCATGGCATACAGTTTTCTTGTTATCTCGGCTGCGGTGTTGCCTTCAGACGCCCATTGAAATATCATCTGCACATTCGGGGCAACATCCTCGTCCGGTTCCATACGTCCGTCTGCACTCTTGCGATAGCCGTAAGGACAGATGACACTCTGATATTCCCCGCGACGCATCTTTGCGTATTTTGCACTTTTGGTTTTCATGGACATATCTCGGCTATAGCACTCGCTAATAAGATACTTGAAAGCAATATCAATCCCTCCGGTATCACCTTTGAAATTAGCTGTGTCAAAATCATCACTGACGGAAATAAAACGGGTGTGATAAAGAGGAAATACCCGCTCAATAAAATAGCCGGTTTCAATGCTGTTACGTCCAAATCGGGAAAGGTCTTTTACAATAATACAGTTGATTTTTCCGGCCTGAACCATTGTTAAAAGTTCCTGCACCGCCGGACGCTCAAAGTTTGTCCCCGTATGACCATTGTCAATAAATTCCAAAATCTCGCTGTTATCCCATTCCGGCAGAGACATAGCTTTTTCATGAAGAATCAGTTTTTGATTTGGTATGCTCAAACTTTCAGTTTTGAAATCTTCCACAGAAAGACGGATATAAAGGGCAATCACATAGTTGCGCACGGTTCCACCGCCTTTCCCTGAAATTCATTTTTGAAACGGAAGGTCACATGAATATTCCGCTCGTGGTCTATCTCAATTCGTTCAATGAGCCGTTCAATCAGTTTTGCAGTCAGTACGTGATCCTGTGCCAGTGTTTTTGCATCCTTTTCCATTGCACGGTATTTGGCAAGCTGGTTGTCCAGAGAGTCCATAGATTTTTCAAATACTTCAATCTCACCAGACAGAGCATTGATAGCATGTTCATAATCCGCTTTCAATTCAAAGTATTCGTCATTTGTCAAAATACCCTGCACAAAATTTTCATATAGGCCACGGATCAGCCGGCGTATTTTTTCAATTTCCTGCCGTTTGGCCGACATCTGAATTTTCAGCTTATCTTTTTCCTGTTTTTGTCTTGCCTCCAACTGAAAGAGTGGCAGCGACATTCCCAGCGCAACTGTCAGCTCTTTTTCAAGAATAGCCGTAACAGTAGAAATCAGTTCTTTCTCTTGTATCATCGCACCTTTGCAGCTATCTTTTTCTACCCGGCTGTTTGTAAGGCAGTGGAACCAGTAAGTGTCGGGTCCTTTCCGGCGCTCGGCGCGTTGCCTGTGAAGGTTTCTGCCACAATCAGCACAGAACACTTTACCTTTGAAAATGTTTGGTGTGTAGGGACGTTTTGGAGTTGCTTTGCTTTCTTCACAGATCTGTTTTCTGTATTCCTGAACTGCATTAAACAATTCATGGCTGATGATCGGTTCATGGGTGCATTTTGCAATAATCAGATTATCTTCTCCAGCCTTGACCTGCTGATGATCTACAATCTTTGTTTTTCCTTGAACCAGATCGCCTGTATAAACTTCGCTTTCTAAGATTTTCATCACTGTACGGGTCTGCCATTTGCCGCTTCCGATCAGTCCCGGACTGGTAATCTCGCCAGTGGTCTTTTTATAATGGCTCGGTGCCGGAATTCCCATCTCATTTAGGTTGCGGACAATCCGGTTCAGTGCCACATGCTCATGTGCCCATTCAAAAATCTGTTTTACCACAGGGGCAGTATTTTCATCAATCAGAAGTTTATGGCAATTATCAGGGTCTTTCCTGTAACCGTAAGGTGCCCGTGCGCCAATATAGTCGCCGTCTTTCATAGCCTGCCGCGCTTGTGCTTTGATTTTTCGTCCAATGTCCAGAGCATAGGCTTCATTGATCATATTTTTCAAAGGCAGCATGATACCGCCATGAAGATTTCCGGAATCCGCTGTGTCAAACTGATCCGTAACAGCAATGAAGCGAACATTATGAGCATGGAAATACTGTTCGATATAATAACCTGTGTCAATAGAATTTCGCCCTAATCGGGAAAGATCCTTAACAATCACACAGTTAATGTGGCCTGCTTCAATATCAGATAGCATTTGCTGAAATCCAGGGCGGTGAAAATTTGTCCCTGTCGCTCCGTTGTCGATATAGGTATCATACACAACGAAGTCCGGTTTATCTGAAAGAAAGTCATTCAGTACCAACTTTTGATTTTCTACTGAGCAGCCCCGCTTTTTGTTATCCTCCACAGAAAGACGGATATACAGAGCCACATGTACATATAAAGATGGTGCCGGCATAGGTGCCGCCGTCTGTTTTCTGCTTTTTCTTGCCATTTAGCCCACCATCCTTTCTTCATTTTTTGTAGCAATCTGTTCCGCCAAAGAGATTGCTTTCTGATATTCATCCTGGTAATTAAATTCAATATGCAGTTCATCTTTACCCATTACCCGTATGCTTCGGATAAGCTGCATGACTACCCGGCGGTCAATATCCTCCATAGTAGAAAATTTCATAAAATGGTTGATCCAACGGTTTCGTTCGCTTCGGTTTTCCAATACATCTGTAAGTTTATCGTTCCATTCAGCGATTGCCTTTTGGAACAGTTCAATATCTGCATTGTATTTTCGCTTATAAGAGAGAAATTCTTCCTTTGTCAGAATTCCACTCACCAGATTTTCATAGAGTTTTGCCTTAAAGCCCTCGGTCTGTGCCACACGCTTTTCATTTACTCTGATCTGTGCGGCATATTCCTGCGCCAATTCCCGGTTGATCCGTTCCTGACTGATACTGGACAGCAGGGCATCCAGAGAAGCAACATTTTCAATATGTCCTTTCAAACTGTCCTGCACACATTCAATCAGATCCGACTCTTTCAGCATGACCGACGATGTGCAGCCATTCCTTTTGCCGGTCGGGCAGTAATAATAGTGATACTCTTTATCTTTATAGCGGTTCGTCTTGCGGGTCATACGGCAGCCACAGCAGCCGCAGATCAAAATACCGGAAAACAGGTAAACCTTATCCGATTTGGGAGAAGTCCTTGTGTCAATCCTGCGGAGCCGTTGCACCAGATCAAAATCGTGCTTTTGTATGATCGCTTCATGGGTTCCCTCCACACGAATCCATTCCGAAGAAGGTTTGTCCTCACGCTCTTTTAATTTGAAATGGGGCGTTGTCTGTTTGCCCTGGACCAGTGTTCCGGTGTAAGTTTCATCCTGCAAAATGCGGATGATTGTAGTTGCAGACCATTTGCAATCCTTTCGGTCTGTATAGCCACCTTTTGCATGAGGCATTCCATGATTGCGCTTATACGCCAAAGGCGAAAGAATTCCTAATCGGTTCAGTTCATCCGCTATATGGGAAGCGCTGAATCCCTCCAGCCGTTTTCTGAAAATATCCCGCACAACATTAGCAGCATATTCGTCTACTTCCAGGCTCTTGTGTTTATCGCCGACTTTCACATAACCATAGATGGTAAAAGCACCTACAAAATCCCCGCTGCGCCGTTTTACTTCCAGGGCGCTCCGTGTCTTAACGGAAATATCCCGACAGTAAGCCTCATTCATAATGTTTTTGACAGAAACTGTGAGATCATCGGCAGCGTCATTTTCCGTATCTACATTATCGTTAATTGCGATAAAACGCACTCCATAGGCTGGAAATACCCTGCGCATATAACGGCCTGTTTCTATGTACTCACGACCTAAGCGGGAGAGGTCTTTGACAATCACGCAGTTAGCTTCGCCTTGTTCGATCATCCGCATCATTTCCTGAAATGCTGGGCGATCAAACAAAACACCACTATAACCATCGTCAATTTTTTCTGCCACAACCTCAATTTCCGGGTGTCGGGCTATGTAGTCATCGATCAGGCGCCGCTGGTTAGCAACGCTGTCACTTTCTACTGTTTTATCATCCGTGTAAGAAAGACGGATGTACTTAATCGCTTTGTAAACCTGCATAAAAAAACACTCCTTTCGTTGCACAGAAAAATCCCCGCAATTCAAGAAGTGTGGTTAGTCCATATTCAATTCCTTTTCCGATTCTTATTCTACCATGCTTTTACGGAAAAGTCAGCCCCTTTCTTAAAATTGCGCCTATCGTAAAATACCCTTGATACATTCTTCCAGGGTAGCACCTTCAGCAGAAAAGCTGGCCTGTACAGTAAAACGGCCACACTTAAAATGGTATGGATTTTTTATCTGCTGAACAAATTCTGCAATCCGTTCATCACGGGAAAGTTCTTTGTTGACAGAAACATCCCGAATGTCTACCAGCGTACCCACTTCACTGACAATGGTGTTCATTTCCATAGTATCAACTCCCTTCTGAAAACTGTGTTATCAAAACCACATGAATAGGTCGGATCTACGGTTGTTACACACATAAATCCGGCCCATTATATCTGATTTCGATTTTACTGCCGTATTTGCCACGCACCCCGGCAAGTCCTTCTGTTATAAGGACGGGGCTGTTACAGGCTGCGGGTAGCGTCACCGCATCATAGTCCCACATACGCCGCCGCTTTGCCAGAGCAAGCAAACGCCGCAGGAGCTCTCCCCAAGTCTTTAGGAAGCCGTGAAGAAGTACCATTATGATCTGTGTCGTTATCGCGTCTGGCTTGCCATAGCCGGTTTCGTAGGTTGCGTTTATCGCTCGGACAGCCTGGATTCATCACCTCCTTAGGCCGCCTGTCACCGCGCCGCCCCATCTGCCGCTCGGAACACAGAATGAAGTACCTGTAACAGCGTATATTCGGTTGTCAAGGAACAAGCAAGGGGCATGGCAGACAAATTGATATTGCAGTTGGGGTGGGAGGATGTATATGCTTCCTTACCACACCCGTCCAGCTTGTCCCGCCGAATATGTCCCTCTACTATTCAGTACATTTTTAGGGGCAAAGTTGCCGTCTGTTATAAAATTTCTTTGAAATATTTTTCCAGACTACGCAATCCGGCTTCGATAGAACGGGTGATCCGGCTTTTGTGTGTTCCTTCCGCTTTGGCAATATCTGCTTTGCTCATGCCAAGGAAAAAGTGTGCATAGATCCGTTGGCGCTGCTTTACCGGAAGTTTGGAAAGACCTTTATAAATCAACTCCGTCATTTGACGCTGTTCCCAAATTTCTGCCGGGTTAAGAGGTTTTTGCAATATCTCACGCTCAATACCTTCGTCTCGATCCAGAGAGTAAAATGCTTTATAACGGTATGTACGAATCCGATAGGCTTCCTCCAGCAACATGTATTCCCGAAGCAACAAAGCAACTTCATCCGGCACCTCAACGATCATGTCCTGTGTATAATACGGGTAATAATCCCGAAGATTGATTTTCTTCATAGTAATTTCCTCCAATTTCGATGTTTGAGTTGATGGCAAAAATCGAAATCAGAGGGTGGGCTGCGGCAGCGATAAGGTCTAAGTCTCTTTCTGATTAAAAAAAGGGTACAAAAAAGCGCGCCCGTACAAAGAACAGGCGCGCCAAAGCAACAGTATGAAATTTTTCCGGGAGGTTGACAGCGAAAATGCTCAAATTTTGTCGAAACCAAAAACGCCGCAATCCATACGAGCTGGACTACGACGTATAGGTGACTGAATGTAAAGCAGTTTATCTGCGGATCTGTGTTGCATAGACGCATAGGCATTTCCTCCCATCAAGGAGGAGCCTGAATCGGCTGCTTGATACCTCCTTGGGAGAAAATTATATCGATTATGTTTCCTGTATCAGTCCGCAGACATTCGCTTTTTACTCTTTATATTCACAATTTTCTACATATTCTGCTCTTAGAATATATGCTGCAAAAAGCAAGCCCACAAGGAGAAGATGACACCTTGTGGGCTCATGTTATAGATGTTCAAATTTATAGCCGATTCCGGAGACGCTCTCAATATAGTTTGGAAGATCCGGTTCAAAGCGCAATTTCTTACGCAGCTTACTTATATGATTATGAATCGCTTTTCTCGAATAGAAATCACAATCCTCTTTCCAAACCAAATCGGTAATCAGTTCGTAAGTAAAAACACGTTTGGGATTGGCAATGAGCAATGCCAGTATATCAAACTCCTTACTTGTCAGGTTGATAATCCGTTCGCGAACCTTGACAGTACGATGTTCCAGACATAGATAAATTTCGCCTTCTTGTATTTCTGTAAGAGGATTCTTCTCTGCTGCGGAGAAAGTGTGACAGGAATTGAATACCGTTCCATGACAGACTCCTTGTTCCAAAATATATTGCATTAGAGCATTCTTTTGTTCCTCGTTAAGAAGCAGAAATAGCTTTTCGCCAATCTGATTGCCGGATTCTTCTATATTAAAAACAGCTAATGTCCCATCACATCACCATCCTTTTTTCCTCTTAACAACAATCAATGTAGCTAGAGTTTTCTTTTTATCTGCGAAAACAATCACAAAGCTCAAAACCATTTGTAACGATTTTTATTGCAGAAGTTTTTCATAGGTGAACCGTCCCATAGATTTTTGCAATAAGAACCAGGCAAGTATTGCACATATCACACCGAGTCCGAGAAGAATCCAGACATTCATTAAAAAGACTCCTGTAAATTGTCCCGCTATGGGCAGAATCACCGGAAGAATCAGAAAAACGGCAGCCTGCTGAGATTCCTCTACGCTCTGCGCTTTGGCAGATCCCCGGACAATCAGTGTAATGGCAATTAGTGAGATTGCAGGTGAAAGCAATAGTATAACAACCAACCAGCTTACGCTTGGAATCAGCAGCCTACCTGCCAAGAAAAATAATTCTGTTTCTATAACCAGAAACATAGCCGCAAATGAGATTACAGAGACAAGCATACTTAAAAGGAAAGAAGCCCATACTTTTGCTTGAAAAATCTGTTTGAGAGTAAGTGGACAATAGAGCAATGTTTCAAGCGTATGCCGTTCCTTTTCTCCTACAAATGCACTGGCTGCCATGATAGAAGCAGTCATTATAGGAATTATCAGGAAAAAAATCGGAAGTATATAATTTAAGATCATGCCAGAAAGCGTAAGCTCCAGGCTTTCCATCCGGGCAGTTTCAGGAAGCAGTGACAGTAACTTTGTAATATCCGGATCATCCGGTACAAAATGAATGGTAATGACAAAAATAGACGGCAATACAATAGTCAGCACTAAAGGAACAATAAAAAGAGCAGGAAATAGTCTACGGTTACTTGCAATAATGCGAAAATCTTTTTTGATAATTGCATACATAGCAGCTTTCATATCATCAATCCTCCTTCCTGCCGGCAGTCAGGATAAAATAAATATCTTCCAGAGTGGGTTCTATAAGATTTACAGAATAGATATCCTCACCGGCTTCTACAATCTTTCGTACCAAATAAGGGATTTCTTTTTTATCTTGTATTTGGGTTTCAAACTCATTGATTCCGCATTTAACAAAGTTTAGCTTGTCAGGAACCGCTGACGCACAGATACGAAGCGATTTTGAAGTAAATACCCGAGCGCGTAATTCATCTATTGTACCCGAGGCCAAAAGAATCCCCTGATCAATCAGTCCGTAGCGTGTGCAGATTTCCTGTGCATACCGAAGCTGATGGGTACAGAGAAAAACAGTAATTCCCTCTTTGCAAGCCAGATTGTGTATCATTTGATTGACATTCTGCGCACTTTCCGGATCCAAGCCAGAAGTTGGTTCGTCAAGAAACAGAACTTTCGGGTGGTGTAACAGTGCCCTTGCCAGAGATAACCTCTGTCTCATACCGGTAGAATAGGTCGCCAGTTTTTGGTCTTTCGCTTCTGTCAACTCTAATTCCTTGAGTAGTGACTCAGCACGCCATTTTCCTTTTTGTTCCATGCCAAAAGCCGCAGCATAAAACATCAGATTTTCAATACCAGTCAGATTGTCATACATCTGTGCGTGTTCAGTCACAATCCCTGCAAGGAGATGCACTTTTTCTGGCTGAATATTAGGATTGACACCCATAATTTCACATGATCCTCCAGACGGGCTCAGGACTCCGGTAAGCAATTTTACGGTTGTCGTCTTTCCGGCACCATTTGGACCGAGAAAACCAAATACCTCTCCGGTACTTAGTGTCAACGAGAGTTGTTTTAATGCTTCTTTTCCACTAGGGTATGTTTTGGATAGTTTTTGTATAGTAACAGTTTCCATTTATTTTTCCTCCTCGCTTGCCTTCAGTCTATTAACCATCATCTGAAATCGTGAATCTTTAGCCAATGGCAGAAAGACAGGATTTTCATTAAGAGCTTGTGTCATACTATGACGGATCAGAGTTTCATCTCTTGGCGGAAAGGATCGTAACACAAGTTCGCTGTCCAACCATTCATCTAGAAGAACAAAAAAATTGTCCCCATGCAAATGCAATGGATAAATATTACTGACTGCCAGTTCCGTATATTGTGAAAGGATGTCCAACGCCTGTTCGGCATTATTAAGCTTCATCCAGTCTTGAGCGATAGTAATATAAATTCCCAAAAGAATACCGGGGTGTAGCATTTTCATTTGAAAAACATCTGCTATTTTATAAAATCGCTGACAGGTTTCTGCAAATTGCTCCGCATCATTCAGACATAAATTCAAATAGGACGGGAACAAATTAAAAAGAGTCATAATCTCCTTGTATATTCCGACCTGAAGAATTTTTTTTGCCTCTTGATCGTTACCTATTGCCCGATAGGCGGAAGCCAGAAGAGGCTCAGGAGAACCAGATTGCATATTAACTGGTTCCAAAATATCAATTACTTCAGACGGGCGTTGGAGTTGAAGCAAACAAAACGCTTCCATTAGCAGTGCTTCTTTTTGCAGATTCGTCTCGTCCGCTTCAGTTCTTACACGATGAAACCACTCCAAGGCTTTTTCTATAATTTGTTCCACTTGTTCAGGACAGGAAGCCTGTGAAGTGTGATTGATTAAAAGTGTGCCCAATTCAAATAATAAAGGATAGCAAGCGTAAAATTTTTTTGCTATTTTAAGACATTCAGCCAGGACTTCCTCAAAGGACAACATAGAAAAATCTTTAGAAAGACGGATATACAGTTTTTTAATATCCTCTTGTTCCATTTGCGGTTGATATCCTATCAACTCGTCAATGCTTATATCAAAGTAAGATGCTAGTTGTGGCAATAGCAAAATATCTGGTAATGAAGATCACGTTTCCCATTTTGAAACAGCCCCTTTAGAAACGCCCAAATGGGTAGCCAGTTCGTCTTGTGTAATACCTCTTTTATGACGATTTTTAATTAGGACACGGCCAATATTTATCTCTTTCATAATTACTCACCTCATATATCATTATTATAATGAAGGAAAAGAGCAAATACAATGGAGATGTGTTTCACTTTTTTCAAAAAAGTCAACTATCAGGAAACACTCAAGGCGCGCAGTACGAAAAAATACGTATTTGTGGGTTCATGTTATAGTTGTTCAAATTTATAGCCGATCCCGGCGACACTCTCAATATAGTTTGGAAGATCCGGTTCAAAGCGCAATTTCTTACGCAGCTTACTTATATGATTATGAATCGCTTTTCTCGAATAGAAATCACAATCCTCTTTCCAAACCAAATCGGTAATCAGTTCGTAAGTAAAAACACGTTTGGGATTGGCAATGAGCAATGCCAGTATATCAAACTCCTTACTTGTCAGGTTGATAATCCGTTCGCGAACCTTGACAGTACGATGTTCCAGACATAGATAAATTTCGCCTTCTTGTATTTCTGTAAGAGGATTCTTCTCTGCTGCGGAGAAAGTGTGACAGGAATTGAATACCGTTCCATGACAGACTCCTTGTTCCAAAATATATTGCATTAGAGCATTCTTTTGTTCCTCGTTAAGAAGCAGAAATAACTTTTCTCCAATCTGCTTGCCGGATTCTTCTATATCAAAAACAGCTAATGTCCCATCACATCATCACCTCCGTATTTTAATAAATTTATTGATTAGAGTTCAATTCTTGCTTTCGATGGCTTATCTTCCCAATAGGTAACTTTAATCGTTGTTCCCTTGTCAGGAACGTTGTTTCCTGCACCAATCCATTTTCGGCAGATGTAATCTTTACCGTCTATCGTATATTTGACCTTGATAATATGCGGAAAGGCTGCGCCATCCATCGCATGAACGCGGGCAGGTTTACGATTCACTTTTAACCACCATTGTTTTATAACTGAAATTACAGTTCCCATTGTTTCTTTTTCCATAAGTTATACCTCCAATGATATTTTTGATTGATGATACCTATTTTCTATTCAGCCTTTTCTTTGTTTGTAGTAAAAGCGGAACGCTGCTGCGCCGGTGGCCGCCAACTGTACCAGAATCAGCACAGCAAACAGACCGAAGCTCTCATAGTAGAACAGTTCATCCCAAAAATATAGTCTGTTCAAATGATGCCATTTATTGTATTCTAAATTTGTAGGTAAGCTGAACGGGTAACTTACCAAGGGATAGCGGCAACAGATGTCTATCTAACCATACTACCATTGAGATCGAAAAGTATGAATTGAAGAGTACAATAATAGGGTTGATTGAGGATCAACTTTTATTTTTTGTACCTTCATGTTAGAAGCCGTTGTGGACTATTACCTAAAAATAATAGATATAACACAAAGAGAATTATTCAATCTGTCCAAGCATAACAGGAAGGAAAAGATTGAAATTCCATAGGTAGTGGCTTCGTTGACGCGACTAAGTTCAATACGGAAAAATCGGTCTGCAGGTGTGTCAAACAGAAGACACTATTTTTTTATATCTGAGACCGATTGTTTCCGATACAATTTATGGAACATTCAGCACATCATGGACAAACCAAGTCTGAGCCGTGACCATAATGGCAAATGTGCAAATAGCAAAGAGAAGTACTTCAGCCACAGCATTGACACGGCTGGATTGAAGTTGCTTTTTCAGATTGGCAGGCAAGATTCTTGACAGCAGACAATAAACTAAAAATCCAATACAGGCTCCAGCGGTATTTGTCATCAAGTCATTGATGTCGGAAGAACCCCAGCCAAACATCTGGACAATTTCAACAGCCAAAGAAAACAGAAAGCCAGTCAATGCAACCGTCTTCATGTGATGATATTTCTTGTACAGCAGCGGCAGGAAAAATCCCAACGGGACAAACAGAATAATATTCAGAATGGTATCAATTGGCCCAGTTATCATACCGATAAATGGAGTCCAAGAAATGTTCGGGCGAAAGGTCATTGTGCTTGTAAAGCCGATGCCTGTGACGGTCAAAAGTCCGAATAAATAATAACCAAAAACAAACACTGCAGCGGTATGGAGAAAACTTTGTGTTCTCCCCAATTTTTTGAGCCACAAGAAATACAGTACGAAGACTGGAACCATAAACACATACCCACTAATTGAGCGGATGAGAATATCAGAAATTGGTATCATTATTATCTCCTTGTCAAATTCAAATTTATTGCCCATTCCAGCATTGAGCATTTTCTCATAAAGCAAACAGAATACTGTCATTAGTAACGACGGTATTCCCATAATGCTAATCGTAAGTCTAATTGTTCAATGTCGATTAGACATTCACTTTTACATTTTGGACAAAAGAGAGGAAAATTTTTAAGTACGGTATCTTCCCGAATTTTGTCGCGTGTTTTATTCCCGCAGACTGGGCAGCGGATGAACTCTGTTTTCTCCATATTGTTCACTCCGAATTGCGATCATTCTTTTTCTTATCCCGATATTTCCGTATGAGTTTATTACGGATAGGAACGCCAACACCAA
>OHPH01000702.1_pt1 | contig 16469 bp, 15 predicted proteins | sample 1577681 | NCBI WGS metagenome assembly OHPH01 (sample SAMEA3879603, study PRJEB24766) | human gut metagenome | biome: human-associated habitat; feature: feces | place: USA | collected 1985/1987 | reverse complement strand
CTCCCCTGCGGGACGACATGCCGTGCTTCGGATTTCGGGGGCGCCGATGCGGTTTCCTGTTCCGGCCTCACGGCGTCCATAACGAACACGGTATCCGGAACAGATGCATCTGAAATGATTTTCAATGCAGCCGCCCTATGTATAAAAAGTGCTGTCTGATAGCCGATTGCAAGAAATACCAGCGCAATGGCTCCAGTTACGAATGATGGAGAAAGGATCCGCCCCTTCCCCGGTTTTTCTTCAGGCATTATTTTTCAATGCCACCTGCCACGGGTTTGACCAATGTCAGTCCTCGGCGCTTTCCTCCTTGCGCTTACGGACCGGAGCTCCGGCTACGATTATGACAATCTCACCTTTAGGTTCGTGCTCCCTGAACCATTCGGCCACTTCTGCCAATGTTCCCCTGCGGTGTTCCTCATGCACCTTGGAGATTTCTCTGGCCACCGAGCAATCACGGTCTGCGCCGAAATATTCTGCAAACTGCTCCAATGTCTTTACCAGACGATATGGAGATTCGTAAAAAATCATTGTCCTAGTCTCCTGCGCGAGCGTCTTCAGCATTGTCTGGCGTCCTTTCTTCACCGGAAGGAAGCCTTCGAAGCAGAAACGGTCGCATGGCAGGCCGGACGAAACTATCGCCGGGATACATGCGGTAGCTCCCGGAAGTGTCTGGACCTCAATGCCTTCATTGGCGCAAGTCCTGGCCAGCAGAAAGCCCGGGTCCGATATTCCCGGCGTCCCGGCATCGCTTATGAGCGCGACATTCAGGCCCGCCATGATACGGTCCTTGATCGCCGCAGCTGTCTGATGTTCATTGAATTTATGATGGGACTGGAGTTTTCCGTGGATATCATAGTGCTTCAGCAGCACGGAACTGGTCCTGGTGTCCTCAGCCAGAATAAGGTCCGCCTCCTGAAGGACTTTCACGGCACGGAATGTCATGTCTTCCAGATTTCCTACGGGCGTAGGTACTATATATAGCTTTCCTGCTGATTCCATTACCTGATTTTCCTCCTTACCGCCATCATGAATCTATATACGAGTTCCGAGTCCATGTTCCATTCAGGGAAGGTCTCTTCCAGATATGAAACCACCTTGTCAATAGAAGTCTGTGCGTTGATCTTGGAGACCACGTCCTGGAACAGCATCGAGTCTTCACGGAAGAGCAACGAAATGAACATCACCCTGTCATTCAATGAGATGGCGCTTCTGACGTCTTTCACTTCTGGGCCCGGCATGTCAGTCAGCCACGCCCTGGTGCCGGTATGTGATTCACCAATGGTCTTATGCACACGCGAAGAATTGGCATCATTGACAGTCTTGACTGAACGGGCTTTCCCGAGTGCCGGCTCGACCTCACCGAAGCCACCAAACAATGAGCCGCCGTCGTCCCCAGAAAGATCATCACCGGCATTGTCCTGCACGTCAGCCTCCGGCGCATCATCAATCTCCTGAGCCCCAGGCTCTTCCGCAGTTTCACCCGCCGGCACCACCGTTTCCTCCGGCATATCTTCAATGTCTTCGGCAACCGTCTTCACCTCAACCTCTTCCACCGCCGGTTCCACTACCGGAGCCTCGACCGGCACCGCGACGTCAGCGATTTCAGCAATGTCGGGCAAGATGTTCTCCTGTTCAAGGTCAATATGTTCTACGGGATCCGCCTTGTCGTTTTCCAATGCCGCAAGCTTGTCCTCAAGCACGGCCACACGACTTTTGATTTCGGCAATTTCCCGCCTCAGTTTCTCAATTATTTCATTCCTGTCCATGTCCATAGGAATCAATTTTTTATACCGTCTACAAAAGTACGTTTTAATTCCGAGAAACGGAAGAATGGAGAAAACTTGTTGCACATACGCATGAAAAATGTTAAATTCGCAATACATTTCAACCAGTAATTATGTATTCCGAGAATCCCAAAAAGACAGGCTGCATCGAAGTGATCTGCGGCTCAATGTTTTCCGGCAAGACCGAAGAACTTATTAGAAGGCTCAAGCGCGCACAGTTCGCGAACCAGAAGATAGAAATCTACAAACCGGCAGTGGACAAGCGATATTCCGACATGGACGTAGTGTCGCATGACCTCCACAGCATTCCTTGCATCCCTATAACCGACGCGAAGAAAATGCTGGATGCGGCAGAAGATACGCAAGTCATTGGCATAGATGAGGCGCAGTTTTTCGGCGAGGACCTGGTCGAGGTGGCGCAGAAGCTCGCGGACAGCGGAAAGCGCGTCATTGTCGCCGGCCTGGACACGGATTATATGGGCAAGCCTTTCGGGCCGATTCCGGGATTGATGGCGATTGCCGAGGACGTGCAGAAAGTCCATGCGATCTGCGTGAAGTGCGGCAACCTGGCAAATCATTCGCATCGTCTGACAAAGAGCCATAAACTGGTGGTTCTCGGTGAAAAAGATATCTATGAGCCGCTTTGCCGCCAGTGCTATAATGCTGCGATGGCCGAAGAAAAAGCTGAATAAAAGACTTTTATACCTTTATTTGACGAGTTCTGTAGCTTTGTTCCACGACAGGGTCTTATAGAACTCGTCAAGTGCGTTCGTACCGTTGCTCGGAAGGTACATGCTCAGGCCGCAATGCTTGTCTATCGTGAGTGTCAAGAACTTGGGAGTCGCAGCCTTATATACCACACAGCCTTCCAGCGCAGTACGGAATCTGCTCATATCTTGCTGTGACACACCGCTTTGGTAGAGAATGTCCTCCATATCATAGAAATAATGCCTTCTGGCACTGGAGGAAAAATATGTGTGATAGCACGCCTGGACTCTGGAAGGATTGACGTTTGCAATCTGCGTCCTGTATCTGTCAAACAGTTCACGGCTGATGCCTGCAAGGGGTTCAAGACGGGAACAATCAATGATAGATACCGTATATGCCTTGTTGATGCCCGTCAGAGACATATAATGTTCATACGCCACCTCACACATGCCTTTCAAATCCGGAACATTCGGTTTCAACAGATTCTGCGTCAATGTCTTGTAATCGCACAAGCCGTCCGCCATAGTTTCAGTCTGGGCGAATACGACATTATTGCATTTTTCCCTGAGGGCATAAGCTGCTTCCACGCCTCCCATCAGACAGGCATCGAAAACCAGATAGTCCAGTTTCATCGGCAGCGCCGCTGCGAAGTCCTCCAATTCCATGGAGTCGGTGACTTTGGAGCCGCTCATATCTGTGCCGACACTGAACAATGAGACTGAGCCTGACGACGACGGAGATGCGGTGATTTCCGCAGGAAGCCATCCGGTGGCATGGGAAGAGAAAATCATCCCGTAGCTGCTTGAAGGGAACTTGTCCCGGACATAAGTCAGGACGGCTTTCATTGTCCCGGCTGAAGCAGCTGCAGAATCCGCGGGCAAGACCGCAAGCGTGTCCCGGACCAGATTGTCATCTACATCCGTGCTCAAACGGTAAAGATATGAAGGAGACCTCTTGGTGCAAGAATGGTCTATCGGCTGTCTGGAAAACACCAGCAGGACATCAGCCGATTCCATTTTCCGCGGGACATAACCGCTTTCGAGGTCCTGGATATCTTCTTTCAGATAGCTACTGAGATCCATCAGCCCGGCAGAATAAAGAAGAAGGACCTTCCTGCTTCGAGGGGCATCGGTTCTGTTTTTGAATTTCCTGAGGGCATTTTCAGTGTCAAGGCCTTTTTCCGAGCAAGCTGCCAGGAGCATTGCCGCAGCAACAACCGCCGACAGGAGTCTGCCGACTGACATGGCCAATGAGCCCTTACTATATTTCCCGCAAAACATCATACCTCGCAAATATAGTAATTTATTTCTTATTTCATCGGATGATGCTCCAGAATGTTTTTCTGCCAAGTCGTACTGTCAATGTGGGTATAGATCTCGGTGGTCAGGATACTTTCATGTCCCAGCATTTCCTGGACCGCCCTCAAATCCGCCCCGCCTTCTATAAGATGTGTGGCAAACGAATGCCTGAAAGTATGCGGCGAAATTTCTTTCGTGATACCGGCTTCCAGCGCCTGCTTCTTCACCATGTTGAATATGGATATGCGGCTCAGCTGCCCTCCTGACTTGTTCAGGAACAGGATATCGTCAAATTTCGGCAATGCCGGTTCAGGTCGGACTTCCAGATATTTCAGGATGGCGTCGCGCGCCGGTTCGCCCATCGGGACGACCCTTTCCTTGTCCCCTTTTCCCACTATCCTGACGAAACAATCATTGATATAGATGTCGGAGATTCTTATGGACGAGGCCTCGGAAACCCTTAGTCCACAGCCATATAACAATTCCAGTATGGCGCGGTCCCGGCATCCGGTCCACTTGGTGATGTCCACGGAGTCAATTATTGACAAGACCTCATCTATCGACAAGACCGAAGGCAGATACCGTCCTATTTTCGGAGGGTCAATGCCGTCACACGGGTTGTCTGTGATGTCGCCTTCCATCTGGAGCCATCCGAAAAAGGACCGCAGGGAACTCAGTATACGCGCCTGTGTCCGCTTGGAAATGGCATCGTCCGCCGATGTCCTGGTTTCAAGATAAGAGAGTATGTCGTCACGGGTCACCAATCTGGGGTCCGCATCTTGGCCGGATTGGCCGCCCAATGCCGACAGCATCTCCTGAACATCGGAACAATATGATTTATAAGTATTTAAGGACATACTCCGTTCTGCACGGAGATATGTCCTGTAACCTTTGAGATATTCTTTCGTCGAATTGTAGGGCATGCTACAACATGCTGTATTTATGACAGTAGTGAAGCATCTGGCCAAGGAAATCGTCCGGATATTCCACCCTGTAATCCACGATTTGTCCGTCTTTCTCGACAGGGACAATCTCAGGATTCACAAATCCGCCATAAGGCTTCAGGCCCAATGCCGCATAACGGTCCAGCACTTCCTTGTGAAGTTCAGGGTCAATGTCGACCGCATATCGCATGATGAGGTTCTTGCCGGCCTCGTAATCGCCTTCTGACTTGATCCTCTGGATTTCAGCGAGAAGTTCACCGAACAGTCCTCTCAATGCCTCGAAATCATTGACAACGAAATAGGTCTTGCCGTTCTTTCCTTTCTTCTCGATGACATTGTCTTTCTGCCCGTGCTCGTAGCACCACATTGCGATGAGCTGACGGTTCTGCATGTGGGCCTCGGTAATCTGGCGTCCGAGTTCAATGCGGTTCGTCTGGACCATGAGTCCGTTCCTTATATAGTTGGAATACTGGGCTTTATATGCTTCCTTGTCGGAGAGGATGCCGAGTTCCACAAGTTTAGGATCTGCAATGTAATAGAGTCCGAAGAGGTCCGCCCTGGCTTCTTCCAATGCTGATGCGAATTCTCCCATGGCGTTAGGTGAAACACCCGGCAGCAACTGGCCTGATCCATGTCCGAGGCATTCGTGGAGGTCCGTGTGGATTTCATCGTCGTATGCGCCATATTTCTTCTCCATTGCCTTTTCTTCTTCCGAGTATGCGAATTCTTCGAGCACGGATTTCGGCGATTCATTGGCAGCGGCGTCGTATGCGTGGGTGATGTTGGCGATGGTCACGGACTTGGAGCCGTATTCCTTCCTGATCCAGTCGGCATTAGGGAGATTGATTCCGATAGGGGTCGCAGGATAGCAGCCGCCTCCAAGGCACGCGGCATCAATGACTTTGGCGGATATTCCCTTGACGCTCTTCTTCTTGAAGCGATCGTCAATCGGTGCGTGGTCTTCGAACCATTGGGCATTGGCACTCAGAAGTTCAGTACGCGCCGACGCCGCTGAGTCTTTCATGTTTACGACTGATTCCCAATACGCCTTGCGTCCGAGAGGGTCATTGTAGTCCTCCACGAATCCGTTCGTAAAGTCCACTACGCCGAGCGTGTCCTTTACCCATGTAATATTATATTTGTCCCAGAGTTTGAGGTCGCCGGTCCCGTAATATTCCTGAAGTTCGCTGATTTCCTTCTTCTGGACATCATTTTCGGCTACGGCTTTCGCCTTTTCCAATTCCTCGCAGATCTTTTCGAGTGCCGGGCCATATATTCCGCCGACTTTCCAGGCTTCTTCACGAATCACGCCGTCCGGGCCCTTTACGACCTTGGTATTCAATCCATAAGAGATCGGTTCAGGGTCTTTTTCGTCTACTATTCCGGCATAATATTTTTCCACTTCGTCTCGTGTGACGCCTTCATAGAAGTTTACAGATGAGAGCGCCACGATGTCACCGTCCTTGGATGAGGAGCGTCTCTGCGCATAAAGGTCAGGGGAATAGATGACCGGAAGTATCTTTCCGCATTTTTCGCCGTCACCGCATGCTTCCATGAGTGACCGGAAGTATTCCTGGCAGCATTCCGGGAAGAATTTGTCTTCTGCATAGTGATGATGGATGCCGCTGCTGAAGAATACTCTCTTGGCATATACCATGAATTGGTTGAATTCTTCGGCGGTGCGGTCGCCTTTGTAGTTCTCGATAATATTCTGGAGGACTTTCCTGACTGCAAGGTTGTCTTTGCAGTTCTGGTCCCAATATATATCCCAGCCATACTTTGCAGCCTCGCTGAGATGATATACATATTCTTTTTGTTTCAGGCTGAGCTTGTCCCATCCCGGAATCTGATAACGCATAATCTTGACGTCAGCAAATTCATCGATAAGGTACTTGAATTCAGCAGTTTTCCCGCCCTCTCCGCAAGATGATACGGCCGCAGCGGAAGCCAATGTCAGAAGCATTTTCGTAACGTTGTTCATATTGTTTGATATTATTCAAGTTCCGCAAGTTGCCAATCTGTGAGGTTCCGCGCAAATTTGACGCCTGTCACTAATCCGAGGATTGAAGTCCACGCACTTTTATCACGTTACCACCCTTCGTGGAAGGGACTTGCCGTCACCGTGCCGGGCTTCAACATCGGTGTTCCGCTTGTGAGAAACTTGAGTTGTGTATTACATCTGACAAATATAACCTTTTTTATCAAACAACGTGGTTTTTGTCGATAAATCCATGCGTTTTTCGATGATTGCTAAATTTGGTTCCAGATAAACGTTTTAAGCGGAACCAAACGTATCCGCAGAGGCGTTTTGTTCCGCGAAAACGTTTTAGATGGAACAAAAACTCTATTCATGAATTACAAACTAATTCACAATTTCCGGTAGTGATGTAGTGGCAATAAAAAATACGGACGCTGATTTTTCAACACCCGTATTCTAGTAAAACAAACCTTCAACTTATCGAACCAATTCACCAATGACTTCGCCCGAGTTATAGACTTCTCCTATGAGATATCCGCGCTGTGATGATTGGAAAACATATAAAAAACCGAGGGGTAAAGCAGAAATCAGCCTTACGGCATCCGGTATTCAGCTATTCCATGGGAGACACCCTAATATCCCCTATAGTGGCTTCTTACCTTCTCTATCTTGCCGTTACGTACACGCTTATACGCACGTACCTTGACAAGTCTGATAATCTCCACTTCAATGGTGACTATCGCAAGAAACTTAATTGTTCGCATTATTATTTAGGTATATTTATGTATGACTGAACGAACAATATCCTCTACGCAAAGTACCCCCTCGGTAAGCCTAAAAAAACAGACACCCCTTTTAGGGAAAGGATGCCTGCTCTTATTTGTCATACACTACCTAAATAATGCACTACAAAGATACAACTCTTTTCATGAATTACAAACTAATTCACAATTTCCGGTAGTTTTGTAGCGACAATAAGAAAACACAGACGCTGATTTCTCGGCATCCGTGTTCTAGTAGCGGGGGAAGGACTCGAACCTCCGGCCTCCGGGTTATGAGCCCGACGAGCTACCAACTGCTCTACCCCGCGATGTTATTGGACTACAAAGGTAAGCATTATTTTTGGTTTTGCAAACTTTTGCGAAACTTTTTTTTACTTTTTCCCTGTGACGACCATGAAGGTAACGACGATGAGAGTTATGATTACGGCTGCTATGATATTGAATGTCAGGGACTCACCGAAGAAAATGGTTCCTACGGTGATTAATTTCCGGACAGGACGATACATTAGGTGTGGAGTGTAAATCGTTGGCTATTAGATAGTACGCTATTTTCAGAGTTGTTGTTTTGCTAACTCTGAAAATAGCTAATTTGTTATGAGACAAAGACTTATGCACCGCGACACCGTTAGCTTTCACACGCCCCGGCGGAGGTGAAGCCTCTGGAGGTTCGCTTCGCTCATCCCGTCAGGCTGCCGCCTGACACCCATTCACAAGGTCATGGGCGACCATGCCTCCGTCGCCCCCACCACCGCCCGGGCTCTGATTAAACGGGGATATTGGCGGCGGGATGCGGCCACACTGCTATTCTGGAAGCATTGATTTTCAATGAATTATAAAACGGAGCGTGGAAACGGAGGCTTTTTCTGGCCACGTTTCCACGCTCTTGTGAAAATGGTATTTGATTATCAATAAGTTACGGAATGTGGCGTGGCCGCGTCCCGCCATCTCAACAGGAAATACGGTGAACAGCCGAGTACGGAGGCGAGATTCAGCACCGCGGCAGATTCCGCCTTGGAAATGTCCTGCTTGTTTTGTTCGTAGGCGCGGATCATCCTCAATGATACACCGGACCGTTCCGCGAGTTCCTGCTGAGTAAATCCGGCGGACTTGCGCTGGCGTTTCAGCGGGGGAACATCCGTTTCGGAATTTGACATGATTTTCAATGCTGAAACCACGAACTTGCTTATGTCTGCCTCATGAAATGTAGGGTACATATCCACAACTCTATGAACATCAATGCCTTTTGCATTCAGGGATTCAAATGGGAGATTGGTGTACCATTGAAGATATGCCAGCACCCAGCCTGTCCAGAAAATGGCAGAACGGTCATCAAGCACATAGTCATAGTCCCTGGCATGACCGCCTGTGCTTTCAATAATCTTTCTCCCCAATTCAATGCCGGACAAACCGGAAACGTATTTCGGATTGCCTTTCTCGAATTGGCGTATCACATTTCCGGCAAGCATCCTGTCATAAAACTCATCGATGCCGCCGGCACATGCAATGGAGCCATAATCCAGAGCCACTGCCAGATTCAGCATTGCATCTTCCAAATAAGTTTTATCGTAAGCGCGGATCATCATTCTTCCAATTATTTCTTACAATGTCAATAACATATGTGCCGTCCAACACTGTTTTCTCCCTTTCGCGTCTGAAAGTGTCACGTGCAGTCCTGTCACGTGCAGCTTTTTTGGGGTAATAGGTCTGATTGTCTGCAAGGACAGCACGGGAATACTCTAGTTGTTCAAAGGCATTCCGGCTTTTAAGGACCACTTGCTCTCCCAGTTTCCCCAATTTCATGGCTTTCCCCAGCTGCTCCAGTGAAATCGTGTTGTTCAAGAAAGCAGATGCGAATGAGAAGTAGGAATCATCGGCTCTATAGCCGCGTATCACATCGGCTTCCTTGTAGTCGGGAAGAAATTCCGAAATGATGTATTCTTTTGCAGCCGACGGAAGTCCTCGTTCTATTACAAATGTCCTGTTTTCCAACAGAATCGCAAGCCAGTTAAGTATATGATACTCAGCTCCCGACAAGTTCAAGACGCTCAATCCGTCCATTTCCAGTTCATACTCATTGGCGAAGCCGTCCCGATTTTCAGCGCAGGCCCATTCCTTGGCCAGTTCAATATGTTCAGTGCAATAAAATCCCAAACCGTAATCATTCTTCGCATTTCCAAGTCCGAATTCCGGTTTTTCTATGATATTGGCAGAGCCATGATACAATTTCAATTTCATAAAACTCACGTTATAACGTCACTTTTTCGCAAAGATAATGGTTTATCGGCAAAATGTCAATAGTTCTAGCCAGCGGCGGGACGCAGCCACGTCCTGCCAGTTCCATGTGGTCATCCACAAAATATCTGTTGGTAGAGAGTCACAGATTTTCACCTTTTCAAGATTAAGGGACACCACAAGAATACACCTTTTCAAGGTTAATTGAAAGAAATCGGGAAAATATTTAGGTTTCTATGATTTTTCATACGTCCGGTCGGTGGTGGCACGACAATTATTTTATTAGCATAATTTCATTAAAATAATTATATTTGCATAAAACACGTGGATATGGAGACGAATCCCTTTATTTTGACAAGCCGGATTCCTGAGCAGTATTTCTGCGACAGGGTTGCCGAAACGGAAAATATTCTCAAATGCATTGACAATCAGGAGAACATTGTGCTTACGGCAAGACGGCGCATCGGCAAGACCGGACTGATCAATCATTGCTTCGACGTGGAGCGCATAAGTCAGAACTACTATGAAATTTCCATTGATATTCTGCATACGGCATCGCTCAAGGAATTTGTCCAGGAGCTTGGCAATGTCAGTTTTCGTGCCGTTGCCAGTCGGAGCGAAAGAATGATGAAATCGTTTGCTGCCGCATTGAGGTCTTTGTCGGCGAGTTTCGGGTATGATCCCGTGTTGGCGTCGCCGACATTTGACATTAAGCTTGGAGATATCGAGCGACCTCAATACACGCTTGATGAAATTTTCCAGTTCCTTGAAAATGCCGACAAACCGTGTATTGTTGCCATTGATGAGTTCCAGCAGATAATCAAGTATCCAGAAAAGAACGTGGAGGAGCTTCTGCGTGGAAAAATTCAGAAATTGACCAATACGCATTTCATATTCGCTGGTTCAGAAAGAAGAATAATGTCCGAAATGTTCTTTTCCGAGAAACGTCCGTTTTATCTTAGCGCCACATCTGTTGCACTTGATCCGATAGATAGGGATGTCTATCGGGAATTCGCAGGACTACAGTTCCGCAATGGTGGAAAGCAGTTATCTCCAGATGCGTTTTCATACGTATATGATAAGTTTGAAGGTGTCACAATGCATATCCACAGGGTTCTGCACGATGCCTATGCCTATACTGGGCACGGAGGATGTATCTCCGTTACCGATATCATGTCCATCTGCAAGTCCTACATTCACGAGTACGGGTCGCGTCTGCGTGAATTGATGTCAAATGTTTCGGAACAGCAAAAGGAAGTGCTTTATGCGATTGTAGAGGAAAAGGAGGCCACATCCATAACATCATCGGCATTTATAAAGCGTCACAGGCTCAAGTCCGCCAGTTCGATACAATCAGCCATGAAATATCTTTTGTCTGAGGACCTTGTGACCAAGACAGGAAACGTATATACCATCTCAGATCCTATGCTGCGCATCTGGATAGAGTCGGAGAAAATATGTTAGCGGGGCCACTGGCGGGACACGGCCACGCTTGATTTTTGGAAGCGCTGATTTTCAATGAGTTATAAAACGGAGCGTGGAAACGCAGACTTTTTTTGGCTGTGTTTCCACGCTCTTGTGAAAATAGTATTTGATTATCAATAAGTTACGGAATGTGGCGTGGCCGCATCCCGCCTGGGCGGTGGAAAATGGCATGTGAACTGCTAAAGATTATCTTCCGCAGTAAATCATTGAAAAGAGGTGATTCAGAGGGGCGTGGTCGCCGGAGGAGAGGAGGGTGACGGCGTGGGCGGGATTGCCGGAGCGGGAGGGATTGTCTGAGCGGGAGTGACTGTCTGAGCTGGCGCAGGCAGGGGCGGGGTCACCAGAGCCGTCGGGGGCGGGATTGAGGGCGCGGGTGCGGGCTGTTGCGGAGTTTGGAAGAGGCTTGGAAGACTGCGGGAGCGCTTCTTCGGCCTTTTCCGGTGAGAGAAGATGCTCTTCGGACATGACGTGGACCAGCTGACGGGCAACGGCGGGAGCGGGGTCAATGAAACGGATGCCCGGCCCTGCAACTTGCTGAAGGACAGGGAGGAGGAACGGGTAATGGGTACAGCCTAGGACAATGATGTCGGCACCTGCCTGGAGCAATGGACTCAGGCTGTCCCGGACGGTGGATTCGGCTTCTTTTCCGGAAAGGCATCCGGACTCTACCAGTTCTACAAAGCCCCGGCCTACATGCTCCACTACACGGACATTGTCATCGACACTGCCCTTGGTATTCAGATATTTGGAGCCTTTCAACGTGCCGGCTGTGGCAAGGACGCCGATGGTGCCGGATTTCGTTCCTAGGGCAGCAGGCTTCACGGCCGGCTCCATGCCGATGAACCGGATATGGTCATGACGGCCTCCCGTCAAAGCCAGCACACGTTCACGAACCGCATCGGAAGCCGCATCAGAGTAATCAGAACGAAGTTTGGAAATAGCGGCCGCCGTGGCGGTATTGCACGCAACCACGATGATGTCGGCACCGCGACGGAGCAATTCTTCAGTTATTGCACACGCCCTGACCTGGATGAACTCCGGAGACTTCTCGCCGTAGGGACAATACGCATTGTCCGAATAATAAATATACTTTTCATCAGGAAGAAGACGGGTTATCTCCTTCAGGACTGACAACCCGCCTTCTCCAGAATCAAAAATTCCGATACAAGACATTGACTAATAGCCGTTATAGTCGCGTGCCAACTGGCCGTACATCTGGCCGAGCACCTCAAGATAAGGAGAACCGCTTACAAGCGTGAGACGATATACGGTATCATCCACCCTGTAGTACTGGACGCCGCCGAGAGTGATTATGTCATAATCCTCAGGAAGGTTCTGGACCAATGCCCCTGCAGGAGGAACGATAACCTGGTATTGTCCTCCGGCATTGACGATATAGAAAACGCCGTCCTGAATATAGCTAATGGGAGTGCTGTACGATCCGGACTGAATGTTGACCTGGGCGATGATCCTGTTCTGCTGGTCGATGTAGCGGTTGTTCGCGTCGATCGCGCCGAAAGTGCGGTAGACATTGGAATAATACGCGAAATTCACGGTCGCGAACGAGATGTCCACCACTGAACGGGCGATGGTCACTCCGAAAGGTGGACGGCAAACGATATAGTGGCCTCTGTAAGGTCTGTAATATACGTCATTGCAAATGTAATAGTCAATGCCGAAGTATCTTACGACCTTGTATCTAGGAGGCAGGACCTCAACCCTGAAGCCGAAGCAGTGAGGGTGATGATGATCATAGAAATGACTAGGACGGTCATAGTGCATGAAATCACGGTCACGCGGCGGGATTCTGTGGACATTATGGTCTTCAATCCTGAAATCCATGGAGTTGTCCATCCTGGAACCGCCTCTGTTGTTGCCAGGCTGGCGCATGTTTCCGGAAACGGAGCTGAGTCCGGTCCTGGTCACGTTCGAATTTCTCCTTACCACGCTGCTGCTCTGTGAAGAAGGATTGTTGCGGACACTGTTGTCCACACCATCCACTCGCAGTGTACCGGTTTCCCTGTTGGAGGAAGAAGAATTGTTCTGGCGCACTGCCCCGCCGTTGTTGTTCTGACGGACAGAAGAGCTGCTGCCGGATGTGGCGGTGCTGCCGGAAGATCTGCGTACGGAAGACGATGAGCCGCTCTGGCGATTCTGGGTAGAACTGCCGTTCTGACGCACCTGGGAGCTGGTTCCACTCTGGCGGACCTGAGAAGATGATCCATTCTGGCGAACCTGTGAAGAAGAACCGTTCTGACGGACCTGTGAAGAGGTGCCGCTCTGGCGGACCTGACCGCTGGAAGATCTCGTGCCGGACTGTGTAGAAGACGAGGTTCCGGAAGATCTGCGGACTGTCGTGCCCGATGTATTCTGACGGGTCTGCGAGGTACTGCCGCTCTGACGGGTCTGCGACGAAGTACTGCGCGACTGTGTAGATGAACTGCGTGTCTGGGATGTACTCCTGGTCTGTGACGAAGTACTGCGCGACTGGGTGGACGTACTGCGGTTCTGTGTAGACGCGCTTCGTGACTGTGTCGACGAGCCGCCTGAAGTAGTGCGGTTCTGCGTCGTAGTGGTAGTCCTGCGCACCTGTGCATCCGCATTGTCATAAGGAATAGTCAGCATCGAAAACGCTGCCAGCGAAGCCAATGCAAGATTTAGAATCTCTTTCATAACAGTGTCATTTATAAAGGTGATATTTGATGGAAAGCGTCCGGAAATCCTCCACATCCTTGTTCCAATAATCCACAATATCCGAGACCTCCAACCTCTTTGAAAACGTTTTTCTTACATAATCCGTACCACAGATTTTATCGAACATCGACGTCCTGCCCGCTGCCATCTTGAACGGATCCCTGCCAGGATAAAGCCGATGCAATGCCTGCATGACATAAAACTGTGTCAGCGATATGCATGCGGCGGAATAATCCGTAAAGAAATACTGCACGCCATGTATCAGTTTCCCCTGGCTGCTCCCCGCAATAGGCTTGTAATGGATGGTCCTGAACGCCGTCCCCGGAAGGCGATAGCTGTCCAGTTCATCTTTAAGTGCATCAGCATCAATCCATTCCGCCGCGAAAGTCTCAAACGGCAATGTATATCCGATACCGATGTTCAGATACCCGTACAATTCCCCGGCAATACCGGCCGAAGGATAATTGACAGCAGACTGCGGATAAGGGATGTTCGGCGACGGCAGCACCCAAGGCAATCCGGTATCGCCATAAAGCATGTCCCTGGTCCACCCCTCCATAGGCACGACCGTCAACTTGCATTTCAGCGGCTTCTCGTTTCCACGCTGCCCGCAATTCAGTCCCTCCTCATTTATGAGAAGCGCCAGCTCCCCCACGGTCAATCCGTAAATATAAGGAATCTTGAATTCACTGACAAACGAGAAGAACCCGGGTTCCACGTTACAGCCTTCGATTTTCTCGCCGCCGAGAGGATTCGGCCTGTCCAATACGACTACCTCAATGCCTTTCTTCGCGCATGCGCGCATCACCAGTCCCAATGTGCTGATGAATGTATATGAACGTGTCCCGACATCCTGGATATCATAAACCATGACATCGATTCCATCAAGCATCTCCTGGGACGGCTCCCTGAATTGTCCGTAAATGGAATGGACCTTCAGGCCGGTCCTGGTGTCTCTGGTATCTGACACCTTATCTCCCGCATAAGCGTCTCCCCTTACCCCATGTTCCGGACCGAACAATGCCACAAGTTCCACATTATCAGCATTGTAGAGAATATCTATCGTGGAGCGGAGCTTGCTGTCCACGCCGCTCGGATTGGTCACAAGACCGACTCTGCGCCCCTCGATTTCCCAGAAACCATGCTTTTCCAGCATTTCGATTCCGGTCATAACCTTGGGATTGCCGGCCATGGCAGAGACGCACGAAATGACGGCAATCGGAATCGCCAATATCTTATGTTTCAATGCATCCAGCATATCATCTAGTTTTCGATGGTCGCAATTTTTCCCGCAAACAGGATATCATTGTTCTCCGCATTGAAGATAGCGAAAACGAACGGTCTGTCCACATTCATAATGAATGGCCTCGGCTCAGGTCTGACGGAAGTGAGTCTCACGCCTACGGATGTAACTGCCGCAGCCTCGGAACCCTCTTCGTTGACCTCGATGAAGCATTTCTGACGGACCTCATCCACTGCCACGCCAGCCTGCGTCATCGCACTGAAATCTGCAGCTCCCGAAAACGCCTTGTGCACGCCCATCGACTGGAGCAAGCTGTTCATTATCAATGTTGTATTGACCTTGAACTTAGGCATTGACAATGCGACGGTCTGCATAGTCGCGGCTTCCATGAAACTCTTGAACCTGTCAGCATTCACGTAAGAAAGGAAATCCTTCATGTCCACGCCTTCCGCCGGCAAGCAGACAACCATGTTCCAATTCCCTGATTTATAAGGAAGTACAACGAACTTGCAGCCACTGATTTCTCCGCAGAGGAACGATTTCCTGATATGCATGAAGTCGGTATTCTGCACTGCTGAAGGGCTGTGGAACACCGCCTTGAATGTGGAATTCTTGTCGAACTTATATTGCCACGGAGCCTTGAAATACAGGGCATTGAGAAGGAACATCATCATATCGGAGCCGATGTTGTCGATGATTTCAGGAATCTTTCCGGAGGTCTTGTCAGAGCACCATTTGTTGATTTCCTTGACGGTAGCCGGCACGGAAAAGTCCCTTTCGGCAATTTCAGCGGAGTATGCGTTCTTCAAAAGGCTTGCATATCCCGGCAGGACCGGAAACCCGCTTCTGATCCACACCGAATTGGCGCTGGAGATGATGCATCCGTCACCACTTTCGAAGATATCGCCTGAGTATGAGGCATTTTTCAATGCGGAAACGAGCTCCGCCTTGGTATCGCCTGCAGCACCTTCGGCAAGCATTGACAATGCCATTCCTGCGCTGTAAGGTGACACGACAATGTTTTCAGCAGCATTGCCGCTTGCGGAAACGGCTTCATTGAACAGAGACAGGCCGAAGGCTAGACGTCCGTCAGCATTGCCCCCGATGGTGGAGACGGCTTCGGGCGCGGTCGTGTTTTCGGCGACGGTATTGTCGGTTGCAGTTTTCCTCTGGGTTCCGCAGGAAACCACCGCAAGGGCCGCAAGGGCAAACATAAATTTCTTCATAACTTATTGTCTTTTAACAATTATACGTAATCCTTCAAAAATAACTTGTTAATCTTTGCTCGTCTTTTCGGTCTATATTCCTTTTCTCATCAGTC